>ERZ773235.2222-NODE-2222-length-17080-cov-5.010162_pt1 | contig 17080 bp, 11 predicted proteins | sample MGYA00580522_ERZ773235 | MGnify/ENA primary metagenome ERZ773235 (study PRJEB29015, sample SAMEA2737797) | human gut metagenome | biome: human gut; feature: human-associated habitat; material: faeces | place: China | collected 2012 ...
TTTATGCCTTATTTTTTGATGCTTTGAAATGGAATCCTTAAGTTGACGACATTGCGGTACAGGGGGTGCTATTATGCTTAGAGAAAAATCTCTGTCTCTGCAAAAGAGATATGTTTCAGGAGTCGTTCGTCAAATAATCCTTTCTTGGCTAAATGCGGTAATGCTTGAATATCTACGCCTGCCAGGTGCACTGCGGGATTTGGCAAGGCTGGACGGACTGGCGCAAATGTCTCTTATCCGGGTTATTGCAGTCTTCTGTGGAGGAATGCTTCTTCTGTCCGTAATCTCCCGATTTGTGAACACTGCCAAAGTCGAGCGCTGGGCCGTGGTTGGCATATTTGGAATCCTGTCGATTGCCGCATTGCGGGCATCTTTTACTTGGGCATTCCTTGCGGTATGCATATTAGCCTTGATTTTCCTTGTCGTATTTGGTTTCTGCGGATGGGATGGGCAGCCGGAGCCTGCTGTCAAGCAAAAGCAGGCACATAGAATCTGGCTGTGGATCACCGTGGGATTGTCCATTGCATTCTTCCTGTTCGTCAGCGCCTGGACGGTGGGGCGGGTTTACAGCTTCAGTACGCCGACCTTCGACTTCGGAATCTTCTGCCAAATGTTTTACAATATGAAGGAATCCGGCCTGCCCATGACTACGGTGGAGCGGGACGGGCTGCTATCCCACTTTGCTGTTCATGTGTCACCAATCTACTATGTGCTACTGCCGTTCTACGCTCTGGCTCCCACACCTGCTGCCTTGGAGGCTCTTCAGGCTGCGGTCATAACTTCAGCGGTGATTCCTCTTTGGAAAATCGGAAAGCACCATGGTTTGACCGGTGCACAACGGATGCTGGTATGTGCTGTGTTATTTCTATACCCGGCATACTCCGGCGGCACCAGCTATGATATTCACGAAAACTGCTTCCTCACGCCTTTGCTCCTGTGGCTGTTCTATGGCATTGATCGAAAGAATGCGGTTGTCACCGCAATTGCCGCGATCCTGACGCTGATGGTTAAAGAAGATGCTGCCGTTTATGTTGCTGTGATTGCCCTGTGGCTCATCGTGAAAACTGTTTTACAGTCCCAGATAATAGATATACGGAATCTCGTCACTGGAATCGTAATGCTTGCCATCTCCCTTGGTTGGTTCTTCCTGGTCACTGGGTATCTGGCGAAAAGCGGTGACGGTGTGATGACCTACCGATATAGCAACTTCATGTACGATGGATCATCCTCACTGCTGACCGTTATCAAATCGGTGATCCTGAATCCGATGAAAGCTGTTTATGAATGCGTAGACACCGAAAAGCTGTATTTCATTGCCATGACGCTCCTTCCGTTCCTTGGGCTGCCTCTGCTGACAAGGCGATACGAGCGATATATCCTGCTGATTCCCTATATACTGGTGAATCTGATGTCTGACTACCAATACCAGCACGATATTTTCTTTCAGTACACCTTCGGCGCTACTGCATTTCTGGTGTATCTTGCGGTGGTGAATCTGGCGGATATCAGGATCAATTGGCAGCGGGTGACTGCCCTCGCAGCCGCGTTTATTGTCAGCGCGGCTTGCTTTTACAAGGTCGTTGTTCCGAAAGCAATCCATTATCCGGTTCAAGCTGTTCGTTATTATGACTTCTATCAGAATATCCGGGATGCGCTATCAGAAATTCCGGATGGAGCTTCTGTGACTGCTACAACATTTTACACAACGTATCTGTCTCAACGGGAAACCCTGTACGATGTGCGATATTGCTCGCTGGAGCATATGCTGGAAACCCAGTATGTTGTTTTGAAAATGTCTGCTGACAGCGATTTCAAAAAGTATGCAGCGAACGGAGAGGGCAATGGTTTTGAGAACCTGGTCAATCTGTTGGAGGGAAATGGCTATGCGCCATACAAGTCAGTTGAGGACACACTTGTGATCTACCGAAAGAAATAAGCAGGAATGGCATTTCTCCCTAAATTGTATCAATACCCTCTGCCATTTTACGCATTCAAATTGCAAATTTCATACCATAACACAAAAAGAGCGAACCGGTGGAATTGGCCGGTTCGCTCCTTTTTACAATTTATTACCGATTACTGCTTCCGCACGCTTTCCGCAATCTGTACCAGCTCCTCTACGGAATAGTCCGCACTGCTTAAGAGAAAGCTCAGGCCATTTTCCTGGGTGCCCTGAATCCAGACGACATCCGAGTGGGGGGCAAGCTCGCCGACTACGGCGCCTGCGGCGGGGCAGCCCTGGATGGTGTAGGCCTGGGCCGGTTCGCTGCTGCCGATGTGCATCTGGGCCAGCTCTTCCAGAGTGATGGTGTCGTCGGAGACATAGGTCTCGTAGGAGAAAAAGAGTTCCTTGCCGGTCTCCTTGTCAAAGTACCAGCGGCGGACGTAGGCATACCAGCCGTTTTCCAATGGCCAGCCCGTAAAACTGTCCTCCTCCATTCCGGCGGGCAGGGCGGTGATGCGGTAGTCCCCCAGTTCTTTCAGGGCCTCGGTGGCCTTGGAGGCGTTGGTGGGGGTCAGCTCCGGGCCGAGGCCCACGCTTCTGGCGATGGCAACCAGGTCAAGATTGTCATCGGTGGCGAGGGTATAGGCGTAGCCCTTTGTTTCGTCCGTCCAGAGCAGGGAGTCGCCGTTAAGATACCCCGTATTTCCGTTAATATCCACCGTTTCCGGCTGGCCCGCTCCGTCAAAGCTGCGGCCATAGGGGCCAAGACGGTAATAGAAGGTGTAGTGCAGGAAATTTCCGGCGGCGTTTTGGTAGCGGATTTCCTGCTGGCCGTAGGCTCTGTCGCTGACGAAGGTAATGCGATAGCCCTCCGGCGTGGACTGGGGGTAAATGGATTCCCAGCCATAATAGGTTCCCGAATCCTGGGAAAGGTCAATGGAATAATCCGGCCCCAGGTAATCCGGGGTTTCGCTGAGGGGCTCTCCGGCGGCGGTGCTTTCCGCCATGGCGAGGATATCCACGTTTTCGTCCATGGTGGAGAGGTAGGCGTAAAAGCCCTCCCGGGTGTTTTCCCAGAGCAGAATCCGCAGGCCGCCGCTGGTGGTCAGCATTCTGGCGGCATCCTCCCCCACAGTCTCGTCCGTCCAGACAAAGGAATCGTGGGGCGGATCGGAAACGGTGTCGCGCAGGTCATAGGTCGGGGAAACCACATAGGTGATTGCTTCGCCTTCGTTGCTATAGTCAATGATCACAACGTCCGAGGCAAAGGAAACACGATCTATCGTGTAGCCGTCGGGAAGCTGCTGGGGGTAGTGGGGGTCCCAGATGGCCCCGTCTTTGCACAAAAAGCTCAGGGGAAGCCGCTGGCCGAAGGCCACGCTGTCCGCCATGGCCTGTAAATCGACGGTCATGTCCTCGGTATCGAGCCATGCGTAGTAGCCCTCCGTCTCATTGTGCCAGGCGATTGTCTGACCTTCATCCGAAACCTGCATGGTTCCGCTCTGGCCGGAGACGGCGACTTCGGAACTTTCCGCGGAAGCCAACGTGATGCCGTCTCTTTCTGCGGTGGAGATGATATAGGTGATGGTCTGTCCGGCGTCATTGGCAAACTCGATGCTCTGGGTCGTCCGGTCTATAGGGGAGCCGCCGACCATCCGGTATCCGTCAGGAAGCGCCTGGGGATAGCAGTCCGTCAGAACGTTTTTGGTCTCCACGCTGCCGTCCGGGGAAACCGTGGCGGTGGGGACATCATACTGTTTGACGTTTGTATGGATTCTGGCGTAGACCGCCACGGCGCAGCCCACCAGCAGCGCGGCCAGGGCAATCACGGCGGCAATCAGGACAAGACGCGGTTTCGGGCGCTTGACCGAATGGGGCGTTTCTTCGGTTTTTGCCAGTCTGGCAGATTCCAGTCCGCCGATGGCAAGGAACAATTCTTCACATCGTTTCATACTGCATATCCCTCCTGAATCAGGTGCGCTTTCAGCTTCTTCCGTGTGCGGCATAAGCTCTGGTTGACGGAATCCCGGCGCAGGCCGTAGCGGGCGGCGATGGCTCCGGCGTCCTCCAGAAAGAAATACCGCCGCAGGAAGATGTTCTGTTCCAGCGGAGAAAGGGTGTCCAGAAGCTTGCCAATGGAGCGGGTCAGCTCCTTGGCCTCCAGCGCCGCGCCAACCTCTTCGCCGGTGCCGATGCACTCCTCCAGCTCCTCCAATACCAGTGGCAGCTCCCCGCCGCCCCGCTTCTGGGCGGTGAGATTGCGCCAGCGGGAGAAGGCGAGATTCCGGGTGATCTTTGCCAGAAACAGCCGCAGCACCGCAGGCTTCTTGGGCGGAATGGTCTGCCAGGCTTTCAGGTATGTATCGTTCAGGGCCTCCTCTGCGTCCTCCCGGCTGGGCAGGATGGCATTGGCCAGGGAGAAGCAATAGGGGCCGTATTTGGCATCCGTCTGGGCCAGGGCCTGTTCATCCCGGGCAAAGTACAGCGCAATGATCTCTTCGTCGCTCATAGGTGGATTCCTCCAATCTGTGTAAAAAGGCCTTTGCTATATTAGACGCATTTTGCGGGGCTGCGCTGACAGAAAACTGAAAAATATTTTACCATTGGATGGGAATTTCATCAAGATGGGGTGAAAAATGGCTCTGCTGACGCTTTTTTCGGTCAGCAGAGCCATTTTTTGGGGTAATGCAGAAAGCGGCTTATTGAGCGGCTCTGCGGGTGGAAAGATCCTCCAGGTACCGGTGGAATTCTTCGAGGGGCTGCGCCCATTCCACCGTATAGGCTTCGTCACCCCGGTGGTCCTCCAGGTTGAAGATTTCCAGCAGGTCCCGGGCCAGGGCTTTGGAGAAGACCAGAGAGCCCTCCACATTCAGATGGCTGTGGTCATAGTAGTGTTCCCGGAAGGTGAGCCCCAGGCGCTGAACCTGCTCGTAGGTGCAGTAGTTCAGGTAGGGGATCTCTTTTGCCTCAAAATAGGCCCGCATTTTTTCCTCGTTGGCGGCATAGACCGCCGCATCCTGAATTTTCGGGGGCGTGACAGCCACAACTTCAATGCCCTTACTTTGGCAGAGCTCGATGATGCGGTTGTAGTAGCCTACGCTGAACTCGGAGAAGGTATCCACGGATTCTGTATAGTTCCAGAGGTCCGGGGTGATCTCATCCGTGCCCTCATAAACGGCCTCATAGAGCATGGAACCCTTCTGGTAGCTGGGGTAGGCGTCATCGAGCTGCCGGTCCGGCTGGAAGTTTTCTGCGGTAAGCTCACTCCACATGGTGTGGTAGCGCAGCAGGGGGAATTTCCAGGAAAGATAGGACTGGGTGTCGTCCACAGCGCAGATTTCCCGGATCATCTGCTCTTTCAGGGCCTTGTCCGGCATACACTCCACCACTTTCCGGTAGATGCTTTCCTGCTCGTGGGGCTTCATGTCGTCAAACAGGCAGCTGAAATCGCAGAGGACAATATCCGGGGTCTGGTATTCCAGGGCGTAGAGCAGCTGATAGTAGGCCGTCATGGCGCAGCGGAAGGTGATGGCAAAATTGTAGCCGGTAATGCCTGCTTCCTCGTAGGTGACGATGGGGTCATAGGCGGCATAGAGCTCGCTGGTGCCCAGGCACAGAACGTCGATGGAATCCGGGGCGGCCTGGGAATAGCGTATATTCCGGGTGTACAGGTTTTCATTTCCGGACCACCGGTAGTGCAGGATGCTCTGGGCCCCGGAAAAGCACAGGGCGAAGAGCAGCAGAAAAACGGCGGCGCGAATCAGATATTTTTTCATAAACCAATCTCCTCCCTGCCTAGAATTCCTGATAGATGAAGGAAGAGGCGGAGAATTCCGGCCCGTAAATGCCGAAGATGATGATGGCAAACACAGCCAGAAGATAGATGGCAAACCGGGTTACAATGTCCTGCCGGAGAACGGTCTCCCGGAGCTTCACCTTCCGTTCGTGGAGAATATCCACGGCAATCAGCAGTGCAATGCCGAGGTACATCAGACGGATGTTCTTGTAATCCAGGCCGTACCCGCACAGGGTTCCGTCAAACAGGATGGCGGTCTGCCGGAGACTGAAATTCCGGAATGTCCTTGCCATGAGAGAGAAGGCCTGGGGCAGGTCCTTGGCCCGGATGAAGAACCGGCCGAAGGTCAAAATCAGGAAGGTCCGCAGGGCCTGGAACAGCTTCCAGCTCAGAGCGTTCTCGTTGATGTGCAGGGCGGTCCGCACCTTTTTGTACCAGGGGCCCAGCAGAACGGCGGTGGAGACAAAGAAGGCCTGATAGCAGCCGTATACCACATAGTTCCAGCCGGTGCCATGCCAGACGCCTACCAGAATGAAAACGATCACCGAGGCCAGAGTTGCGGAAAACACCTTTTTCAGGTACTTATTGGGAATTTTCTTGGAGAACTTCATGACGGACCGGTTGAGCACAATGGGGTAGTACAAATACTTCTCCATGAATTCTCCCAGGGACATATGCCACCGCTGCCAGTATTCCGTGACGCTTCTGGAAACCAGGGGAGAGCGGAAGTTTTCGGCCAGACGGATGTCCAGCATTTCGGAAAGACCCATGATCACATCAATGCCGCCGGAGAAGTCGGCGTAGATCTGGAAGCTATAGAGCACCATGGCCCAGAACAGCAGAAAGCCCCCTGCGGCCTCGTCTTTCAGAATGGCCATGACCAGAATGCCGATCCGGTCTGCAATGACCACCTTTTTGAAATAGCCCCACAGGGAGCGCTGCATCCCCATGATGATCCGCTTGCCCTCGGGCTGGTGGGTAAGCTTGAACTGGGGCGCGGTCCTTTTGTAGAGATTGACAGGGCCCTGGACGATGGAGGGAAAGTAAGTGATGAAGAGAAAATAGTCCAGGAAATTCCGCTCTGCCTTGTGCTTTTTGTGGTAGACGTCGTTGGCGTAGGCAATCATGGCCAGGGTGAAATAGGACAGCCCAATGGGGGAGACCAGCGCATTGACGGAGATCCCCTTGCTGCGCAGAAGGTCCTGCAGGAGCAGGAAGGTGTCCTTGAAGAACTTGAAATAGCACAGAATCGCCAAAGACAGCACGATGTCCAGCCAGAAAATCCGGCGGGCTTTGTTTTTTTGCTCTAAAAGGATATTTTTCTCAATGAGAAGCCCTGCCCCGTAGGAAATGGCCACGCACAGCGTGATGATGAGCAGGGATTTGAGACCGGATGTGGCGAGGATGAAGAAGAGATTCGCAGCCAGAAGCACGCACCTTTGGCCGTTCTTCACCTTCCGGACGCCATAGTAGAGGGCAACCACTGCCAGGGCGAAGGCCACATAGCTCAGGGATTTCAGCTCCATCTGTTTACCGCTCGGCCAGCTTCCGCTCCACCATGGCGCAGATGGCATCCAGGCTGTTCAGGTTTTCCGGTTCAATGTCGTCGGCATCGATGGAAATATCGAATTCGTCCATCAGGCTGGTGACGATCTGGATCACGTCAAAGGATTCCAGCAGACTGTCGTCAATCAGGGCGGTCTCGTTTTCAAAATCGATGTCCGGCTGGATTCCCTCCAGCAGCTTCAAAATGCGTTCTTTCATAGCTCAGTTCTCCTTTATGTATTGGTGTTTCAGCAGTGTTCTGTCAATTTTCCCGTTGAGATTGATGGGCATTTCCTCCAGAGGGACATACCGGTTGGGCAGCATGTAGTTCGGCAGCTTTTCCTTCAGCGCCTCGGTCAGGGCCTTCTGCTCCGTGCTTCCTTCGTAGATGGCGACGATTTTCTGGGTTTTGTGCTCATATAGGCAGCAGCCCCGCCGAATTCCGGGCACGGCGCTGAGGGCGGTTTCGATTTCGCCCAGCTCAATGCGGTGGCCCATGTGCTTGATCTGGGAGTCCTTCCGGGCCAGGAAGACGATCTCGCCGTATGCATTGTACTTTCCCAGGTCTCCGGTGCGGTAGATGCGCTCGTAGTAATTCTTTTGCAGGGGATTGCGCACAAAGGCCTCGTTTGTCTTTTCGGGATTGTTGAAGTAGCCATGGGCCAGGGAGCAGCCCCGGACGCAGATCTCGCCGACGGTGTCCTGCTCGGTGACCAAGGTGTCGCCATCCAGCAGCATGACCTCCGTATTGCTGCAGGCGAAGCCGATGGGGATGGGCTCCGTGTCTTCGAATTCCCGCTCGATTTTGTAGTAGGTGCAGTCGCCGGTGGCCTCGGTGGGGCCGTAGAGGTTGGCGTATTTTACCTCCGGCAGGGCCTTGCGCCACATATTGAACTGCTTTGTGGGCATGACCTCTCCAAGGAACATGACTTTTTTCAGGGATTCCGGCTTTTCCTTGTCCAGAGCCCGGAAATTCACGATCATGCACAGGGCAGAGGGCACCCAGTCGATGCAGGTGATGCGCTTTTCATTCAGAAAATGCACCAGCTTTTTGGGCAGGGAGAAGAATTTCCTGGGGACGATGTGCATGGTGGCTCCGCAGCGCAATGTGGCGTAGATGTCCTTTACGGAGGCATCAAAGTAGAAGGGCGTCTGGTTGGCGAAGACCTCGTTTTCGTCAAATTCGAAGGTTTCGCACCACCACTCCGTGAAATTGATGACGGACCGGTGGCTGACGAGAACCCCTTTGGGCACGCCGGTGGAGCCGGAGGTGAAGATGGCATACACCGGGTCTGTATCGATGGACCGGTGCTGCCGGGCCTGGATTTCCTGAGTCCGCACCGTATCCGCGGCCTTGAGCTCCTCTATGTAGTACACGGTGCAGCATTCCTTGACCGCCTCGGGAAGGGGGTCCTCTCTGCGGGCCAGAAGGTGCTTGGCTCCCAGGGTATCGATGATCAGCTTGACCCGTTCATAGGGCATCTGCATATCGATGGGCACATAAAAGCCGCCGGTATAGGCAACACCCAGAAAGGCCTCAATGACCTCTACGCTTTTGTTCATGTATACCAGCACGGGTGTGCCGATGCTTACGGCATCCAGAAGACCGCTGGCGATTTTCAGGGCGCTGTCCTTCAGCTCGGAAAAGGTGATCTCCCGGTTTTCGTCGCAATAGGCCTTTTTGCCCCCAAATTTCTTTTCCGTGATCTCCAGATAGTCTATAACGTTTTTGATCATGTCTTACTGCCTCCATGGGCCGGGCACGGGAAATGCAAACGTGCTCCGGAATTCTCAAAATCAGGGAGAAAACGCAATTTGTGCCAAATTATCATCCTGATTCTACCACAGCTTCGACCAAATAGCAAGGTACTTATTGCCCTTGCCGGTATCGCAGAAAACGCCTCCTGTGTTTGGAAGCACAGGAGGCGTCTGTTATCTCACGAAGCTGTATTCAATGCTGTCGGCGTAGCGGTAATAGAAGCTGCTGCCCTCGCTCAGGCCGGAGAGAAGCTCTACAAGGTTGCCATCGGACAGACCGGTCTGAATCTCCACAGGGTCTGTGAGGGTGTCGGTTTTCTCGTTGTAGCCCGTATAGAGCCAGGATTTCCCGGCATCGAAGACGACGGCCGCAGCGGGCACGGTGGGAACCGTTCCGGAGACGCCGGTAGTGATCTTCACGGAGGCATTCATGCCGGAGAGCATTTTTTCGTCCCTGGGCAGGGTGACGGTGACGGTGTACTTGGTGTTGCCGCCGGAATTCTCGCCATAGGGATTGATGGCAGTGATGGTACCGGTGAAGCTGCTGCCGGGCAGGGCGTCCAGGGTGACGGTGGCCTCCATTCCCGTTTCCAGAGTGCGGATATCCAGCTCGTCCACCTGGATCTGCACGGTCATTTCCTCGTCGGCGGTGATGACGGCCGCGTCTTTCTTCGTAGTGTCATAGCTGTCGTAGGCGGCAGTCTTGGCGGCGGTGCCATAGCCGGACATTCCCCCTGCCATGGAGGCCATGCCGCTCAGGGCGCTCCCGGAGCCCGCAATGCCGGTGGAGATGCCAGGAAATTGGCTGGGGTCAATGGACGGCATGCCGCCGGGGACGCTGGTGCCGGTCTTCTGGTAGACGATGATCCCGGTGCCGATCAAAATGGCATCCCCCTCGGAGATCTGCTCAAAGCCGGATTCGATCCAGGCACCGCCGGTGCTGAGCAGCACGGTCTGCTTTGTGTAGGTAAGCTCCTGGGTCTGCACGGGAACGGTGGGGTCTAGCATATCCGCGAAGCTCTGGGTTGCCAGCTCCTCTGCGCGGATGGTTTTCTGCACGGCATAGGTCAGAACGCCCTCGGAGAGTCTGGAGGCATCCGTAACCTGGCCCAGAATATAGGTGGCGGTTTCGGTTTCATCGGTGCCGCTTCCGCCGGTGCCGGGCTGGGGATCTTCGCCTTCTCCCGGGTTCTGGCCGCTGCCGGTGCCCGGGTTCTGGTTTCCATCCGGATTCTGGCTCTGGTCTTCCCCGGAAGGCTGTGCTTGCGGCGTATCCGTGTTTTCCGTTCGGGTTCCGCCCAGGGCTGTGTAGCCGGGGCTGGCCTGGCTGCGGGTCTGGGTCAGCACGGCGGGGTCTGTATAGGAAATCTCGGTGTCCACGCCGGAGACAGTGCCGCCGCAATCGGCGTGGAGAATGCCGTCCTTGGAGAGCCGGACCAGGCTTTCCATCTGGTCTTCCAGTTCTGTCCGGCGGTTTAAGAGCCGGGCGTACTCGGCGGTGTGGCCGGTGTCCTTCAGGGTCAGCAGGGCGCTGCCTGCGGATACCTGCTGGTTCTCCTTGACGCTGATTTGGGAGACGGTTCCGTAAGCGCCGGCGACCCGCAGGCGGCTGTGGATATAGAGATTCCCCGTTCCCAGGGTTTCCCCGTCCTTGGTGGTGACGGTCACGCTGTCGTCCAGGGGGGCGGTTTCATCGGAAAGGGTCACGGTGGCGGTGCCATCGGAAACGCTTTCCACGGTGCCCTCCAATGCGGTGCCGTCGGAGAGGGTGACGGTGACGCGCTGGCCAACCTCTGCCCGGGCCTCCAGGTCCACGGCCATGAGCCCATCCAGGGAAAGCAGCAGCAGCGCGCCGCTTTCGTAGACGGTGTCCGCAGCGGCAGTGCCCTCCCGGGCATAGATTTTCTTCACCCGGCCGGCGGTGCCGGAGCGGGTCACGGAATCATTGGTCTTGCTGCTTTCGGAGGCAATGGCCGCATCCAGGGTGTCTATGACCTCTTGCAGCTCAGAGATGGCTGCCTTCACGGCCACAAGGTCCACCTGGGCAATGGGGTCTCCTTCCGAAACGGTCTGGCCGTTTTTTACATAGTAGGTCTTCAGCTCCAGAGCCTGGGGCAGACTCTGGGCGGTGCCCTCCTGGGGGCTCAGGGTGCCGCCGCCGGAGAGCACCGTGGAGATGGTGTTTTCCTCGGGCACGGCGGAGAGAACCTTGCTGTTGACCTTTGTAACGGCGGAAATGCCGGAGGGCAGGGAGGCGACGATCAGGGCAATGGCCAGGACGATGCAGAGCAGCGTTATCCATTTTGCCCCGCTGCCGCCGCGCACCTGGGCATCGTCCTCCTCTTCCTCGGGAATGAGGGGCGGCATATCCGTTTTTTTGCGTTTTTTCATAGCTTAACCTCCTTAGCCGCCGTAGTGCAGGGCCTCAATGGGCGGCAGTTTGGCGGCCTTGTTGGCGGGGTACAGTCCAAAGATCACGCCGATGGCAAAGCAGAAGGCCACGGCGATGACCACCACGCCCCATTCCAGACCAAAGGAAACGCCCATGCTGGCAACCATCACGGAGATGAGCCGCAGCACCACCCAGGACAGGAACACGCCAATGGCGCAGCCGATCATGCACAGCACCACGCTTTCCAGCAAAAACTGCTGCAAAATTACGCCCCGGCCTGCGCCGATGGCCTTTCGAATGCCGATCTCTCTTGTCCGTTCGGTAACGGTTACCAGCATGATGTTCATAATGCCGATGCCGCCGACGATCAGGGAGATGGCGGCAATGCCGCCCAGAAGCACCGTCAAAATGCCGGTGACGGAGCTCATGGCGTCCTCCAGCATATTCTGGGACAGCAGGGAGAAGGCGTCCTCATCGTCCTCAAACCGGTCCAGCAGCAGCCGCTTCATGGCGCTTTCGGTGGCGGCCATATTGCCGCCCTCCGGAGCGCTGACGGAGAAGCTGGTGATGGTGGAGGAGACGGTGGCGGAAAGCCGCATGAGGGTGGTATAGGGAATATAGGCGATCATGGAGTTCTTGGTGAGAATGCCGGTGAGGGATTCGTCATCGTTTTTTAGAATGCCTACAACGGTAAATTTCCGGCCGTCCAGGGAGATCTCCTCTCCCAGACAGTCCGTATAGCCCACCATATCCTCGGCGGTTTTCTCCGTGATGATGCACACGCTGGTGTGGTTTTCCACATCCGCCTGGGTGAGGAATCGGCCCAGCTGCACGGTCTGGCCGTTGATGGGGGCATAGGCGGGGGTAGCGCCGTAGACCGTGACGGTCTTGGTGGTGGAGGAATATTTGCCGGTGGCGGTGGTGGTGGCAGAGGGGGCCGCCAGACCGATCTGGGGGTCTGCCATCCACTCGTCCAGGGTGTCCAGGGTCACGGGCGCGCCCTTGTCATCGGAGACGGTGACGGAGAGCAGATTGCTGCCAAGGCTGGAGATGGTGTCGGTGACGGTGCCGGTGGCGCCGGAGACCAGGCTCACCAGAATGACCAATGCCATAACGCCGATGATAATGCCCAGCATGGTCAAAAATGCCCGGAATTTGTTGCCGGATATGGACTTCATTGCCATTTTGAATGCCTGGATCATGCGCCCACCTCCGTCAGCTGTCCGTCCTTGATGCGCACGATGCGGCTGGCCTGTCTGGCCACATCGTCATCGTGGGTGATAAGGACAATGGTATTGCCTGCGTCGTGGAGCTCGTGGAAAATATCCATGATCTCCACGGTGGTTTTGGAGTCCAGGTTGCCCGTGGGCTCGTCCGCCAGAATCAGACTGGGCCGGGTCACAATGGCCCGGGCAATGGCGACACGCTGCTGCTGGCCGCCGGAAAGCTCCGTGGGCAGGTGCTTGGCCCGCCTTTGCAGGTCTACTCTTGCCAGAGCCTTCTCCACCCGTTCCTTCCGCTCGGCCCGGGGAACCTTCTGGTAGATCAGCGGCAGCTCCACATTCTCCTCGGCGGTGAGCTTGGAGATCAGGTTGAAGCTCTGGAACACGAAGCCGATCTTCCGGTTCCGGATTCGGGCCAGCTGATTTTCCGTATAGTCCTCAATGGGGGTGCCGTCTAAGAGATAGGTGCCGGAGTCGGCGGTGTCCAGGCAGCCGATGATGTTCATCAGCGTGGACTTGCCGGAGCCGGAGGGGCCGATAATGCTGACAAATTCGCCGGCATCGATGTGCAGATTGGCTTTGTTCAGGGCATAGACCTTTTCGCTGCCGATCTGATAGATCCGGGAGATATCCTTTAGATCAATCATGCTTGCCTCCTCAGCCGCCCATGTTGGGCATGCCCGCAGGCATCTTGGATACATCGGGCATGGCGCTGCCCTTGTCGCTGCTCCGGTCGCCCCGGCTGCCCATATCGCGCATACCGCCCATGCCGGAGAAGTCCCCGGAGGTGGAGAAAGTCATGCCGCCGAAGGTGAAGGTCTGCTCCTTGGGGGTGTAGTACACGGTGTCGCCCTCCTTTAGGCCGGAGACGATCTCCGTGTAGGTGCCGTTGGTCAGGCCCAGGGTGACCTCTGTCATGCCGCCCAGGGTGTCGGTTTCCGCGTCATAGGCGGTGTAGACATAGGCGGTGGTGCTGGTCTTACGGATGGCATCCGCAGGCAGAAGCAGGGCATTGTCCACGCCCTGGATGGTCACCTCGGCCTTGGCGGTCATGCCGGAGAGCATGCCGGGCTGCTTGTCCAGGGTGATCTTGGCGGAATAGCTGCCGTCGGTGCCGGTGGTGTCGATTTCCGTAACAGTGCCCACATAGTGCTCGTCACCCACGGACTCCACGGTCAGGCTGACCTCCTGACCAACCTCCAGGGAGAGAATGTCCGTCTCGTCCACGGAGACGGTGACGGTCATGCTTTCGCCGGGGTCAAGGGTGGCCAGGGTGGTGTCCGTCAAAGGATCGGTGCCTACGGTCAGGTCGTCCAGGGATACCAGGGTTTCCAGGGTGCCGGACTGCCCGGCCACCAGGCCGCCGTCCTTATAGAGCTTCACAAGCTTTTGGTAGAGCTTTTCGTAGTCCTCCCGCTGCTGGAGCAGCTGGTTGTATTTGGCGGAATCTTCGGTGTCGCGCAGGGTGAACAGGGTGGAGGAGGCAGTGACCTGGGCGTTCTCCCTGGCGGAAACGGTGGAGACGGTTCCGGCGTAGCCGGTAACCTTCAGGGGGCTGTGAATATACACTTCCCCGGCCAGCGCGCCCACGGTGGCGGTGTCGCCCACCAGAGGCCCGTCGTCGGAAATCAGCACCGTGGCCTTGCCGCCGCTGACGGCGTCCACCGTGCCGTCCCACTGCTTGCCGTCGGAGGTGGTGACGGTGACGGTTTCGCCCACGGTCAGCGCGTCAGTCTCAATGTCTACAGCCAGGAAGCCGTCCAGGCTCAGCTCTGCCAGGCAGCCCTTGTCATACATAATGTCTGCCACGCTGTCGCCCGATTCCGCATAGACGGCCTTGACCCGGCCGGAAACACCGGCCTTGACGGTGGAGGAAACCTTGTCCTTGCTGGCCTCCTGGAGCTGGCCGTCCAGGTCATCCAGGGCGTCCTGAACGGTGGACAGGCTGGTCAGCACGGTGCTGGTGTTGGTGGAGGCCAGAAGGGTGCCCGCTTCAACGGTGCCGCCCTGCTCCACATAGAGCTTTTCCACCTTCACGGTGGCGGGGACGGTCAGGTCCTCCACATTGTCACTGGTCAGGCTGCCGCTGCCGGAGACGGTGGTCTTGATGGAGCCTGTGGTGACGGTGACGGACTTGACATTGCTGCCGCTCTGGGCCGTCACGGACCGCTGCACCCGCTGCCGGACATACAGTGTACCGGCCAGTCCCGCTACCAGGACCACGGCAGCAATGGCGATGACCCGCTGAACGGTTTTCTTCCGTTTCTGGGCTTTTGTTGGTTTGGCCATAGAGAATTCCTCCAAAATCAATTGTTAAAGTTTATTTTATAGGGAAAACCTGAAATCAGTCTGAAGAAAAAATGAATAGGCTGTGAACAAAGAAACCGCAGACATGCAAAAAGCCCAAAAAACAGCACTGCGGACCGGCTTTTACCGGCTTTGCAGTGCTGTTTTGGCCTTTCCAAACAACGGTTACCCGCCGTGCTCCTGGAGATAGTCTGCGATGGCATCCACAAAGACCTCTCCGAACCGCTTGACCTTGACGCTGCCCACGCCGTTGACCTTGGCGAAGGCCTCCAGAGTCGTCGGGGCCTTGCGGGCCATGTCCTCCAGGGTTGCATTGGAGAAAATGATGTATGCGGGGACGCTTTCCTGCATGGCAATTTTCCAGCGCAGACGCTTGAGCATGGCCAGCAGATCCGGGCTCTGCTCCCCGCCGACGGGACTGCTGACCGGGGCGCTTGCCTCTGCCTTGGGCAGGCGCATGGAGACGGTCTTGCCCTCGAAGAGCACCCCCTGGGCCTTCTGCGTCAGGCTGACGCCGCCGTGGACCGGGTCTGTTTCCAGATACCCCTGGGATTCCAGGCTCTCGGCCATGGCCCGGAGGTCGTCCTTTCCAAGCTTGCGCAGCATTCCATAGGAGCCAAGCTTGTCCAGCCCCAGCTGCAGCAGCCGCTTGTCCCGGCTGCCCAGCAGGGTGCGGACCACGCTGGTGAGCCCCAGAGAGTAGCCCAGCTTGGCGCTCATCCGCTGGACGCAGGAGAGGATCATCCGGGCCTGATCGGTGATGTCCCGCTCCTCCAATTCGGTACTGCAATTGCTGCAATTGCCGCAGAAGCTTTCGTGTTCCTGGCCAAAATAGTCCAGGATGTAGCCCCGCAGGCAGCTCTGGGTCTTGCAGTAGTTCACCATGACGTCCAGCCGCTCCAGATCCTGCCGCTGCTTCTGTTCCAGCTCCTCCTGGGAAAGCTCCCCGGAAAGGGCGGGGTGCTGGATCAGGTATTTGGCGGTCTGCACATCCCCCGGGGCATAGAGCAGGATGCACTCGGCCTCTGCGCCGTCCCGCCCGGCGCGGCCTGCCTCCTGGTAGTAGCTTTCCAGGCTTTGGGGCATGTTGTAGTGAATGACGTAGGAGACGTTGGACTTGTCAATGCCCATGCCGAAGGCGTTGGTGGCCACCATGACGGTTTTCCGGTCGTAGAGAAAATCCTCCTGATTATCCCGGCGCTCCTCATCGGGCAGACCTGCGTGGTACCGGGTGGCGGCAATGCCGTTCAGCTGCAAATTTTCGCAGACCTCCTCCACGGCCTTCCGGGTGGCGCAGTAGACAATGCCCGCCTTGTCCCGGCGCTGCTGCACCAGCTCGATAAGGGCGGGCAGCTTCTGCTTGGGCCGCCGGACCTCGAAGCGGAGATTGGGCCGATCAAAGCCCGTGACCACCCGCAGGGGATCGCGCAGCTGCAAAATCTGGGCGATGTCCTGGCGCACTGCCTCCGTTGCCGTGGCGGTAAAGGCGGAAACCACGGGGCGTGGGGTGAGAATGTTCAGAAAATCCACGATTTTCAGATAGCTGGGCCGGAAATCCTGGCCCCATTGGGAGATGCAATGAGCCTCGTCCACCGTCACCAGGGAGACCTTCCGGGCCTGGATGGCCTCCAGAAAGCCGTCGGTCAGCAGCCGCTCCGGGGCCACATAGATGATCTTGTACATTCCGGAGCGAATATTGCGGTAGACCAGCCGGATCTGGGCCGGGGTCAGGGAACTGTTGATATAGGCTGCGGCCACACCGGCATTTTTCAGGGCCATGACCTGGTCCCGCATCAGGGAGATCAGGGGAGAGATCACCAGCGTGACCCCTTCCAGCAGCAGGGCGGGGATCTGGTAGCACAGGCTCTTGCCGCCGCCGGTGGGCATAATGCCGAAGGCATCCTGCCCCCGGAGCTGCGCATCGATCAGCGCCTCCTGCCCGCCCCGAAAGGCCGAATAGCCAAAGACCCTTTGCAGGACCGATTCCTTTGTTTCCATGTTTTTCCTCTCTTCGCATTGTTCCAACAAATAAGGCAAGTATAGCATAAGGGGACAGGGAAAGCAAATCATTTGCACCCTAACCTTCCCCACCGGGGAAGGGGGACCGCCGCAGC
>ERZ773235.2229-NODE-2229-length-17002-cov-4.680179_pt1 | contig 17002 bp, 15 predicted proteins | sample MGYA00580522_ERZ773235 | MGnify/ENA primary metagenome ERZ773235 (study PRJEB29015, sample SAMEA2737797) | human gut metagenome | biome: human gut; feature: human-associated habitat; material: faeces | place: China | collected 2012 ...
TCTTAGTACCGTTACCAGCGACACGTAGCGAAAGCGTGTTTTCGAAAATTTTGTTAATTTTGAACAATGTTGTACAGCTTACGAGGAGTTTCACAATTACCGCGCCAACGTACTACGCATACATTTGAAGGGAGTTTCTATGACAAACGACGATCTGCTTTTATTACAGACCTCTGTATTCACAGGGATCACAACCGATGAGATCAGGGACATGCTCTCCTGCCTCTCTGCACGGGAGACGACATTTATCAAAGATGAGATCATTTTTTCTTATGGGGAAACCATCACAGGCATCGGCATTGTGCTGGAGGGGAGTGTACACATTGTAAAAGAGGACTTCTGGGGCAATGCCAATCTGATGGCAGAATGTGCCCCGGGCGATATTTTCGGGGAAGCCTATGCGATCAATTCCACCGAACCGCTGGAAATGAATATTTTTGCTGCTTCCACCTGCCGCGTTTTGTTTCTGGAGGTCTCTAAGATCCTGACAGTCTGCCCCTCCGCCTGTGCGTTTCACAACCGGCTGATCCGCAATCTTCTAACGTTAGTGTCCCGGAAAAATTTCCAGTTAAACCGCAAATTAGAACATATGTCCAAGCGCACCACGAGAGAGAAACTGCTCTCCTACCTGTCCATGGAGTCGAAAAAAGCCAATGCTTCAACCTTTACCATTCCATTCAACCGCCAGCAGCTTGCCGACTATCTCTCTGTCGACCGCTCTGCCATGTCCAATGAATTGTGCAAATTGAGAGATGCCGGCATTTTGGAATTCAACAAAAATACCTTCACGATTTTTGAAAAAAACGATTAAAAGAAACGCTATGATGCTATTTCCTGCACCATAGCGTTTTTTCAGATTCCATTCTCCTTCAGGTAATCCACCCAGATCCCATATTTTGAACCATACAGATGAATGTCGTCGAACGTCAGACTGCTCTTTAAGTTGCCTTCCTCATCGCATACGACCTCATTCATGTCAAGGTAAAAGATATTTTTTCCGTCTGCGAGTGCAGCGATCCGCTCATTCCGCTGCTCGATCCCCACATTGTTAAAGATCGGATCTTTATCACTTTTTTCTTTTGCAACCTTCATGATCCCCTGAACGAAGATCACAGCGTCCGGCTGCAGTTCCCGGAATTTTTCCACTGAATCCTCATAGGCTGTCATGAAACCATCCAGCGTTCCCCTTCCCATCTCATTGATCCCGATCTGGAAATAGATTTTCCCGTATTTTTTTGCCTTAAGCGCTTCCTCTAATGTCACTTTTTCCCCGTCCACTTCACAGAACTTTTCTGTCCAGAGGTTATATACGTTCATGCCGACGGTCGCATAAAAAGTGCTGTCATCGAGTCCGCCGTAATCATGAAGTCCCACGGTTCTCGAGTCACCGATAAACACTGCGTCCGAGAAATACCCGGCGTCCACCGGGTGAAAGCTTCTTACTTCCTCCTGCTCTGTCTCCGCCACTGTCTCCGTTTCTGCCATACTCTCCGTTCCCTCTGCGGCAGGTTCTGTGCTCTCAGTCGCGGAGATCTGCTCCTCATCTCTTCTCAGTTCTGCCAGATGTTCCCATTTATCCCAGAGTGACTCATGGTCGCTGCTCCATGGATAAATCCCATCGTGTATGCCCTGCATGACCAGAACAAAGTACGGTGTTTTTACCGGATCGACCGTATAACGGCTGTAAATCGTATCTTTTCCCAGAAATCCTATCGCTGACAGGATTGCCCAGCCAGCTAAAATCAGAATGGTGATTTTGCAATATCTGATTTTTTTCATTTCTGCTCCTTCCTGTTATCTAAAAATTAAAGTATAAAAATGGATTGTTTGCAGATACCGCAAGGTAGTACATGCTGAGTGCAAAGATCACCGCAATTGCCAGCGTACCGAGCATCCCCCGCTTTATTCTTCCATAAATCACCGCCGGAACCGGAGTTGCAAAAAGAACTCCCATCGCCAGCAGGCTGTCATAATCTTTCAGATATTTGATGTAATCCATGGAATTGACCATGCCGGTATGTGCATTCACAAACGGAAACATACGTGTCAGATAAATTCCAAGCTGATGCACATCCGTGATCGTAAATGCCATCCAGGTCACAGGCACAAACAGTAACAGATAGACATGTCCGATCACTTTGCTTTTCTGTAAAAATGGAAGCAAAAACAATTTTTCCAGAAATAAAGCCCCGAGCAGCATGCCGCCCCAGATCAGGAAATTATACCCTGCCCCGTGCCACAGTGCGGTCAGTATCCACACAGCAAAAAGGTTGAACATCGTCCGCAGTCTGCCTTTCCGGCTTCCTCCGAGCGGAATGTATACATAATCGCGGAACCACCGTCCCAGTGTAATGTGCCAGCGGCGCCAGAACTCCGTCACCGATTTTGAGATATATGGAAAACGGAAGTTTACCGGAATCTGGAATCCTAACATTTTTCCGAGTCCGACCGCCATCATCGAATATCCTGCGAAATCAAAATACAGCTCCATGGAATATGCGACCGCACCCAGCCACGCCAACGGCGTTGAGATACTGTTAAACCCGATCGTCTGCACGTTGTTCCACAACATTCCCACCCGGTCAGCGATAATGACTTTGGATCCGAGTCCGATCACAAGGATACGGATGCCACTCTCAAAATCCCGTGCTGTCACCGTCCTTCTTTTCAGGCAGCTGCTCACCTCGGTATAGTTTACGATCGGTCCGGCGATCAGCTGTGGAAACATCGTCAGATAGGTTCCAAGGTTGACATAAGATTTTTCTGCCGGGACAATGCCACGGTACACATCGATCACATACGCTGCGATCTGGAAGGTATAAAAACTGATCCCAAGCGGCAGCTTCGTGGTCAGACCGCTGTATTTAAAGAAAAAGAGCATTCCGAAATCATAGCAAAGCGCCAGAATAAGCAGTACTGCCTGTCTTCTGCCTCTTCCGTCCTCCGGCGTCTTATACATGCTGCGTGCGATCACATAGTTCACCGTGACTGACGCTAACAGCAACAGGACATACTGCGCCTCACCATAGGTGTAGAAGGCAATGCTCCCCAAAAAGAGTACTGCGTTGCGGAACTTCTTCGGTGTGATAAAATATATGATTAAAAAAGCCGGCAGAAACCGGAACAAAAATTCAAAACTGCTAAATACCATACGTAATTCTTTCTCTCATTCTCCTGCTTGTGCTGCACGATCAACGTGCTTTTCTGCAGAAACTCTACCTGTTTTTCAAAAAAATAACTGCCTGTTTTCTTTTTTTATTATATGCACAGACTGTTGTTATTATAGATGAAAAAAATAAATATTACCATATGATTAATTTTAAAAATATATTAAATCCATGCTATTTTGTAACTTTTCTGTAATGATTGGGCACGGACGCTGCTTTTCTCAGATTTTCCGGAAACTATGTTACTGTTTTCCCTGCAGAAATGCTTCGATCTCCCCGATAAAATACAGTGAGCCGAATGCCACTGTCTTTTCTGCGGATGATTTTGAGAAATCCGGCAGCACATCCGCAAGGTTCTGATACGCCTCCGCCGGGATCCCTTTTGCCCGGATGCAGTCTGCAAGCGCCTCTCCCTGCAATGCCCTCTCACTCTCCACAGTCACTGTCTTAAAATCCAGTGCCAGCGGAAGAAGTTCCCGGATCATCTCCCCATAATCTTTATCCGCCATGACACCCATGATAAAATGGAATTTTTCATCCGGATACATTGTCTCCAGACTTTTTTTCAGCGCCTCCACACCGTTACTGTTATGCGCACCGTCCATCAGGAAAAACGGATCATTGCTCACAAGCTCCATGCGTCCCATCCACTGTGTCCGGTCGATCCCTTCCCGGATCGCATGCTGCAAAGCTTTCCGTTCCGGCACATTCTTTTTTCCTGCAAAATATTTTTCAAAAAATAATTCTGCTGCAAGCATTGCCGCCACGGCATTTTCATACTGGTGCACACCGAGCATTTTCATTGTGACTGCATCGTATCCAGCGTATGAAAAACACTGTTTTCCGTCCTTTTGTGGCAGGATCCTGATCTCATCTAAGTTTACGACTTTTGTAGTTTTGATATCTGCACGCTCTGCGGCCTTATTTAACACGTCCATCGCTTCTTTCTCCTGGCTCTCTAACACAAGCGCTGTGCCGTGCTTGATAATTCCTGCTTTCTCCGCTGCAATTTTGGCGAGTGTGTCCCCGAGGATCGCCATATGGTCAAAACCAATTTTTGCGATGACAGTCACATCCGGCACACCGCAGGCATTCGTGGAGTCATACGTTCCACCAAGTCCGGTCTCCAAAATCACAACATCACACTGCTGCTCCTTAAAATACAGCAATGCCATCGCAAGACAGTAATCAAACATCGTCGGATAAACGCCAAAATCCATAGAGAGAAGCCTGTTTCCAAGGCGCGTGGTATCCGCTTTTGAGATCATATCTCCCTGCACCTGGATGCGCTCCCTGAAATCCACCAGATGTGGAGAAGTAAACATCCCGGTTTTCAATCCTGCACATTCAAAAACAGAGCGCAAAAAAGCAGAGACGGAGCCTTTGCCGTTCGTCCCTGCTATGTGTATGATGCGTAAATCTTTCTCCGGGTGTCCTAACTTCTCTAACATTATCTTTGAGATCTCGACACCCTTTAAGTTTCCAAATCTTCTTTTATTTTCAATCGCTGTTACTGTTTCTTCGTAAGTTAATGTCTGCATCTGACTATACTGCCATGATCACACCGCCGTCGTTGGCATACATGCTGCTGACACCTGCGGTGTTGATGATGATGATCTTTTTGAACTTCGCAATCTTCTCGATTTTTTCTTTCACTGCTTTTGCACGCTCCGGGCAGTTGCAGTGTGAGATCGCAAGAATACGGTTCTCACAGTCTTTTGTCTTTGAGATCATATCCTTCACCATACGCTCAAGTGCTTTGTTCATACCACGCGCCTGATCTAACTGGCAGATTAAGCCCTCCTTTGTTGAGCCCATAACAGGCTTGATATTTAATGAATTGGCAATAAATGCTTTCAGATTGGAAAGTCTGCCATTCTTTCTCAATGTCTCTAACGTCTCCAATACAAAATAGGTGTTCATGGACTGGATGTACTCTTCCACCTTCTCCACAACCTCGTCGAAACTGCATCCGGCTTCCTCAAATTCCTGAATCTTCATGCCGATGATTGTCTCACCGATGGACGCTGATCTCGAATTGAACACATAAATTTTCTTTGTATCTCCGTGCTCTTCCTCATATAGATTCTTTCCGAGCACTGCACTGTTGTAAGAGCCGCTTAAGCCGCCGGACAATGTCACAACATAAACATGGTCTGCCTCACCCTCATATGCATCCATATACTGCTCCGGTGACGGGCAGGAGGACTTTGGTCCTTTCAGACTCTCTTTCACTCTTCTCAAAAAGTCTAACTGATTAAAAGTGCTGTCATCTTTGATACGGCATCCGTCCACTTCCAACTCTAATGAAACGGTCTCATAATGTCCATCCTGTTTTAATTCTTCCGGTAATTCCCCACAACTGTCGATTACAATCTTATACATAGTATCCTCCTTGTTTTGCGAAGCAAAATGCGACTGTCCTTACATGGAGCAATGCCCAGCAAGCTGTGCAGGATTTTGCCTCCTTGTGATATTCATTATTATATCAAAAGTTTCTTTTTTCTATTACATGTAGTATTGATTACTACGTAACATTAACACAAAAACTTTACTTTGTATAGAGGATATTATGATATTTATTAAAATTTTATAGTCAGCACGTTCTGGTCGGAATCTTCCAGATAATATAAAGATGTCAGTCCTTTGCAGTAATGCACGATCTTCTGATCCGTGATAAAGTAGGCGAATGCCTGTTCATACAGCTCTCTGTCTGCAAACCTGACAGAGCAGAAACCATCTCCCTGCTCATAGGCAGCCCGATATACATTTCCGATGCTGTCTGCATCCCATGTGTCAAAATAAAGATTTTCATGGACATAATAATTGTCTTTTACCGCCTGACACACCGGAACGATAATATCGTCATTCGGCTGGTGCGTTTTCTGTAATTCCCCGGTCGTAACTGCAAAATAATTATAATTGATAAAGGAATCCAGCCCCATTCCATCACCGCTGTAGGTGGCATTTCCCCAGGTCGTATCAATATAGTAATACTCTCCATCCAGCTTTGCCAGATTCCATGCATGAGACTGTCCGTCTGCCGTTCCAGCCACCACTGCACAGGGAATGTCCAGTTTTTCCAGAAGATACTGCGTTGCTGCAGCGTATCCCTGACAAACCGTTTCCCCATTGACAAACACACTGATGATGTTCTGATTGTCCGGCGCACCTGTGCTATACGCAACATTCGAAGCCAGATAATCAAACACATATTTTGCTTTGTCATAATCCGGCGCTTGCGCATCGATCCCTGCCAAAATCTGACTGACTGTCTCATCGATCTGTGCCTGCATGTCCATCCGCTCGGCATCCGTCATGGTAAACTTTGGTGTAAAATGGAGATCCACCAGCTTTTCCCCTCTGGTATACTGCGTGTAAGTGTAGCCCGATACCCAGAACAGTCCGCCGTGATCCGCCATCACCGAAACATACGCCTGATGCAGGACTTCGTTGTCTAACGTGCTCAGCGCCACATCTTCTTTTTCATAGAGAATCGCATCATAAACCTCGTCGTACACAGTGCGTACTTCCTCCGGAAGCGTCTGATATGCATAACAGTCCACAGACTGCTTTTCAACGGATGGCTCTTCCTGCTTCTCTGTTTCCCCGGAAACTGCTGCCTGCTCAGTGTCCGTCTCCTGTTCTGTACTTTTTACTTCCGTGCCTTTTCCTTCTGCAATTTTCTCTTCCACATAATGGGTAATATTGGATAATTGATCCGTTGTCTGCTGACATCCCGAAAGCAGAATGAGTGCTGCACACGCCGCACTCCCTGCCACATAGGAAAAAAATTTTTTTCTCACCTGATTCTCCTGTCAAATGCATACTTCATGCTGTATGCATCTTTTTTTGCCTTTCAGCCAAAATAGGCGCTCACCAGATCCTTCAATGCCTGCTGGTCTGCTGCTGCCATCAGTTCTCTTGCAGAATGCATTGCAAGCAATGGGATTCCGATATCCACTGTTTTTACCGGAAGTAACGCTGATGCGATCGAACCTAATGTGCCGCCTCCTGCAAGATCTGAACGGTTCACAAATTTCTGATATGGGATCTGATCCTTCTCACAGATCTGCTGGATCACTGCGACCGCACCACAGTCTGTTGCATAGGACTGGGAACATGCTTCCTTGATACAGAATCCTTTTCCAAGCACCGGCTTGTTGGTCAGATCCATCTTTCCGGCATAGTTTGGATGAAGTCCATGTGCCACATCCACGGATAAAATCATGCTGTTGTACAGTCTGTTCCACACTTCTTTTTCCAGTCCGCACTCAGTCAGAATGCGCACCAGCATATCATGGAGCAGAATGGAACCGGCACCCTGTTTGGAACGGCTTCCGATCTCCTCGTGATCGAACAGTGCAATGAGATTCATGCCGTCCGCCCTGTCGCTGTCGATGATCGCAGACACCAGTGCAGAACAGGAATTTAAGTTATCGAGTCTGGATGCAGAGATAAACTCATCGTTTAATCCCACAAACTCCGGCTTTTCTTTATTGTAAATGGTCAGCTCAAAATCCAGAATATCCTCTTTTTTCACAGCAAGCTCTTTTGCAAGAAAATCAAGAAAATAGTCTGCATCATCGGAAAGTCCGCAGATTGGGAGCAGTTCCGTCTGCTTATTTAATTCCACGCCCTTGTTCACCTCACGGTTCATGTGGATCGCAAGATTTGGGATGGTCATAAGATTTTTTTCAGACTGGAACGTGACCACTTTCGGTGTAAACACATCCCCACTGCGCACTGCAACTCTTCCGGCTACACCGAGTGGACGGTCGAGCCATGTATTTAAGATTGCGCCGCCGTAAACTTCCACATTCACCTGTGCGTATCCGTTTGTCTGAATATCGCAGGACGGTTTGATCCTTAAGCATGGGAAATCTGTATGTGCTGCTGCAATGCGGATCGCAGGCTCTCTGTCACTCCAATTCTGCGGTAATGTGAATGCAAACAATGTCGTTCCATGATGATTTATCACATATTTTCCGCCCGCTTTTAAGTTCCATGCCGTACCGTAATCAACCACTTCAAAACCGGCATCTGTCAGTCTTTTTTCGCATGCGTTCACTGCGTGCGCCGGTGAGATTCCTTTCTCCAGTAAATCAAATAAAATTTCTGTCTCTGTCATATCTGTTACCAACCTTTCCATCAAACCTCAGACTTTTTATCTGCGGCTGCAAATCTGTATCATTATTCCGTATTTTGCATTCGCAAATCCTCTGTATTCTAGCATATTTTCTCTAATTTGTCATTTCAGTTATTTACAAGAAAACAAACCAATGATAAATTTATGTTGATACCATTTTCTTTTGGGAGGATTTTATGATCGCTTTAAAAATTGCCGAAGTCAAAGACTTTATGAATAAATTACTGTGCCAGGATGTGTTTGACCACTTTCTCATTCAGGAGGCTGTCATCACAACAAATGTATCCTGCCATATCGACGGCACGCTGCAAAAAGACTTCTACACCTTAGAAGAACTCGAAGAACAGAATCTCACCGGGCTTTCCTTTGTTCCGTATGGTCTTTTGCGCAGTTCCTGCTTCAACCTGATCAAAGGAAAGAAAACACCTTCCTATTTCAAGTTTTCCCTCCTGTTATCGCCGGAAAATCTCAAACGCACCCTCTCCCAGACCGGAAGTTCTTTCACGGAAAATGATATTTCCGCCGTGTTCTTAAATATCCGCTTCCAGAATGGAGAACTGACCGTGACCACGGGTATCTCCTACCGGATCTTCTCGACCGACAAAACGCTTGAGCACGAGTGGGACACACTCCTCAAACGCTTTCTGACGAAAAATCAGATTTCATTTGACGAATTGTAGCGTCTGGCTTCCCCCTCTCTCCCGGCTTTTACTTGGTTTTCATTATGGAATAGATAAAAGGGTTTCTTATAAAACTTGCTCGAATTGCGGCTTTATCAGTGTTCACATTTTGACTTTTTTGATTGTTTATATTCATTCAGAAATGGACAGTCCGCACAATGTGTCCGTCTGCGGCCACACTTCCTTCTTATCTGTATCGTGCGCAAGTTACATGCCGGAAAATCAGCAGATGAGCAGGTCAAAAATCACTCAGGCTTTCTTTGATTTTTGACCTGCAATAAAGGATGCTGATTCCGGCATTTACTTGCGCTAGATACAGATAAAGGAAGTGTGTCCCAGACGGACACATTGCGTGGACTGTCCATTGATGAATGTACATAAACTTAAAGTCAAAATGTGAACACTGATAAAGCACTCAATTCTCACAAAAGTTTTATAAGGAACCCTTTTATCTATTCCATAGCTTTACACTTTGACAAAAGCCGGGAGAGAGGGGGAAGCCAGACACTACAATACCACGGTAAATAAGATTGATTTTCCGTCCTCGCTTTTGGCTGAGATTTTGCCCTTGTGTGCTTTCACGATCGCATACACGACGGAAAGTCCGATTCCAAAGCCCCCAGTCCTGGAATTGTGGGAAGCGTCCATACGGTAAAAACGTTCGAAAAGCATGTCCAGCTTTCCTTTTTCGATCTGGTCTGTGGTATTCCACACGGTGATAATTTTGTTTTTTCCGGAAGTTTTTAGTGCGATGCGGATGATGCCCTGCTCTGAGGAATATTTCATTGCATTGTCCAAAAGCAGGGAGATCATCTGACGGATATTTTTTTCATCGCCGACATATTCCACATGCTCTGCCACATTGATCTCAAATTGTTTTCCTTTTGTTTTTGCGACAGAGCGGAATCCCTCTGCGGTATCAAGCACTGCATCCGAAAGTGAAAATGACACTTTTTCCAGCTTTGTTCCTTCCTCGTCCATGCGGGAGAGAAACACCAGTTTTTCCGTGAGGGAAGTCAGTCTTGCAATCTGTTTTCTCGTACTCTGCGTCCACTCGTTTTCCCCCTCCATCATCTCAATGACTTCGGTGTTGGCATCGATGATCGTGAGCGGCGTTTTGATCTCATGGCTTGCGTCCGTGATAAAGCGTTTCTGTTTCTCATAGCTTTCTGACACCGGTTTTAACACTTTTCCGGAGAAAAAGTAGATCATGACAAACACAATGACAAGTCCGAGTGCTCCTGTTCCCACGCTCGTAAGAACATACGTTCTGATTGTAGAGATTTCCCGCTGGCAGTTTAAAAATACATACATCGTCGAGCCGGCACTGTCCGTTGCAAGGTATTTATAATCAGCGAAAAAGCCTTTTTTCTTTCCTTTTTTCCACAGCTCCGCTGCGTATTCCTCCGCTGTCCCGGCTGAAATGGAAGCAATTTTTCCGGTATCCACAGACCCCACCGTACCGTCCGGTGCGATCGTCACTGTAAAATACCGGGTGTCAAACGGACTTTCCTGCGAAATTCCATGCTTTTGCAGGTCATTCATTGCCGGTGGCTGATCTGACTTAGGTTCCATTTTTTTACCAGAATCTCCGGGTGTCATATCCGGGAAAGTACCTCCGTTGTCAGCGATCAGGGAGAGTCTTGCATCCAGCGCTTGATTTGTACTGATGTAGTTTGCAATATTGATCGTTCCGACAATTGCGATCAGCACGATAGAAACCGACAGCATTGCAATCGCAATAAATTTTCTTCTTAATTTTTTAAGCATTGTCTTTCTCCAATGAATATCCAAGTCCTCTGGCCGCCCTGATCTTCACCTGACTTCCAATGGAGGTTAATTTTTTTCTCAAATAGGAAATATATACCCATACGACATTTTGTTCCGCTTCTGAATCATAGCCCCAGATTTTATCCATAAAAAGATCCGGGGAAATGACCTGTCCTGGATTAGACATGAGCATTTCAAGCATCTGGTATTCCTTGCCAGCAAGACGGATACCTTCTGGATTCTCCGGTCCTGTGAGCTGATAGGTAGAACGGTTCAGTGCAATATCGCCAAATGTCAGCACATTATCGGTCGTGTCCGTCTGCCTCCTTGTCATTGCCCGGATCCTCGCCAGAAGCTCTTTCATGGAAAATGGTTTCGGCAGATAATCGTCTGCGCCACTGTCTAAACCCTCCACACGGTCATCAATCTCTGCCTTTGCTGTGAGCAGCAGGACCGGAACGGAATTTCCATGTCTGCGGATTGTTTTTAATACGGTGATACCATCCATTTTGGGCATCATGATATCTAAGATCACGCCGTCATAATTGTCACCGTTTTCCAGATAGTCCAAGGCTTCTGCACCATCGTACACAGCGTCTACCGAGTAATTGTTATGTTTTAACACCGTGACAAGCGCACGGCTCAAATCCTCTTCATCTTCTGCAAGCAATAACCTCATACAAAATCCCATGCCTTTCGTTTATTTCACAGTGATACCGATTCCTGCCCTCAGCTGTTTTTATTCTGCGGTCACTTCTGTCGTCGTTCCCGATGTTGTGAGCGTGTACGTTGCTCCGCTCTCCACCTCTGCGGTGCTGATGATCACACAGTCATAGGTTTTTAATGCCGTGTAACTTACGATCACATTTCCCTCACTGTCTGTCAGCACAACGTTGCCGGCTTCCATTTGTTCTCCTAATTTTACCATAAGAACCTTCTGTTTGGAAGAATCACTCATCACCTCTGCCATGCCGCTGCTGCCGATTGCCACAAGCGTTCCGCCGTTCACATACGCAGACGACCGGTCGCCGTAATCGATCGCACTGTTTCCGTTATCAGACGGACCGTCAATGTAGATCTCACCGCCGTTGATCGTCAGATCGCCGTTGGAATCCACGCCGTCGCCGCCTGCCAGAATGTGGATATATCCACCGTTTAATTCCATTTTCTCGCCTGCTGTATTAATACCGTCATCTCTTGCCGTGATATCAATCGTTCCATCGTTAATCGTCACCGTCAGGCCTTCCAGACCTTCATAACTCTCTGTCACGGTGATCGTACCGCCATTTACTATCAGTGCATCATCTGCATGCACACCATCATCGCCTGTCGCAAGCGTGTATGTTCCATCTGCGATCGTAATATTTGCGTTGCTGTGGATGGAATCATCTGCGGAATCAATCTGGTAAGTGCCTCCATTTAAGTACATGCCGCCACCTGCCTTGATTCCTTTTGTGCTGGTGCCGCTCTCGTCAGTTGTGGTATCCTGTGGCATATTTTCTCCATCCGGCTTTTCCCCCATCTGTGGCATGCTTTCTCCGTCCGGTCTCTCGCCGTTTTGTGGCATTCCGCCACCCGGTCCACCCGGCACATCTGACTCATGCGTTTTCAGACTGTTTGCAGCGCCGCCCCCGGCTGTGATGTCAAGTGTTCCATCCTCGATCTGCACGATATTGGAAGCGTCCATGCCATCGCCATCACTTGTGATCGTAAAATCACCGTCTGCAATATAAATATAGCCTTTTTCTTCATCATCTGCATTTTCCGCATGAATGCCATCTTTTTCTGCGGTTAAAATAAAGGTTCCATCTGCGATACGCACACTGTCTTTTCCCGATAATGCGTGCCCTGCTGCTGTGATATCGTATGTACCGCCTGTGATCTTCAGATCATCTTTGGATACAATTCCATGTCCTTCTGCTGATACGATTGTCAGACTTCCAGTGCCGTTTAACGTAAGGTCTGATTTTGCAAAAATCACGGCATCAATGTTGTTGTCGTCAATCGCAACATACTCATCCGTATTGCGAAGCGTATTCTGCGATCCTTCTGCAAGCGTTACAAATACTTTCTCTGCGCTTTTTACATACACTGCTGCACTTGAAGCACAGGTAATGTCCACATTATCAAATACGATCTGCACTTTCGCATTATCTGCATCCACCACAATCTGTCCTTCCGACAGTGTTCCGGAAAAAATATATGTCCCTTCTGCCGTGATCGTCACCATCTGTCCATTGATTGCAACGCCATCCGTTTCCCCTGTGATACCATCATCGGAAAGTGTGACATAAACTGCCCCACTCTCCTCATAGGTTCCTGCCAGATCCCGCTCAGTAAACATATCTGCACTTGAAAAAGTTCCTGCTTCACTCTGTGCTGATGTTTCTTCTGCATTTGTTTCTGTTTCCGAGGAAACAACATTGCCAGTACTGCTCTTTGTCCCTGTACAGCCTGCCACTGCCGTCATGGATAATGCCATGGCAAAAAACAACGCCAGCAGTTTTTTTCTTCTATAACTCATTGACATTTGCCTCCTGTCTCATCATACTGATTTCCAGATTTCCGTTTCTGCATCTCAGTTCATCGAGAAATGTTTTCTCTTCCGCATTGTCTTTTAACGTCACATGATAGGTAAGTTTGTAAAGACTTCCCATATTGGAGGTTTTCACAGCGACTACTTCGCAGGATGATAAATATTTTTCAAAAAGATCATCAAATACTGCTCCGTAATTTAAATCCTCCGGGATTGTGATACGAAGTGTTTTCTCTCTTACTTCTGCTTTTTTTACACCGAATCCGGTCACATTTAACACAAACATCACGGCTCCCATAATGAGTGAAAACAATACTGCAAATCCAAGATACCCCATCCCTGCGATCAGTCCTGCCGCCATTGCAAGAAAAATGGTTCCGATCTCTTTTGCAGTTCCCGGCACAGAACGGAAACGTACAAGCGAAAATGCTCCTGCCACAGCCACTCCGGCACCTACATTTCCGTTTACCATCATGATAACAATGCAAACGATTGCCGGAAGCATTGCGAGTGTCACTGCAAAGCTTGTCGTATAGCGGCTTTTATAAGTGTAAACCCATGTGATGAATGCCCCGATCAGCAGTGACACCACAATACAGAGCAAAAAATCCGGCACGGAAATCACCGCCGCACCTGCTGTATCAAAAATTCCTGTAAATAAATTGTTTAACATATTAATTTCTCCATTTCTTTTTTAACATTTTATTGCCTGCTGCACAACCTCATCTCCGGTAAACACAAAGAAATTTTCCGGTGGACAGCTTCTTCTCTGCTCTCTCGCATAAATCGTGCGGTAGGCGGTCGCATATTTGGAAAATGACGTTTTGTAAATCTGATTTTCTGTCAGAAAATGAACCATCCAGAGCGGTATTGCGCCCGCCGTTTTCACTTCCATAAGCACTTTATTTTTATCTAAAATTGCTTCTCCGTAAATTCCTTTACAAAGAGAAAGGTCGTAATTTCTCCAGAGAATGTTCTGATCAAACGTGATCCGGAACTCGTGATCGTCCTTCGCATAAAAAGCTTCTCTCTCATAGGAAAGCATCACTGCCGGAGCCAGCTTTTTATAATTTTTCAGACAGTAATCGATTTCTCTGGTGATCTGTGTGTCTTTTACTTTTTCATGAAAAAGCAGGTAACGTTCTGCCTCGTCCTCCGTCATTGCAATTCTTCTTTTGTATACAACAGACTCATACTTCTTTTTCAGTTCCACAAAAACGGTCGTGTCCTTGTCTGCCGTGCCGTAACTTCTCAATCTCAGTTTTTCTTTATAAACCGGGTGTTCCATTGATCTTTGGATCAGCAGATAGTCCGGTGTATCAAAGTAGAGACTGCATATTGTACTCACTCCATGCTCGTCTGCGGTCATGTACTGTTTCATTTGATTTTTTAACAGTTCCGCCTGCGTGATATCCAACATATATTTGATCTCACACCTTTTAAATATCATCTGATCTGCCATAAGTGTCTCCTTTCCTTTGCGCATATCTTATCAGGCGAACCTTAAATGAACTTAAAAAAAGAAACCATCCTTTAAAAAATGGTTTCTTTGTCATGTTTCATTATGTTTTTCTGTTATCTGGATTCGGACTGGAGTTCGGCGATGGCGGTGTGGCGTTGACCGATTTCTTTGCCGGCTTCCTCGCCCTGCAGATATGCTTTTTCTGCGACTTCTTCTGAATATTTTCTCATTATTTCACACACTGCGTTTACGCCTCCCTCTTCATGTTTCAGATAGTGCACACGGTTGGTTAATTTCGGAAATTTGGCATTATCTATCTCCTTTTTATTATATAGAACCCCTCCAGATTCTTCAAGACTGTTTGCATGGATTTTTTAGTTATGTATACAAAAAAGAGTGCCGGAAAACCGACACTCTTTTTCAAATCCATTGTTTGCAATATCTTAATCTAGAAAAATAAAACAAGTTCTATTTAATAAAGAAAAAGGTACATGAAACTACTGATTTAGACTGTAGTAACAAGCGATAATAAAATTATCTTACTACTGTTACGTTTGTTGCCTGTGGTCCTTTTGCACCTTCAACAACTTCAAATTCTACTGCAGCGCCTTCTTCTAAGGATTTGAAACCTTCCATATTAAGACCTGAGTAGTGAACGAATACATCATTTCCCTGTTCATCGGAGATGAATCCGTATCCTTTTTGGTTGTTAAACCACTTTACTGTACCTTTGTTCATTGAAAAGTACCTCCAAAAAATATTTCTATGGTACACTTACCGCACCATAGTCACAGAATAACATAACAATTTCAAAAAGTAAAGTGTTATTATACTACATTGTGAGCTTTACCTTGATGATCCTTGCAACAGATTCATTGATACGATCCTCTGTGATCGTTCCACCAGCCACTGCATCCATCACACCCTGATATGCACTCTGGAAATCATCCGGCATTAAGATCATATCTACACCTGCCTGAATTGCCGTCACTGCCGCATCAGCAGAACTGTATGTTCCGGTGACCGCCCCCATATTCATTGCGTCTGTGATCACTACACCATGGAAGCCAAGCTGGTTGCGAAGCACATCTGTCACCATGACAGAGGAAAGCGAAGCCGGCGTATCATCCCCTGTAACAGCTGGTGCTGAAATATGTCCTACCATCACAAAAGATGCTCCGTTATTCACTGCCTGCTGGAATGGAACAAGCTCATTTGCCAGCAGGTCATCCAAAGATTTATCTGTAGAAACTGCCCCGTCATGGGAATCCCCTGCTGTAGCTCCCTGTCCCGGAAAATGTTTTACCACGCTTAATATCTGGTGTTCGTTCAGTCCCTGCATCTCAGCACAGACCATATCCGCCACAAGCTGGCTGTCTGAACCAAATGACCGGTCTTTGATCACGGTGTTATCCGGATTCGTCAACACATCCGCAACCGGAGCAAAATCCATATTAAAACCAAGTGTGTTCAGATACGTTCCGATCGTACTTCCTGCATTGTATGCATTCTGGGAATCCCCGGTCGCTCCTACATCACTCATATTTCCAACATCTGTCACTCCAAAAGCACTGTTGGATGCAATCCTTGCTACTGTTCCACCTTCCTCATCCACACCGAGGAACACTGGAATTCCTACTATTTCCTGACTGTAGCTCTTCATATTGGTAAGCATCTGTGCCGTCTGATCGGTTCCGGTCAGGTTCTTTGCCATATAAATCAGACCACCTACCGGATACTGCGTGTAGGCTGTCTTTGTGGAATCTCCTGCCATCGTTGCTCCGTCCACTCCGGTCAGTGCGTCCGGTGTGATCATGAACATCTGCGCTACTTTCTGCTCTAAGGTCATGCCGGCAGCAATCTGCATTGCCTGATCCATCAACGGATCGCTGACTTCGGTTACCGGAGTTGTTTCCGGTTCTTCTGTCGCCTCTGTTGTCACGCTCTCGGTATTCTTTTCCGGTTTATCTGCTCCCGGTTTTACAAATTTATGGACTGCAAACACAATTCCTCCGATCAAAACTGCAAGTACTATAAAAAATACTGCCACAACTATGACCGCACTCTGTGTATCTTTTTTTCGTTTCTCTCGTCTTTCTTCCTGATCCATCTGTGTATTTCCTCTCTGGGGAATTTTGATCTACATGCTTCTACCCCGCAGTGCACGCCGTAATAATCAACGGTTTTTGGTTTATATCGTGGAGGCAATGATCTGCATGCTGCCCTGCAATTCCACGT
>ERZ773235.2237-NODE-2237-length-16947-cov-3.421975_pt1 | contig 16947 bp, 15 predicted proteins | sample MGYA00580522_ERZ773235 | MGnify/ENA primary metagenome ERZ773235 (study PRJEB29015, sample SAMEA2737797) | human gut metagenome | biome: human gut; feature: human-associated habitat; material: faeces | place: China | collected 2012 ...
CCGCTCCAGTCGTGGGGAGCGGACTCAAAATACTATAATAGAACAACTTTGCCATTCCCTACCAAATCGGGTATCCTCGGGCTATTGTGCTGTGCTTCGGGGAGGGGAGGGAAACAAAAAGAATGGCTAGAACATATGTCGCGCTATTCAATGATGGTACGATCTTACGCACGAGCTCACTGCGGACAACCTTTACGAAATCCTATTCTGAGAGATTTTCAAATGGTTGGAAGTGGGTACGATCTCTCTAATCCTTGGGAGAACCTTCTTGTACCAAAAACAGCCGATGGGAAAAAGCCAGTGGGCTCAGGAGCTAAGATCACATATAAATATTATTTACAAGATATGGCTTTTGCATGCGTTTATGAAATGCCAGAAAACGAAGCATTGGATATGGATAATGCTCTTAAAAAACCTGTGTGGCCTATATGTCTTGGCAGACGTAATTGTGTACCTACTGCTCCAGTGGAATGTGGTGTTTTTGAAACTGAGGAAAAAGCAAAAAATTATGCCGATGATTTAGCAGAAAAGGAACAGCGAGTCTGTATTTTAACAGTTTATGATGGAATTAAGGAGGGAAGCGATGATGTGTGGACAATAAGAGATGTTCCTATTCAATTCGGTTTATATAAAGAATATGCAGATCGACAGATTTCTATTTTTATTGAGCAATAATAAACTATTTAATCATGTTAAGCAATAAAAATATAGAATCTGGGATTGAAGAAGGTGTTAAACGCCTGTTTATTCGAATTACTAGAGAAACATTGCCTAGAATTGCGGATAAATATCCTTTTTTGTATCTTGAAAGAGGCAGGCTTGAAGTAGACGATAGTAGTGTTAGATGGATTGATTGCTCAAAAAATTGTGTTCGAATTCCTGTCGCTACTATTGCCTGCCTCCTTCTCGGACCGGGGACAACAGTTACCCATGAGGCTGTCAAAACAGCCAGTGCGGCTAACTGTATGCTGTGCTGGACAGGCGAGGATTCTCTTTTGTTTTATGCAGCAGGTTTTTCACCCACTGCTGATACGAGAAATCTGCAGAGGCAGGCAATGTTGTCAGTAGTGCCAGAATACTCTTTGGCAGTAGCCAAAAAAATGTTTCTTCGTCGATTTCCTGGAGAAAATCTGGATGATAAAGATCTTCATACACTTATGGGTATGGAGGGAATTAGAGTTCGAGATTTTTACCTCCAGAAAGCAGAGGAATATGGGGTTGGATGGAAAGGAAGATCGTATGTTCCGGGAAAATTTGAATTAAGCGATACTGTTAATAGAATATTAACATCTTGTAACGCTGCATTATATGCCATATTAACTTCAATTATCCACAGTATGGGTTATTCGCCTCACCTTGGATTTATTCACTCTGGGAGTCCTTTACCGTTTGTGTATGATTTAGCAGATTTATATAAAAGTGAGCTATGCGTAGATTTGGCTTTTTATCTTACAAAAAAGATGGCTGGAAAATATAATAGATATACGGTTTCAGAGGCTTTTAGAAAACGAGTTATAGAAAAAGATATTATGAAACAGGTTACATTGGATATTGAAGAACTTCTAGGTGAAAGAAGTGCTCGTCGTTATTGCAAATAATATTCCTCCTGCAGTTAGAGGACGATTGAAGTTGTGGTTTGTAGAACCTAGAGCAAACATTTTTGTTTCCGGTGTAAAAGATAATGTTGCTCAAAAAGTAGTTGACTATCTATATACCCACTGTCCTCCAGATAGCGGTTTGTTTGTTTTCCAAAAAATTAAAGAACCTCCTGGATATAAAATTTATGGCAGGGGAGATCCGAACAGAGAAATAGTGACAATAAGTGGTTTACAGTTGACACTTGAGAAAGATATAAAAGAATGATTGGAGAATAGGCTATCGGGTAGTGGTACAGTATGGTAGTGTAAAGAATCTTTCGTACTTTTAAAAAAGGCAAATGGCTCGCCAATCGGTTAAAGTTTTATTCCCAAACGAACTTCCGACAGGAGAGCCATGTCATGTCTACTACCAAAGACCCCCAGCAAAAGAAAGCCCCGGTCATCCAGATCAACCAGGAAGTCCTCCATAACAACCTCTCGGACTATGTCCGTAAAAATCTGGAGGATGTTTTAAATGAATTGCTCGATGCGGAGGCAGATCGCCTCTGTCATGCAAAACGCTATGAACGCAATGCAGAACGGGCCAGCACCAGAGCTGGATCTTACAAGAGAAATTTTGAAACGACTTCCGGAAAAGTAACCCTGAACATTCCCAGGCTCAGAAATTTACCTTTTGAAACAGCAATTATAGAAAGATACAGACGAAGAGAAAGTTCTATAGAAGAGGCAATGATGGAAATGTATCTTGCCGGCGTTTCCGTACGCAGAGTTGAAGACATCACCGAAGCCCTTTGGGGTGCGGGAGTCAGCGCTGGCACAATCAGTAATTTAAACAAGAAGATCTATGGGAGTATAGAAGAGTGGCGAAACCGCCCTCTGGAAGTCGAATATCCATATATTTACATGGATGGAATATGGCTTAAGCGCTCCTGGGGAGGAACAGTTGAGAATGTATCCATTCTTGTGGCTGTCGGAGTCAATAAAGAGGGTTATCGTGAAATGCCCGGAGCTGCTGAGGGAAGCCGTGAAGACGCGGAAAGCTGGAAGCACTTCTGCCGCTATCTTAAGGAACGGGGACTCAGGAGCGCAAAGCTTATCATATCTGACAAAAGTTTGGGTATTTTAGAGGCATTAGGAGACTTTTTCCCCGAAGCGCACTGGCAGCGCTGCGCCGTCCACTTCTACAGAAATGTTCTTAGTGCCGTACCTGCTTCCAGGTTCAGAAAAGTGGCCGCCATGCTGAAAGCTATCCATGCTCAGGAAGACAGGGAGGCCGCGAGGGTGAAAGTCAGAATGGTAACCGAAAAGCTGAAACAGCTTAAACTGGAGAAGGCTGCGGCCCTGGTGGAGGGAGGCGCCGAAGAAACCTTCTCATACTACGACTTTCCCCCGACTCACTGGCGCAGTATCCGCACAAACAACCCTCCTGAGCGGATCAACCGTGAACTCAGAAGACGGACGGGAGTTGTCGGGAATTTTCCCGACGGCCAGTCCGCGCTTATGCTGGTGTGCGCGGGACTGAGGTACATCGCGGGCCATAAATGGGGGACTGAACGCTATTTTATATGCAGACGCTGTACCCAGCCCGCCTTTTAATAGTTCCGTGCCTGCGGGGCATTTGGAGGCGCGGGCTCCTGCGCGCCGAAAATGATTCGAGGGCGCGGAATCCTCATGAGACGAAGTCTCATGAGCGGACAGAATTTTTAGTTATCAGAAACAAATCCGGACCGTGAGTGCGCGAATGCCTCCCATGATGGCCGGATTTCAGGCAGAGGAGAACTTGACGGGCGAGCCCCCAAAAATGTGCGAAAAAACTCTGGACGTTATCTTCAGAATTTGCTACAATTTGTCTCATTTACTAATTTTTATAGTAAATTCACTTACTGTCTTCACAGGGTTATAAAAAATGACAATAAAATGGAACTCTTGTCTCTTAACATTAGAGTCCAATGCCGAATATTGTGAATTCTCTAACTCTTCTTTATCCATTTTTTGGAGCTGAAGAAGAGAAAGGTTTCCTCCAACTTTTTGTTCTTTTTTTTCCAGAGGCTTTTTGTCTTCCCCTATAATCACGGCTTCAACATGAACAGTAGATGGCAAAAAAGGTTTCTGACCAACCACTTGCCCTTCAATAACCAGGATTCGTCCGACCTTCTCATTATCCACAAAATACTGACGGACTTTTTCCAAGCGAAGAGAATGGAGATCAATGTTATTTGGAGCTTGTTCCTGTGTGGAAGCCTGGGCAGCTCCACTTGTTGACATATTATATTGAATTTCTTTTGTCTCTGCCGGCTTGGTCGCATTCTCCATGGCCTGACCGGGAATGACCGGAGATGCTTCATCCCTGCTGACGCTCCCCTCAGGTTGTTGAACTGGCTTTGCTGGAGCCTGGGCTGGAACAAATTTATTTTTCAGATTAATGACAGCTCCCCTGAAATCGCCAGAAATCTCCCAGGCGGCATACCCGGTTATTCCTAACACCAAAACAACAATGAGAAACCATAAAAATGGATGATGGGATTTCTTCTCTTCCAGTTGGGGCAGAGCACTCTGGGGAACGTCAGACGCCCCCAAGGGAGGGAGTGTTCCCGAACTCAAGGATGGCTGCTGGGCATAGTCTGAATTTTCTTCAGACGGCAGCGAAAAGACTGTCATACAGACAGAACAGCGTAAGCGCGCCCCCGGCTTAGTGCCGGCAGGGAGATTAAAACGGCTCTTGCACTTAGGACACACAACTTGCATGGCTCTGAACCTCCGAGGCGTTTACTACTGGTTGAAAAAATTTCTAGTTTTCATCTGGGATGCAGATATCGGGGAGCGTTCTCAGTTTCTCTGCGTAATCAAGCCCATACCCCACGATGAAGCCATCATCCATAACAAAACCGGGGTAGTCCACGTGCACATCGACCACACGCCGGGCTTTTTTATCGACAAGGGCTACAAGTTCCAGACTCCTTGGATTCCTCGCGCGGAACTGTTCCATCAGAAAGTGCATCGTGTGGCCGCTGTCCACGCAGTCTTCCACTATCAGGACATGCTTCCCCTCGATGTTGACTTCCACGTCACGGGAAAAGGTAACATGTCCGCTACTCTCTGTTCCATTGCCGTAGCTGGAAAGCCGGACAAAATCCACAATCATATTTTTATTATCAATGCACCGGACCAAATCAGCGAAAAAGATGAAAGCACCTTTCAGGACACAGACAACAACCAGAGGCTCATCTCCGTACTTTTTCGTTATCTGCTCTCCCAGCTGCTCTACCCTCTTCCTGATGTCTTCACGCGTGTATAATGGTTTAAGCCTGGAAATTTCCATCGTATTTATCCTCTCTTCGTAAGGCTTTCAGTCTTCGTCCGTTTGAAACGGGTTGAAAAAAAGCGAAAGGCCTCATCCTCTGCAGTGATATCTGAAGATGGGGCCTTTTATCAAAACTTTCCGGAGAAATCCGCTTTCCGGCAGATTTATTTTTCCGCAAGTACGTGGAGAACAGCAAATTCGTCGCAGTCGGGGTACTTGGGGCAGTGCACACAGTCGGCCCAGATTTTCTGGGGAAGGACATCCTTCTCAACGGTGGGGAAGCCGATATGATTGAAGAAGCCTTCCTGATAGGTAAGCGCGAACACGCGTTTAATGCCAATGGAAGGGCAGTCAGCAAGACACGCCTGGACAGCCAGAAGCCCCAGGCCCTTGCCTCGCTGATCTTCGCGGATAACAAGTGAAGCCACTTCCGCCAAATCTTCCCAGACAGGAGCCAGAGCCACACATCCAACGATTTCCCCGTCGGGTTTCACGAGAACAAAAAAGTTACGCACATGGCCATAGAGATAGGTCAGGGCTCTGGGAAGAAGCTGTCCCTTGAGCGCGGCCTGCATCAGAAGGGCGTGAATATCCTTCACGTCATCAACCACGGCCTTGCGGACCGTAACATCACCTTTCTGCATCATATCAGTCCCTTTACCTGTTCAGAAGGGGAGACAGAATCTGATCAAACTCGTCTTCAGAAGGAGCTCCGCTCCCTGTCACCAGCAGCTTGCCATCGGGACCGTAAATAACATTAAAGGGAATACTGCTGATCCCAAAGAGATCCACGAGTCCCCTGTCGGCAAGATACACAGGATAGTTGGCTCCAAAACTCTTCATGAAAGGTCCGACTTTGGAAGAAGTGGCGCTGTCGTCCACAGAGAGGCCGATAAAAGCGACTTTGTTGCCGTACTTCGCCTGCATTTTGACAAGAAGGGGAATTTCTCCCCGGCACGGGGGGCACCAGGTGGCAAAAAAGTTAACGATCACCGGCTTGCCTTTGTTCGAACGGATTACATTTTCAAGTCCGGCCTTATCAAGAGTGGATACAACGTTGTTGCCGGCAGCGGAACAGTAAGCCGCGGGCAGGACAATCAGAGCCAGAAGTACGGCGAGCAGAAACTTCTTCATATGTTTTAGGCAGAAGATGCTTTCCGGCATCCCCCACACGACCTCCCGATGTGAAAGGCCCCTTTCCCTCTCGGAGGAGCCCCTATCTGTTTTTTTGAGAAATTCAGCATACCTTAGTTAGTTTCCTTTCTCAAGAACCCAGCTTTCCGGCAGACACGGGACTGATATCGTCAGTAAGGAATGCTATCCCCCACAGTATGGCTCCCTATTTGACAAAGACACGCTCAGTACATACTTGATAACCCTTAGGACAAGACTCAGGCCCGCACACCGCGAAAAACGCTATCCTTATAATATAGATATCAGGCCGGGGCACCCCGGAAGGAAATATTTCGTGACACGCACCAATATGAGTAAAGAAGCAGCCTCTGACAGCCACATGCCGGAGTCCCGCCATTATCTCCAGGCAGGAGATTCCACACAAACGGGCTCGCAGGAAGCTGAAGAAGCAAAGAGCACAAGCCAGAACGTATGTGTCACCCCTGACGTCATTCCTTCAGCGGAGGCAGAGGAAAGCTCTCCGGAGGAAAAAGAAATTACGGATGCCGCTTCTGACAGTACTATACGCATCCGCAGGAAGCGTTCAGCGGCGAGACGCCGTACGAAAAGCAACAGCCGTGATGCAGAAGCTGAAGAGCTCACGAATGACTCCGAACAGAAGGACACCGAAAAAGAAGAGCCTGCGAACGAACTGGCTGAAGTGGAAGAAATAGCCAGCGAGGATCTCGGTGACGGGGAGCAGCCCGATGACGTTCTGTCTCCTGAGGTAGAAGAAACAGACAGGGATGGGGAAGAGCCCATAGGGCTTGAAGCCCATGACTCGGCTGAGGATATTTTACCTGCCCCCTCCCACAGCCGCCTCCCTTCCACAAGAGACAGCTTTCAGCTCTATGTCAGGGAAATAAGCCACTTTCCGCTCCTCAAACCAGAGGAGGAGCATGAGCTGGCTGTCAAATTCCGGGATACGAGAGACAAAAAAGCCGCTTTCCGTATCTCTTCACTCCTGCGCCTCGTGGTCAAAATCGCCGTCGATTTTCAGAGGCGCTGGATGCAGAATGTTCTCGATCTCGTGCAGGAAGGCAATGTCGGACTCATGCACGCGCTCTACAAATTCGACCCCGACAAGGGGATCAAATTCTCGTATTACGCGTCTTTCTGGATCAAGGCATACATTCTGAAATTCATTATGGATAACTTCAGGATGGTCAAAATAGGCACTACACAGGTCCAGCGCCGGCTTTTCTTCAATCTGTCCCGTGAACGGCAGAAGCTCATCGCTGAAGGTTTCGACCCTGATGCCGAAATGCTCTCCAAAAGACTCGGCGTCAGCAAAAGTGATATTCAGGAAATGGATCAGCGCATGTCCTCAGGCGATGTTTCCCTGAATGTCCCTGTCGGAGATGATTCGGACTCGGCGACACGGATGGATTTTCTTCCCGCTCTCGGTCCCGGAGTTGAGGACAGTATCGCATCCTCTGAAATTTCCGACATCCTGAGGGAAAAGCTTAAAACCATTCTCCCTCAGCTCAACGAAAAGGAAATATACATTCTTAATCACCGTCTCCTGACCGAAAATCCCGAAACTCTCCGTAAAATCGGAGAACACTTCAATGTCACAAGAGAACGTGTCCGGCAGCTTGAAATCCGTCTGCTTGAAAAAATCAAAAAACACCTTTCCTCAGATATCAAAGATTTCTCCGACACATGGATAAAACCATGAAAAAGCAAAGCTCTCTTCTTCTGATTTCGTCCTTCCTGCTGCAGGCAGCCCTGTTTTCAGGCTGCGCCGGGACGGCACACGGGTTTGGTGCCCCTGCCGCAGGTACGGGAACACCGGCAAAAACGGATAGCTTTGCCTGGTCTGTCGCGGACAACGGCGGTGATTTTCCCGCCGGCAGAATGCTGCAGGGGATAGAAGTCCAGCCGAAACGCGATGTGCTGTCTCCTGAAGCCAGAACAATGGCTGCCTATCTTACCATGCTGCAGGCGGTATCCACCGGCCACGAAGAAGCCGGCATCGCTGCAGCGGAAGAACTCTCCAACGTGACGGGAGAGAACGCTCTTCCTGAAAATCTGTGGCTTGAGTGCGCGCTCTGGTACCTGGATCGCAAATCAGTTAACGCTATCCCCTTTCTCCGCTACGCACGCAAAGCCTGCCCGGACAGCGTCCCCCTTCTGCTTGCCTTCACAGAAGCCCTGAGCGAACACAACTTCAGTAACGAAGCCATGGAAACGCTCAACGCGTTTCTCGCGAAGAATCCGGACAACTCCACTGTAATTATCCAGAAAGGCATCACTCAGTTCAAGGCGAAGAACACGGCCGAAGCCCTTAAAACCTTCGCGTCTGTTCCGAAAAGGGATCGCTCCGGACTCGTCGAATATTATCAGGCCAAAGCCCTGCTCGCTCTTGGCCGTGATGATGAAGCACTGAAGCACCTGCGTCTGGCTGTAAAAGAACTTCCCGATTTTGGGGAAGCCCTTTCCGAACTCGCCTTTGTCTGCGAAAAGCACGAAAACTACAAAGAAGCGAGACATGCCTACGAGCAGCTGCTGAATATGAACTACTCCGGCAAAGACATTTCCCTGCGCCTCATCAGCCTTTCCTTAAAGATGGGACAGCCGGAAAAGGCCATGGAATATTTCAGGAACGGTCCGGATGATACGTACTTTAAAATGACGGCTGCCTCCCTGTTCAGCGAATCCAGGCACTACCTCCAGGCAGAATCCATCCTGAAGGATATCTCCTCACGGCCTGGAGCTCCTGACGAGGTTTATCTCTTCCTGGCTGATCTGACATACGAACAGCGTCATGATCTCAAAGCCGCTCTCAGATGGCTTGATAACATTAAAGATACGAGCGGTGCAGCGCAGCGCAAATTTCTCCTGAAGGCACAGCTTCAGGCCGAGGCCGGGAGAATGGAAGACGCTTTCGCCACTGTAAAATCGGGGATCGCAAAGTACCCCAATATTCCTGATTTTGTGAGTCTGGATGCCCGGCTTCTCGCGCGGTCAGGACATCTTAAGGAAGCCATCCAGACTGCCAGGGAAGGAGTAGCCCGGTGGCCGGATTCCACAGAAATGGCCTTCCTCCTCGGGAACCTCTATTCCGACAACGGCAACAGGAAGGAAGCTCTTGAGGTCATGGAGTCCATTCTCAGGAAGGAACCGGACAATTATCAGGCTCTGAACTATGTGGGGTACACTCTGGCTGAGGAAAACAGGGATATTGAAAGAGCCATCACGCTTCTCACAAAGGCGAACTCTCTTGCCCCCCGCCAGTTCTATATCCTTGATTCCCTTGCCTGGGCGCACTACCGTGCCGGTCATCTTGATCAGGCATGGAATTTCATCAGGGAAGCCTGTCAGCTCGATTCCTCGGACGATTCCACAATCTGGGAACACTACGGCGATATCGCCCTGGCAAAAAGCATGAAATCCGAAGCGAAAAACGGCTATAAGAAAGCACTTCGTGGGAATCCTCCCAACGCGGACGAAATTCGCAGAAAGCTTGAAACCATTCAGGCGAAATAGCAGAACATCCGGACAACTTCAGAGGTATCCGCAGAGTCTCTTTTCTGCACCTCAAACGGGCCTGGCCCGAAAAAAGATATCCATCATGAAAAAAATTCATCTTCTGGCTGTGGTCATCCTCTCCCTTCTGCTCTGTTCCTGCGCGGGCAAAACACTTCAGCCGGCCGATCCGGCAGCCGCACAAAACCGCTGGCAGGCTTTTACACAGCAGAGCAATATCAAATCTGCCCCGTTCAGGGATTCCCTGAGCATGCGCTTCGGAAAGGAAGGGGATACGCGGCGTGTCACAGCCCTTATCTGGGGCAACGGGGACAAGACCCTCCGGCTTGATGTGCTGGCCGGCGTTGGCGCCGTCGTGGCGAACATCGCCCAGAAGGACAATCACTTTTTCATTTATACGCCAATGCAGCGCAAAGCCTACTTTCATGAGGGTGCCAGCAGTCCTCTCCTGAAAGTCGGCGTGCCCCTTCCCTTTGACCTCTTCAGTCTGGAAGCTCTGCTCAACGGCCGCTACACAGATGTGTTCGGCAAAGAATTCGTCAGGGCCGCGCAGCAGGGGGACTCCATCATTTACACTCTCGGCGCGGGAGCCGGCGGCGAGCTTACCCTCGGGCCGGACGCACGCCCCGCAGTCTGGAAGGATGAAAACTGGAAACTTCTTTTCACTCCCGACGGCACAGGACTCCTTCACAGGCTTGACCTTTCCAACAACAAAGGAGGAAAGGGCATCGTCATTGTCAAGGAACGGGATCATACATCGCCCTTCGGCGAGAATCAGATGAAAATCCAGATTCCCGAAGGAACGGAACTTCTTCCTCTGGAACGTTTCCAGCAGGCGGATTAGTTTTTCCTCTCACTCTTACACACGAAGCGGAGAACAACATGGCTCAGAATATTCACATCGGCTGTGATCACGCAGCCCTGGATCTCAAGAATATCATTATCCGTCAGCTCGAGGAGCGCGGCCTGACTGTTACGGATCATGGCACCTACACTCCGGAGAGCTGCGATTATCCCGACATAGCCCACGATGTCGCCCAGGCTGTGGAAAAAGAAAACGGAACGGGCATACTGCTCTGCGGAACAGGCATTGGCATGTCCATGGCAGCCAACCATCATAAAGGCATACGCGCCGCGCTCTGCACAACGGAACTTCACGCAAAGTTCGCCCGCAGACATAACGATGCCAACATTCTCTGCCTCGGAGCGCGCATGACAGGCGTTGAGCTCGCCAAAGCCATCGTCGAAGCGTTTCTGACCACCGGTTTTGAAGGCGGCCGTCACAAGCGCCGTATCGACAAAATCCCCTGCTAACACGGCACCTCATTTTCCCTCACCCGGGGCTCCCTCCTCTCCGGGAGAGAGCCCGGCTTTTCCCAAAAACGCTCTTGCAGCATCCACGAAGGATATTTCATGCAGATTTTCAATACAGCGTCCCGAAGCAAGGAAGAGTTCATCCCTATCCGCCCGGGAAAGGTTCACATGTACGTCTGCGGCGTCACCGTCTATGACCTCTGCCATATCGGGCATGCGCGCTCCGCGCTCGTCTTTGACGTTCTCGTCCGCTTCCTGCGCAGCAAGGGACTTGACGTGACCTTCGTACGCAACTTCACGGACGTGGACGACAAGATTATCCGGCGCGCCAATACCGAAAACAAAGACTGGAAGGAAATCGCCGAGACGTACATCAAAGCGTTCCATGAAGACATGGACGCGCTCGGCATACAGCGTGCTGACTTTGAACCCAGGGCAACAGAAAATATTCAGAATATTATCAGCATCTGTCAGACACTCGTTGACCAGGGAACGGCCTACACGACTCCTTCCGGAGACGTGTATTTCAGCGTGAGGGCTTTCCCGGCCTACGGCAAGCTTTCACACAGGGATATCAATGATATGCTTTCCGGTGCACGTGTCGCTCCCGGAGAAGAGAAGAGGGATCCGCTCGACTTTGCCATCTGGAAAGCAGCCAAGCCTGGAGAACCATACTGGGAGAGCCCGTGGGGAAAGGGGCGCCCCGGCTGGCACATCGAGTGCTCGGCCATGTCCAAACCATACCTTCCCCTGGACATACACGGCGGCGGAATGGATCTCGTCTTCCCCCACCACGAAAACGAAATTGCCCAGACGGAGGCAAGCTGTCACTGTCAGCTTGCCAAATACTGGATGCACAACGCCTTCGTGCAGATCAACTCTGAAAAGATGTCCAAGAGCCTTGGCAACTTCAAGACGATCCGGGATATCCTCAAAACGTGGCTTCCCGAAGTGCTCCGGTATTTTCTGCTCAGCAAGCATTACCGCTCCCCCATTGATTTCACGAGCGAAGGCATGGATGACGCGGAGCGCGCCCTTTCCCGCGTGTATCAGAGCATGCGCGAGGCAGAAAAGGCGCTTACCCGCGCCAAGTGGAAAAAAACCGCGCTTCCTGAAGACCTCAGAAAGGAATGGGACGGCCTGGAACAGGCTTTCATCAGCGCCCTTGACGACGATCTGAATACAGCCCAGGCCCTGGGACACGTTTTTTCCATGGCCCGCATCGTAAACCGCCTGCTCGATGACAAGGCACTCAGAGCCTCCGAAGGAACAAGGGAAATTCTTAATTCCTACAGAGAGCGGCTTGGCCGCGTCGCCGGCATCACGGGACTCTTTGGCGAGGATCCGGAAACCTTTCTCCAGAAGCTGCGCGCCAGACGCTGTGAGAATCTCCACATCGACCCCAAGAAGGTTGAAGAGCTTCTGGCCCAGCGCCTCGAGGCCCGCAGGAACAAGGACTTCCAGCGCTCTGACGAAATCCGTGCCCAGATTGCCGCCCTCGGCGTTGAAGTCCGTGACACCCCTGAAGGACAGGTCTGGGATCTCGCGTAAATTCTGGAAATGACGTTCCTCTCCGGGGCTATTCCCGGCGGGGAACGTTTCAGAAACTCTTCTTTCAGAGGTAAGGTTTAGCATGGCCCCGAAAAAAATCTCACGCCTGTTCCGCCTTGCTGCGAGCATCACTCTCTTTGTCTTCACTCTTTCCGCCCTCTGGCAGGCTCCCGCGCAGGCGTTTTTCTTTGGCGGCGTCTCCCTGAAAGACGAAAAGGAAATGGGACACAAGTTTGACGTCATGATCCGCTCCAACCTGCCCATCGTGCAGGATCCCGAAGTGAGCGAATACGTGCGCTATCTTGTGGAGCGCATTGCCTCCTCCATTCCACCGCAGCCCTTCAATTTCCATTCGGCTGTCATTCTGCACAACGCCATGAACGCCTTCGCCGTTCCCGGCGGGTACGTCTACGTATTCACCGGGCTGCTCATGAACTTCACGAGCGAGGATCAGGTGGCCGGCGTGCTCTGTCACGAACTGGCTCACGTGACCCAGCGTCACGTAGCCAGCCGCATTGAAAAAGCGCAGATGATTACCCTGGGCTCCCTGCTGCTCGCCATAGCCGGCGTGGCTGCGGGCGCCGGCGGCGCGGCCGCGGCTGCCTCCTTCGGCGCAGGACAGTCCGCACTGCTGAGTTACAGCCGCGCCGATGAAACGGAAGCCGACCAGATCGGCATGCAGTATCTCATCAAGGCAGGCTACCCGCCTGTGGGTCTCGTGAACGGATTCAAAATCCTCCGTCAGAAAAGCTGGATGAGCGGAACCCACGTTCCCACGTATCTTTCCACGCACCCGGACATTGGCGATCGTATCACAGGCATTACGGCCCGCATCAAGACGATGCCGCTTTCCATCCAGAACAAATCCTTTGACAACAGGCGCTTCCAGCGCATGCAGGTTCTCCTCTGGGGCCGTTACGGGGACGCGCAGGCAGCTCTGCAGCGCTTCCGTGGATCAGACGCGCTGTCGCTCATGGGCAGGGGAATGGTTTACTCGCGGCAGAACAACGTTGTCGAAGCGGAAAAAGCCTTTTCCGCCGCGGTCGCCGCGGCACCTTCGGATCCGCTTGTCCTCAGGGAAGCCGGGATATTCGAATACCGCAAAGGGGATTCACAGAAGTCCAATCAGCTTCTCTCCAGGGCGACGGGTATCGATCCCAGGGATTTCATGGCCCGCTTTTTCCTTGCCCGCCTGCTTGATGACAGTGGCCGGCACAGCGAAGCCCAGGCCCAGTTCCGCGATGTCCTGCGCTACGTGCCTGAGGAATCCGACGTCCACGAGGCTCTTGCGCGGAGCTACGGCGGCACCGGCAGACAGGCGCTCGCGTACATCCATATGACGTACGCCGCGCTGTACGCCCAGAGAAAGGATCTCGCCGAACGCTATTACGACAGAGCCAAAGGCCTCTCTTCCTCAGCTCCCGGCGATTTTCAGAAACTTTCCACCATTTATAAGGAACGCGTAGAAATATGGAAAAAGATGTAAACAGCCCTATGGACATGCACGCCACAACCATTCTGGCCATTAAGAAAAACGGGCATGTGGCGATGGCCGGCGATGGCCAGGTCACCCTCGGCCAGACAATGATTATGAAGCACACGGCGCGCAAAATCCGCCGCGTGGGAGACGGTAACATTCTGGCCGGCTTTGCCGGAACCACGGCTGATGCCTTCACACTCTTTGAACTTTTCGAAGCCAAGCTGAAGGAGTACCACGGCAATCTGACACGGGCCGCAGTGGAACTCACCAAGCAGTGGCGCAGGGACAAATACCTTCAGAAACTGGAAGCCATGCTTCTTCTGGCCGACAGGGAACACATTCTCCTGCTTTCCGGCACGGGCGATGTCATTGAACCGGATGACAACGTGGCTGCCATCGGTTCAGGCGGCCCCTATGCCCTGGCTGCGGCCAGAGCTCTTCTGCGCCACTCCGACCTCGACGCGGAAACCATCGCGCGCGACTCCATGCAGATCGCGAGCGAAATCTGTGTCTACACAAACGATCACTTCACTGTCGAAACACTCTAAGCCGGCCGCCTGAAGAAATCACAAGGGTACAGACACGTGAACGCGCGCATCTCCTCCGAAAACGCGGAAGAAGTCAGGCTCACCGCAGGATGCAAAATCAATATAGGCCTTACCATAACAGGCCGGCGGGCTGACGGGTTCCATCTTATCGATTCCCTGTTCCTCCCTCTTGACGAACCTCACGATGAGCTTTTCATCCGGGAGGTACCCGGCGGAACAATACGCGTGGAATGCGCTGAGCGGGGCATCGATACCCGGAACAACACGCTGACAAAGGCCTGGGAAGTTTTCAGAAAACACGCCGGGAAAGCGCCAGGCCTTCGCGTCCGTCTGGTAAAGGGGATCCCCTGGGGTGCGGGGCTCGGAGGCGGGAGTTCCGATGCGGCCGTTCTGCTGCTCTTCCTCAGAAACTGGCTGGACAGACAAAGCGGCGGGGGGCTTCTGAGCGATGGGGAACTGGCCGCCATGGCCTGCGAAGTGGGAGCCGATGTTCCCTTCTTCCTGACCCGGACTCCGATGCGGGTAACAGGCATCGGTGACAAACTCACACCCTGCTCTGTTTCCCTCCCCGGCAGCGAAATACTCCTCGTAACGCCTGATATCCGGGTGTCCACCCCCTGGGCCTATAAGGCTTTCGACGGGATGGTTCCAGGCTTTTCAGTGAAGCCTGCGTCCCCTGCACAAACGGTGCCGGCAGCCTTGACAACGACTCACGAAGAAGATAAGGGAGTCAGTCTATTGTGTACTCCAGGCAACGCGTTCGTGAACGATCTCGAAACCGCAGTATTTCCCCGGTACCCGGAATTAGCAGATATTAAGCGTTCGCTGCTTGAACTTGGCGCGGCAGCAGCCTCCATGAGCGGAAGCGGTTCCAGCATCTTCGGAATTTTCTCCGACGCGGCGGTTGCGCGCAGTGCCGAAAGAGAGCTTTCCAAAAACTGGCCCGTACACCATTTGCATATTCGTACTGGGATGTAGCCAAGCGGTCAAGGCAACGGGTTTTGGCTCCGTTATTCGAAGGTTCAATTCCTTCCATCCCAGCCATAACCCCTGAGCTTTTCACCACCGGGCGGGGCAAGGCAGAGCAGCATGATGAACGACTTAAAGATTGTCACAGGAACTTCGAATCCTGAACTGGCCAAGGCCATTTGTGATCACCTTGGCTGTCAGTTAACCCAGACACTGGCCACCACTTTCAGTGATGGCGAACTTCGCGTCGAAATTGGAGCCAATGTCCGCGGCGACGACGTCTTCGTTGTGCAGCCCACGTGTCCTCCGGATGTAAACCGCAACCTCATCCAGCTCTGCCTCATGTGCGATGCCCTGAAGCGCGCTTCGGCCGGCCGCATCACCGCCGTTGTGCCGTATTACGGATATGCCCGCCAGGATCGCAAGGTTAGCCCGAGGGCACCCATCAGCGCCAAGCTGGTTGCCGACTGCATCACGGTCGCCGGCGCCCAGCGTCTTGTCACCATTGACCTCCACGCCGGACAGATTCAGGGCTTCTTCAACTGCCCCGTTGATAACCTTTTCGCCACGCCTGTCATGCTCGATCCCCTGCGCGAAGCCATGGAAGGCGATCCGGTCATCGTTTCCCCCGATGCCGGCGGCGTGGAACGCGCCCGCTCCTACGCGAAGCGTCTGAGCGCTCCCCTCGCCATTGTGGACAAGCGCCGCGACAAGCCCAATCAGGCTCAGGCCATGCATGTCATCGGCGATGTCAAAGGCAAAACGGCCATCATCGTTGACGACATGATCGACACGGCAGGCACGCTGTGCGCGGCTTCTGAAGTCCTGCTCGAAAATGGCGCCACAAAAATTATCGCCTGCGCCACTCACGCCGTTCTCTCCGGTCCGGCCATTGACCGCATCAATGCCACTGAATCCCTCAATGCGGTCTTCGTTACGGACACCATTCCTCTGGGAGAGAAAAAGGAACGCTGCTCCAAGCTCCATGTCGTGGGCGTAGGCTCGCTCCTCGGAAAGGCCATTTCCAATATTCACACCGGCTCTTCCGTCAGCGTTCTTTTTGTCTAGTTCCGCGTACCGCGGACAGGCAAACCTCCTGTACAATTCATCTTCGCGCCCTGCGGCGCTTAAGGAGTAAATATTATGGCTATCGAAAAAACCCTCTGTGCCCAGAAGAGAGAAGGCGCCGGCAAAGGCGTCGCTCACCGTCTGCGTGCGCAGTCCCTTGTTCCCGGCGTCTTCTACAACCGCAAGGGCGAAAACATCAATGTGCAGGTTCCTTCCCTGCCTCTCGAACAGCTCTACTTTGAAATCGGCAACACCACCGTTTTCAACCTTGAGATTGACGACAACGGCAAGAAGACCACATATCCCTGCTTCTTCTGGGACGTGCAGAAGCATCCTTACAAGAAGCGCTTCACCCATATCGATTACTACGGTGTTGATCTCGATCAGGAAATCACGGTTGACGTGCCCGTCGAATTCACCGGCACGGCCAAGGGCGTCAAGCTCGGCGGCTTC
>ERZ773235.2248-NODE-2248-length-16856-cov-12.489257_pt1 | contig 16856 bp, 17 predicted proteins | sample MGYA00580522_ERZ773235 | MGnify/ENA primary metagenome ERZ773235 (study PRJEB29015, sample SAMEA2737797) | human gut metagenome | biome: human gut; feature: human-associated habitat; material: faeces | place: China | collected 2012 ...
CGTTGCCGGAGACGACCATCATGCAGTACAGCAGATTTTCCAGCGTCATCTGCTCGCCGACCTGCAGCCCCGCGACGCTCGAATCGGCGTCCAGATCGTCGAGCGCGGAGGCCGAAACGGTCACAACATCGGACAGATTGCCGTTTTCCAGCGCCAGCAGGCAGGTCATGATCTTGGTCAGGCTGGCAGGATACACGCGCTCGTCCGCGTCCTGCTCATAGACGGCGCGGCCCGTGTTGAGGTCGATGAGAAGCGCGGCCTTGGCCGCGACGGAGAAGCTTGTCCGCGAGGAAAGCAGCCGATCCTCCGGGACACTGTCGTCCTCTGCGGGAGCGTCCGCGCTGTCGGTCTGCGTCTGCTCCGGGTCTGCCGCCGTCTCGGCATCCACCGCAAGAAGCGGCAGCGTCAGGGAGGACAGCAGCAGGAGCAGGGAAAGCAGCAGGGAAAGAGCCTTTGTTTTTTTCATTTTTATCTCCATTTTATTCTGTTCGGATTGTACAGAAGCAAAAAAATATGGTATACTGTTTTACACATTATATAACAGGATGGCCCGGTATGTCAAATGGAGGCAGCTGTATGCGGAAAAAGCGTGTTGATCCGGCGCTGGTTCTATGGAGCGCGGCGATCGTTCTGTTCGCCGGCGCGTTCTTTCTCGGCCGCGCGACACTGCGCGGGCCGCTTCTCGAAACGCAGCGCACCGCGCCCGGCAGCACGGCGCAGGATGAATGGCGCAGCCGGGTCGAGGAAAAGGCGGCCACCGCCGCCGAAAAAAGCGCCCGCGTCTGCCTGAACACAGCGGCAAAGGAAGAACTTCTGGCCCTTCCGGGCGTGGGCGAAAAGACGGCGGAGCGCATTCTCGCGTACCGGGACACGTATGGGAAATTTGTCACGGTCGAACAGCTGCTGGACGTCGAGGGTATTGGAGAGGGACTGCTGGAACAGCTGCGGCCATACGTCTATGTGGAGGAAGGCGAATGAAAATTCTGGTTGTAGATGATGAAAAGCTGCTCGTCAAGGGCATTAAATTCAATCTGGAAAACGACGGCTACGAGGTCGTGACCGGCTGCGACGGCATGGAGGCCGTGGAGCTGGCGGCGAGCGAAACGCCGGATCTGATCGTGCTCGATCTGATGATGCCCCGGCTTGACGGTCTGGAGGCCTGCACGAAAATCCGGGAGTTTTCGCAGGTTCCCATTATCATGCTGACCGCCAAATCCGAGGATATGGACAAGCTGCTGGGCTTTGAGCACGGCGCGGACGACTATCTCACAAAGCCGTTCAACATTCTCGAACTCAAGGCACGCATCCGCGCGCTTCTGCGCCGGGCCGGAACAGCAAAAAAGCAGACGCCGGAGCAGACGCTCGTCTGCGAGCACATCACGCTCGACCGAGACAGCCGCAGCGCGTTCCGCGAGGACGTGCCGGTTGATTTGACGGCGAAGGAATTTGATCTCATGGAACTTCTGATGCGCAACCCCAACCGTGTATATTCGCGCGAGACACTGCTCGACGCAATCTGGGGCTACGACGTCAGCAGTGAGATCCGCACGGTGGATGTGCACATCCGACGGCTGCGCGAAAAGCTCGAAAAAAATCCTGCCCAGCCGGAGCATATTCTGACCAAGTGGGGAGTTGGCTACTATTTCAAGTACTGAACGGCGCAGGCGGCTCATGCCGTCAAGCTCGCAGATCCGCAACGCGCTGGCGTATATGGCCGTTACGGTTCTCGTGCTCGTGTTTCTGAATATTTATTCCGCCTCCGCCTCGCGCGATCTGATGTTCAAGGCAAAATGCTCGTCCGCGCAGGATAAGCTGAAGGTCGTCACGTCCTCATTTTCCGGTGTAGATGCGCTGACGCAGGAGACGGCAGAGCAGATCATCTCTGTCATTGGCGATATGAACGTCACGCGCCTCATCGTGACCGACGCATCGGGCCGCGCGCTCTACGATTCTGTGCCCAGCCAGAACGCGGAGGGAAAATTCGTCCTGCTCGAGCCGATCGTGCAGGCGCTGGATTGTAATGACGTCTTTTCCTGCGTCTATGAAAACAACACGCTCAAAAGCTACGCTGCGTCGCCGGTCCTGATGCACGATACGGTCGTTGGGTGCGTATATCTGATGGAATACGATGCCTCGCAGGGCGGCATTATTGCAAGCCTTGAGCGGACGATCTTCCGCGGGTCGCTGGTTCTGATCGGGATCATCTTTTTGTGCGCGGTCATCTTTACCATGACCGGTTCAAGCCGCATGCGGCGGATCATGACCTCCATGCGCCTTGTGCGCGAGGGCGAATACAGCCACAAAATTCAGATGCGCGGCTCGGACGAATACGCAACGCTGGCAGCGGAGTTCAACAAGCTGACCGACAAGCTGCAGCAGACGGAGATCACCGAGCGGCAGTTCGTCTCCGACGCGTCGCACGAACTCAAAACGCCGCTGGCATCTATCAAACTGTTGTCCGACTCCATCCTGCAAAACGAGATGGATACGGACACGATGCGGGAATTTGTCGCCGACATTGGCGCGGAGTCCGACCGGCTGACGCGCATGGCGCAGAAGCTGCTCACACTCAGCCGGGCCTCAGCCGATGAAACAGAGGGCGGAGAGCATGAGGTCGTTGATGTCGGACAGACGCTCTCGCGCGTATTCCGCATGCTCGTGCCGCTGGCCGACCGGCAGGCGGTCAAGCTGACGGCCAGCGTAGAAAAGGGCTGCACGATTTTGTCCTTTGAGGACGATGCGTATCAAATCCTGTTCAATCTCGTGGAAAACGGCATCAAATATAACCGGGAAAACGGCAGCGTCCATGTTCGGGTGCGGCATGAGGAAGATACTGTTGTCATTGATGTAGAGGATACCGGCAGCGGCATTCCCGAAAACGCACTGGACTCTATTTTCAACCGCTTTTACCGCGTTGACAAAGCCCGCAGCCGTCAGGCAGGCGGCGCGGGACTCGGCCTTTCCATCGTACATGAGATGGTCGGGCGGAATTTCGGCACGATCTCGGTTCGTTCCACAGTCGGCGAGGGCTCGTGCTTTACCGTCACGTTCCCAAGCTTCGGTTCCGGAGAGGAGGACGACCCGGATGCGTAAAAAAAAGGACTGCCTGCTTGCCGTGCTGCTGGCAGTGTGCTTTCTGTGCGGATGCTCCGCATCGGTCTATCTCCGAAGTCCGGAGGAACCGCAGATTCAGTTTTATTACTGCGTCCGCGAAAGCGCGGATGCAAAAACCGGCGCGCTCACAGCCACCCCGGCCTCCGTACCGGACAGCAGCCCCGCAGCCGTTTTGCAGCAGTATCTGATCGCTCCTGCGGAGGAAGGACTCGCGCTTCCGGACGGACTCAGGGGCAGCTGCTCCTTCGATTCCTGCGAGGACGGTACGCTGACGCTGCTTTTAGATGAAAATGCGCCAGAAGGACTTCAGGCGTCTTTGGCGGCAGCCTGTCTGACGCTGACGCTGACCCAGCTGGACGGCGTAGACCGCGTGCGCCTTGTGCGCACGCAGCGGCAGACGGAAGTCACTTATACGGCAGAGCAGTTTTTACTGTACGACACATCTGCCGACCAGCCGGAATATGTCGTGCGGCTGTATTATCCCGACAAAGATGGCCTGCTCGCCGCGCGCGATGCTGTTGTCCGTACCGCTGACATGGAGCAGCTTCCGCTGCTTGCGCTTCAGGCGCTTGTCAGCCGCGAGGTTCCCGTGAATCTGACGCGGGCCATCCCCTACCGGACGCAGGTGCTCGACCTTTCCGTTACGAACGGCTCGGCAAGCGTCGTGCTGTCCGACGATTTCATGGGCTGCGATACCTCGGCGCAGCAGGCAGCAAACGCTGTGCGCTCCATTGCCGCCACGCTCTGCGCGCTGGACGGCATCAGCGCCGTGCAGCTGTCCATCATCGGCGAGTCCGGCCTGACCTATTACGACATCACGCAGCCCATTGTTCCGCAAGCAGATTGGTACGCAGAATAGCGTAAAAATGCCTCCCCTTGTCATGCCCTGCATGATAAGGGGAGGTGGCATTTTCAAAGAAAATGACGGAGGGGATGGGGCACGCGTTTCTGCATACTCCTAAATTTGTGACGTTCGCATCCCCTCAGGCCCTGCAGGCCAGCGTCCCTACCCCCTATTGGCCCTTCGGGCCATTTCCCCCTGATAGGGGGGAATCAGCCCTTTTCAGGGGGAGCCTTAGGTGCGCCTCAGGTTGGGAGGTAGTCATTGATGGTGACCGGCGTGTTCAGGCGCGGGGCGGAGGATGCGTTCAGGAGGAACAGGCGGCAGGTGTCCTGCAGGTTGAGTATCACGAAATCCGTTTTGGTGCGCAGCACGCCGATGCCCGTGACGCGTCCCTCCGCGTCATAGGAGACTGCGACGGCGCAGCCTTCGGTCAGATCGTCGGTCAGGGTGATCTTTCCGGTGTCCGTGTTGACGCTCCATGACGTTTCGATCTCGTTCCCCTTGTTATCCCAACCGTATCCAAACTTACTCGTACGCAGGTTGTCCCAGCGCGTTTCGCCGTCCCACAGGGCAATCTTGTAGCCAGCATAGGTATCGCCCGTCCAGCCGGACGTGCCGGGCAGGTAAAAGAGCGTCCAATCCGACGGGAACGAGCAGTTGGCATTCCCCGTCCCGACAATCTGGGGCGCTGCGCCGAGGAAATACGCGCCGATGGGGATATCATTCCGCTTTCCGGAATACCGATAGCCGTCGAATGCTTTTTTCCCAATCGACTTGATGCTGGCTGGAAGGACGATTGCCTTTTTAAAATAGCAGAAGCCAAACGCTTCGTCTCCAATCACTTCCAGCCCATCCGAGAATGTAATCGTACAATTATCTAAATATCTAAAGCAATTGTAAAACGCCTCCTTTCCAATTTTCTTCAGCGTGGACGGGAAGCGGACGGACGGCATATAAGAACAGGAGAACGCGCTCTCGCCGATCTCTGTTACGCCCTCCGGAATCACGACCTCTGTTTGCAGGCCGCACATATGTGCAAACGACCGCATTTCAATTTTGGTCAGTCCGGCAGGAAGCTTCAGGCCGGTAAAGCCCTCACACTGATAAAACGCGGATTCCCCTACCGTTTTAACGCTGTCCGGCAGGGACAGGGTTCCGCCGAAGCCGTCGCATTCCTCAAACGCGCTCGCGCCGATGCTCGTCACGCCGTCTGGAATCAGCAGTTCTCCGGAAAAGTCTGTGTACGCGAACGCTTCTGCGCCAATGGTTTTCAGCGTTGACGGCAGCGTCAGCGTACCGTTAAACATCCCGTCTCTATTGAATTGATACAGAGAAGAAAATGCACCGTCTGCGATTTCCGCAACGCCCTCCGGAATCGTCAGGCTGCCGGTAAACGCACACCAGTAGAACGCCTCCTTGCCGATTGTCCGCAGGCTCCTTCCGAGCGTCAGCGTGCCGTTCAGATTTTCGCATTTATAAAACGCTCTTTCGCCGATTTCCACAACAGAATCCGGAATTGTCAGACTGCCTGTATATCTGCTTTCGCAGAACGCGGACTCGCCGATGGTGCGCAGATTTTTTCCGAGCGTCAGCGTTCCCTGCGTTTCTGGCAGAAAATACGGCCGACAATAGAACGCCTGAATCCCAATCATGGTCACGCTGTCCGGGATCACAAGATCGCCGGAAAACGGGCAATCATAGAACGCATTAAAGCCAATCGTCTGCAAGCCGTTGCCCAGCGTCAGCGTTCCGGTCAGGCCGGTGCATCCTGCAAACGCACTGTCTCCAACAATCTGTACACTGTCCGGGAGCGTCAGATCTCCGTTCAAGTTTCTGCAGCCGGAAAAAGCCTCCGCGCCGATGCTCCGCACGCTTTTTCCAAATTGAATCGTACTGCAGGCCGTCCACGGAAAAGCGTTCCGGCCGATCTGCGTGATCTGGTCGCCGATCACGATCGTCTGAATCGAATTACGGTAATCCATCCACGGAAATTCGTTTCCGTACTCATAATCCTCCATCGCGCCGCTGCCGGAGATGGTCAGCGTGCCGGTGCTGCTGTCAAATGACCAGTAGGCAGACGGGCCGCACTTCCCGCTCGTCCCCGCCGCCGACGCGCCGATGCACAGCGCAAGCAGCAAAAGCGCCGCAAAGAGCAGCCGTGTGATGTGTTTTTTCATTTCAAGGCCCCCGTTTTTTGTTTTTCTCTATTATATCGTGCAATTCTGAGAAAATCAACCGGAGCAAAGGCGGCGGCTTAACCGGGAATTGATTTGGATTTAAGGTTCTCAGCGAAATATCACGAAGATTTAACATAATTCTGGACGCGCATTTGACATTCTCTTTCTATATTTATATCAGATAAAACGAATTTAGAAAGAGGTCTGTGCGGATATGACGATTTTTAACTTTTTAACATTGCTCGGCTCGCTGAGTTTGTTCCTGTTCGGCATGAGCGTGATGGGAACAGCGCTGGAAAAGCGTGCGGGCGGGTCCTTGAAGGCCATTCTGGCGAAGCTGACAAACGGTAAATTTTCCGGACTTCTGACGGGTCTTGCCGTCACGGCAGTCATTCAGTCTTCTTCGGCTACGACAGTCATGGTTGTGGGCTTTGTCAACTCGGGGCTTCTGAGCCTCAAGCAGTCTATCCCCGTGATTATGGGCGCGAACATCGGCACGACCGTGACGGCGTGGCTGCTGTCGCTGTCCGGCATCAACGGCGACAGCCTGTTCGTGCAGCTTCTGAAACCCTCGTCGTTTACGCCAGTGCTGGCTGTGATCGGCATTATTCTGTATCTGACCGCAAAGGGCAAGAAAAAGGACACGGGCCTGATTCTGCTGGGCTTTGCGACGCTGATGTTCGGCATGGAATCGCTGTCCGGCTCTGTTTCCGGGCTGCGGAACGACCCGAACTTCACAAAGCTCTTTCTGATGTTCTCGAACCCCATTCTGGGCGTTCTGGCAGGCGCGATTTTGACGGGCATTGTACAGTCCTCGTCCGCATCGGTCGGTATTCTGCAGGCGCTGTCCTCGACCGGGGCTGTCAGCTACGGCGCGGCAATCCCCATTATTATGGGTCAGAACATCGGCACCTGTGTGACGGCTATGCTGTCCTCCGTCGGCACGAACAAGAATGCGCGGCGCGCGGCCGTTGTGCACCTGAGTTTCAACATCATCGGCACAGTTGTCTGGCTGACGCTGTTTGAATCGGCGAACGCGATCTTCCGCTTTGCCTTCGTCTCCACCGCCATTGACACCTTCCATATCGCACTGATCCACTCGATCTTCAATCTGGCCTGCACGCTGATGCTGCTGCCGTGCTGCGGGCTGCTGGAAAAGCTGTCGTATAAGGTCATCCCGGAGGGACAGCACGCAGACGCGACGACGGAACTGGACGAGCGTCTATTTGCAACACCTGCTATTGCGCTCGTCAAGAGCGAGGAACTGGCCAAGCGCATGGCGGCGGACTCCGAACTTGCGCTGCACGAAAGCCTGCAGGCCGTGCTCGGCTTTACGCCGGAACTGGCCGCCTCTGTCCGGCAGCGCGAAGACGACACCGACCGCTATGAGGACACGCTGGGAACCTTCCTTGTGCATCTGGCCACACAGCCGATGAGCGAACAGGACAGCGTAGAATCGTCCAAGCTGCTGCATCTGATCGGCGATTTTGAGCGCATTGCAGACCACGCCGTCAATATTATCGAATCGGCAGAGGAGTTAAAGGAAAAGGGCGTTTCGTTCACGGACTCTGCAAAAAAAGAACTTCAGACGATGCTGAACGCCGTGAGCGAGATCGTTGATCTCACAAGCCGGGCATTTTTGCAGGACGATCTGACACTTGCGCGGCAGGTCGAGCCGCTGGAGCAGGTCATTGACAAGCTGAAGAATGAACTGCGCACAAATCACATTGCCCGGCTCCAGCGCGGCGAATGTTCGCTGGCCGCAGGCTTTGTGCTGTCCGACCTGCTGACAAATCTGGAACGTGTGGCTGACCACTGCTCGAACATCGCAGGCTGCCTGCTCGACATGAAAAACGAGCGCATCGACTTGCACAAGTACCTCGGCGACGTCAAATCCGGCAGCAACGAGTTTTTGATGCAGTATAATACGTTTGAAGAAAAATACAAACTGGCGTAAATGCACCGGATACCGCATACCAAAAGGCTCCCCCTTCCATGCAGGGCATGGTATTCTATTGAAAATGGAGGGATTAAAATATCTATGAAAAAACTGCTTTTTATCATTCCGTCAGTTTTGCTGCTGTTGGCAGCTGGTACGCTTGGTTTCTGCAAGCACCATGCCGAGCGCACCGGTCTGGCCTGTATGGATATTGACCTGTGAGGAATCAAAAGAAGTCATTTCGCAGCGCCGCCCCAGTGTGGGCGGCGTTTGTCATACCTATCGTCTGGTTTGCCGTGCTTATGGCAGGATGTTATACGCCCGGAATGACCATCTTTGACTTGGTCGCACAATTCTCCGAAGTGACCCAAACGCCGTTTTCTCTGCATTGGACGCCATACACGATGAAGTTTATCGGTATTTTCCTGCTGCTCTACGGCGGCGCAATCTTGTTCTATTACACTGGGCAGAAGAACACCAGACCCGGCGAGGAACATGGCTCCGCGTCGTGGGGCAGTGTCCGTGAATTGGACAAGAAATACCGCGACAAGGATGCAGGCAAAAACGTCATACTGACCCAACACCTGCAAATGAGCATGAACGGTAATGTGCATTTATAACACCGGTTCGCGCGAGAGCCTGATGCGGGAGCTGCGCGAAATGCGCGGTTACATCGGTGCAGATCAGCCGGAGCTGCTGGCGATGACGGATTCCGCGCTGCAAAAGCTGGAGAACATCAGCGACGAGGAATTTACAAAGCTGGAACTGTTCCCGGATTTTTGAGGACTAACTGTTTCAATTTTTGAAATTGGTGTTCGCATGAGATTTTAGTGGTATCTACTTGTAAAAGCGGCTGAATCGTGTTAAACTTCAAATACGGAGGCTTTGTATATGGAGTTCAAACCTTTTATTTATAATGCCAAACAGGAACAGATCCCTGTTTCAATCGCGCCCATGACGGATGCAGATGCGCAAAAGACAATCTCTGCATGGCAAACCGCGTGGACCAGCGATTATCTCTCCGATCTGCGTCTTGAAAAATACGCAGCAAAGCTCGATGAGGAACTGATTGCGCTGGGTGCGTATGAGATTCTTGAAAATGCGTTAGTCATTCATATTGCATACATGGAAGCACAGCCGGAATCGAATCCGACGCTGGACGGTGGAACACCAAAATATACGGGTATTGGTCGGCTGATGATCGCGCTCGGAATCAAGCTCTCCATTGACAACGGCTTTGCAGGCGATGTGATTCTGGAAGCAAAAACGACGGCACTGGCAAAGCATTATGAAAAAGATTTCGGCGCAATTTTGTTGCCGACATTTCAATCATCCGCACCGAGGTATTTAATTGCAGACGATGCCGCAAAGCAGATTTTCCTCACATATCTCAGCGAATAAGGAGGTACACCAGCATGAACGAACCGAAAAGACCGGCTTCTGACGCGGAGTGGTATTGCCGCAAAGACCCGGAGGCAGAACGGTTTTATGAAGTTTTCTTTGAAATGTGCCGCAAATACCATGTCAGATGGTGCAGCGCCAGCGAGAAAGAGCGCGCATTTATTGAAGAGGTAACCAGAGTCACCTACGAACTTGACCGGGCGGCTCGATTGGGATTGCCGACAGACAGCGTGCGACCGGCGTTTGCATCGTAAGTAACTTCAAAAACCGAATAGCGAAAACGCATAGCCAGTCAGTTTTTACTGACTGGCTAATTTTTTACGAAAAGGAGGTTGGAATATGCCGAGCAAGCTACAATTCTACTCAGAATTTGCCGAGCGCACCGCGAGGCAGATCACCGGCAGCTATCGAAGCTGGACGGCTTTTCTCGCTACGGCGGCGCGGCTTTATAAGTATCCCTACAACGAACAGCTTATGATCTACGCCCAGCGCCCGAACGCAACGGCGTGTGCGGAGTATGACTTCTGGAAAGACCGCATGGGGCGCTATGTGCAGCGCGGCAGCACCGGCATCGCACTCATTGACACCAGCGGCTATGGACTTGTGCCGAGCTTTCTGGCGGCATCCGGCTCGTTGTTCCTGCTCAACAGAAGCCGGAATGCGAATACACACTACTATGTGACTGCTTATTGTGTCGGCCTATCTGCGTTCGGTCTTGTTTCTGTAAGCGCCCTCCCGGACTGGTACGATAGCGCAGCTATTACGGTGTGGCTGCTGATTCTTGCAATCAGCATCGGCGTTTTTGCGCTTGAATTAAAAAAGAAATCGAGCTTGCAAGAATCAAGCTCGATCAGGCCAATGCGCATCTGGCAGAGAAGCAGAAAGACCTCTCCGATTATAAGGCGGAAACGCTGAAAGTCATTCGCGGTCAGAGCAATCTCAGCGTGGAGCTTCTGAACGCACTGGTGAAAGAAACAGAAACGATGATTGCCCTGGCACAGACCCGCATAGACGCGGCACAGACAGAATATGAGTCGCTGCTGGCTTCGGCGGAGAATCTGCGGCAGGAATACAACCGACTGCTCACATGGGCAGATCTGTTCGACACCTGCTCCTTTGAGGCAAAGAAAATGATCGTTGCGCAATTCGTCAAAGCCATTCGCGTCAGCCGCGACTACAATATTGAGATTGACTTCAATGTGTCTTTTGAGGAATTTCAGAACTTTTCCGTCAAAAATGGGGCGCCAGTCATTTTGCAACCGCTGCGTTCGCATACCGCATAAAAAAGTTCGGGATAATCCGAATTTTATCGGATTATCCCGTATTTGGCAAATGACCCTAATTTTAATAAAAGATGCACCCCTTAGAGAAAACTGCACCCCCTACGGCTCATTTGCACCCCCTAAGCATTGCCGAAATTAAGGTTCTCAGCCTATATGCAGAATAGGGTTTGCAGGCTATTGATTGGCACGACCCAAAGACGCTTAAAGATTAAGTCTCAGAATCTACTTCGTCCTCGTCCCCACCAGATTGCGGGCGCTCTGAAATTATTTGGTCATAAAGTTCTTGTATGGTGTCGTGGAATTCTGCTAAGGCCATTTTTTGATCCTCCTCTGCCATAGGATGACGGTACGGCCTATCATCTTCAACCTCATATGTCGATACCGTATTTATTTCGAGCAGCAACTCATCAGTATTAAAAGCGATATCTACAACGATTTGCGAAGCCTCGCGCTTATGCTCCAATCTTACAGTTGCTTTTGGAAAGAAATAGCCCCGATCAACAGCTTGCATGACAATGGGATTGCTACGTAGTCCTGTCCCAGAGAGATGTGCAGATTTTATCCCTGTTAAAATGCTTTGTGCAATATTTTCTTGCTCCAAGTCATCGCTATCGTCTGGTTGTCCATCGCTTATCTTGATGTCTTGAAGGGATGTGAAATACCAATTTTCAAATGTGTATCTAAAAAACCGATCAAAAAGCTCCACTCTTTCGGATATTTTGAGGGGCTTCAGTGAAATTTGTGTTGGCGCGCTTAATGCACTCGACGGTGCAACAGCTGCATTAACAATCTTTTTTGCCATTGATATATCATTTCGGTCTGAAAATAAGAAATCAATGTCGACTTTATTATTGGGCTGGCATTTTGCCTGAAAAGAGAAATGCTGCGTAGTTTCTGAAAGCATCTCGACTTTACCTGGCTTTTTCCTTATGTATGAGACCTCACCAGTCAGCATCTGGGAATCTTCAGTGTTCACAACATTATAACTATCAAAACATACTTTGTCATGGGCAGCGAGCATATTCCTATAGTTAGTAAATACTGAACAAAGCGTTGAAAAAATAGAACTATCCGCTTCATCAGGAAAGAACTCTAGTTGTAACCGAAATGACTTTTTGTAATTCTTTTCATCTTCAATCTGATCTGATATGAAATTCACATCATTGAATCCCCAGTAGAATAAATGAGCATCTTGGATGATGGTCTCTTTGTTAGGAGAAAGCAAAAAAATCCCATTCTTTTTGCAGATGTTTTTTAACGATGTTGTAGAAAGGCTGCCTGACAGTACTTCCTTCAATGTTGCTTTTTCGGGGTATTTTGTAATCATAATATTACGCCTCCCCAAAGTGTATTATCGCATCAGGAATATTCATCATTCCGTCAAAAATATCCAGATACTTAATTTCCAACTTGGAAGGGCTTTTGAGATCACCATAGGTTTGGGCACTAACTCTTCTCAAAAACTCTTCAGTAATATGCCGCGCAGACACTTCTCTCTCATACAGGTAAACCTCGCAAAAACGATATGACTGAAAATTAAGCCGCTTTATTAAATCATATAGGAATTCTAACGATTGGACAGAAGCTGGTTCGAAGCAGAACACCACAAGTTTTGCAATAATATCATTACCACCTGTCACGTTGAGAATAGACTGCTTTACTTCCGCAAATACATATTTTGAAAAGAGATGTGTCAAAGTAAGGTGGTCAGCCAAAATCAGATTTGTCCCTAGCGTAGGTACATTCGGATAAATGTATTTGAATGATTGGCACGTAGACTTTATCGTATTGACTGTGTTTATGAGGGAACACCATCTCCAAATTTCGCGATTAGACGCCACAAATATGTTACAGGGATACCTTTTGCTTGCAATTCCGACTTTTGATAATTGAGTAATAAACGTCTCGGTTTCGTACTCGTCGTGTGACCAACACATGAGCAATGCATTTTGTATAGGTGCATTAGATAATGCTTGAATTGTTGGCGATACTTGCATACACTCCATACAATCAGTCATTTGTTTTATCCACTTCTTAATGTTAGAAGTAGTTATGTTTTTGAACTGCCAACACTTCGATTCAACTAATATTCCTTGATTGCCTTGATAGTATGGGTCATAGTATTCAAAAAAGGAATCAACCCCATGTGGCTGGCTGCGGCGTTCATTGCGATGATGAACACATTCGATATCGAAATTGCTGGTTCCTTTTTGTGTCCAACCAAGCTGTTTTGCTATAGCTACACTTTCTTGAGTCCAGCGTTCTCCATTTGCGTTTTGGTTTTCTGGCATAATACATAGCCTCCTCTCTATAACCCCTGCTTCAGAAGCCGAATTATCTCAATGTCAATAGAATCGGCATCCTTATAAATAGCCACGGCACCACTTTTATAAAAAGCTACGGAATATGTGTCTTCCATACTAATGCTTATAGTAACATTTGTTATTTGGTGCTCATATTTCTTTACAATGTCTAAGGCTTTAGGATACCCGAACAGATTTAATGAACAATCGCCAACAATATTATCAAAGAAAGAGTATTCTGCAATCTTAACTTTTGAAATATTGAATAGAATCCCGTTTAGGGAACAGTTCTGCAAAAGTTTAAGCAAATTTATTTGTACATCTTCAATTCCGACCTGATACTTGGTAATTTTTCCAAAAAATTCGATTACTCTTGCAGCCTGCGTCTTATTTCCAATTATATCAAGGGTCTCCTGCTCTAGATCGACAAAAAACGGTATACACTCCACTCGTTTGAATTCAATCTGCTCAAATTCTTCCGTTGCAATATTGTAGGTACTTTGACTGTAAACTTTCTCAAAAAGGAAGTGGCAGGATATGCAATTCTCGGAGTTATCTAAAATATGTACACCTTCGCCACTAGAAGATGAGAAATCAGCTAAACCTAATCGGTTTATAAGTTCTGCCTTTGAATTCTGCGAAAAGATGAGTCTCTTCACAAAAACGCTTTTCATATTTATCACCTCTTATCTAATACCGTATTGTCGTCACCGTGTTTTATATATTAACACATATAGACAGAAAATTCTAGGTACAAGACGTTAATTTTGTGCTAATTGCACTTCGCGTCATTCTGCTCAAATCGAATAATCTAAACTCTAGTAGATCATTTTCTTTCCAATCTTCATTGCCTCGTATAGCACAAGACATTGTAAAGAAATCCCGCAGGCTGTTAAACCTGCGGGATTTTTGTTCTATGGGGTTTATGCGTCGATCTCTGTTCCGCTGCGGAAGCGGAATGTCATCCGCCCATCAGTGTGGACGGTCACTTTGTCAATGACAGCCAGCCAGAGCTTCTCGTCAAACTCGGTGAGAGTATCCATTTCCTGCACCTCGAACATGAACGCACCAATGGCTTCCGCCTGGGCTTCCCGTGCGGTCTTCGTGGCGCGGAGCTGCTCAAGCTGCACTTTTGCTTTTTTGTACCTCTCCACAAGGCTGTTGTACCGGGCGGTATATTCCTGCTGGTTTTGCGACGACTGCGCGTTTTCAGAAATGCAGCGCCGGGTCAGTTCGGTCACCACATCGATCTCCGTAAGCAGGCGCTCGATTTCCGCGTCGATGCCCGTGCAGTCCGTCAGCGTGGTCTGCATCAGGCGGCAGTCGGCAAGGATGCCGTCCTTGCCGTCGAGGACGGCATTGAAGGCATCCACGAACCGTGCCTTGATGGTTTCCTCATCGAGATGTGGCGTTTTGCATTTATGGTCGCCCTTGAATTTGTTATTGCATTGCCAGATGACCCTGCGATATTTTGAGGTGGAGTTCCACACCTTGGAGCCGAAGAAGGCACCGCAGTCGCCGCAGATGATACGGGATGAGAATATGCTCTTTCCGCTGTATTGGCGGCTGATTCGTTTGCGCCGCTCAAATTCGGTCTGCACCTTATCGAACTCCTCTGGCGTGATAATCGGTTCATGGCTGTGCTCCACATAGTACTGCGGCACTTCGCCCTCATTGACTTTTTTCTTTTTGGTAAGGAAATCGACTGTGAAGCATTTCTGAAGGAGTGCCGCGCCCTTGTACTTCTCATTTTGGAGGATGCTTTCCACCGTACTGGTCTGCCACCGCTGCTTGCCCGCAGGGGTCGGTATGCCATCCGCCGTCAGCTCTTTTGCAATAGCGACCGGGGTAAGTCCTTCCATAAACCGTGTGTAGATTCTGCGGACGATGACTGCTTCTTCCGGCACGACTTCGGGAAAACCGTCCGCCCCCTTTCGGTATCCGAGAAACTGTTTATACGGCAGGCTGACCTTTCCGTCTGCGAAGCGTTTTCTCTGCCCCCATGTGACATTTTCTGAAATGGAGCGGCTTTCTTCCTGGGCAAGGCTCGACATGATGGTCAGCAGCAGTTCGCCTTTGCTGTCAAAGGTGTAGATGTTTTCTTTTTCAAAATAGACCTCTACGCCTTTTTCCTTCAGCTTGCGGATGGTGACCAGGCTGTCGACCGTATTTCGGGCAAATCGGCTGACCGATTTCGTGACGATGAGGTCCATCTTGCCGGACATGGCATCGTCGATCATCTCATTGAAGCCCGTGCGGTGCTTGGTGCTTGTACCGGAAATGCCCTCGTCGGTATAGACCTTTACAAACTTCCATTCGGGATTGCGCTGGATGTACTGCGTGTAGTAGTCGATTTGGGCTTCATAGCTGGTGAATTGCTCATCGCTGTCTGTGGATACTCTGGCGTATCCGGCGACCCTTCGTTTTCGGGTGGCCGCCATAGAAATATGCGTCAAAGGATTGATGGTCGGTGGAATGACTGTGACCGACCGAACTGTCGCGGTGTTCATTCTTGTCCCCTCCTTGTCTGCAATGCCCGCTGTCTGGCCTGCTCTTTCATTTCCGGCGACCAGCTTTCTGCTCTGGAGCGGTCTTTCCATCGTTTCACGATCTCAGAACCGTCGTCCATGCAGAACACAACGACATTGTTTTTCTCTGCTCGGATCACCGTTATTTTGCTTCGGACCATATCAGAGTCAAGGGCATCTGCCCCTAGCACCTCACAAGTTAAGGACTTCAGCATTTCTGCCGGTATTTTCTTCGCCGGGCATTCCGCTTTCCCCTTGGTCTGAAATGTGGTGCAGTTCCAGAAGTGCTTTCCCCGGCAGGTGACGCGCTTATAGGTGCTGCCGCAAAGACCACAGCGTATAAGCCCGGAAAATGTTGACCGTGTAGGCTTTTCCCGTTTTTCTGCCTGACGTGCCAGCTCGTTCAGCCGCACCTGCGCCTTATCAAATGCCGCCTGGTCAATGATCGACTCATGGGAGCCTGCGACATAATACATCGGAAGCTCACCTCTGTTCGGCACCAGCTTTTTGTCAATGTGATTCTTCCGGTACTGCTTCTGGAGCAACGCATTGCCGGTGTACTTTTCGTTGGACAAGAGGTTCCGAATGCGGTCCGCGCACCACGTTCCGCCGAGGGGACGTTCACACCCTCTGTCGTTCAGGTCGCGGCTGATGGCGCTCAGACTCTCGCCGCCATTGAAGCGTGTAAATATCTCACGGACAATGGTGGCTTCTCGCTCATTTACCTGGATACCGCTTGCAGTAATGTTGTAGCCGAACAGGAATCGCAGGTTGACAAGCTCTCCGTTCTCAAATGCTTTACGGATGCGCCATTTCTGGTTTTCACTGGCCGACAGGCTTTCTTCCTGTGCATAGGATGCCAGGATGGTCAGCATCAGCTCTCCGTCCGCGCTCATGGTGTGGATGTCCTGTTCTTCAAAGAACACATCAACACGCAGGCTTTTCAGTTCCCGGACGGTTTCCAGCAGCGTGACCGTATTTCTGGCAAAACGTGATATGCTTTTTGTAATGACAAGGTCGATTTCCCCGGCACGGCAGCTTGCCAGCATTCGTTGAAAGCCGTCCCGCTGGCTCTTGGTGCCGGTGATGGCTTCGTCACTGAACACGCCGCAGTAAAACCAACCGGAGTGAGATTGAATCAGGCTGTTGTAATAGCTCACCTGCGCGGAAAGCGAGTGGAGCATCGCGTCCTTTCCGGAAGAAACGCGGGCATAGCCCCTTCTCCATAGATTTATCTCCCTTCTCGTTTCGACGATTCCTATTTTAC
>ERZ773235.2255-NODE-2255-length-16829-cov-7.534697_pt1 | contig 16829 bp, 10 predicted proteins | sample MGYA00580522_ERZ773235 | MGnify/ENA primary metagenome ERZ773235 (study PRJEB29015, sample SAMEA2737797) | human gut metagenome | biome: human gut; feature: human-associated habitat; material: faeces | place: China | collected 2012 ...
GTAATTTTATCATGAATATTTTTCGATTGGCACTCAAAGCGGGTTGACTTTCATCATAGCGATATGAGAATCCTTGAAGAATTCTGGTACAGCAATATCAGGCAGACCAAGTGTGATACTTCGCCCTGCACGGAAAGAAACAGCAGGAACTAATCTGCAGGAATGAAGAGAAGCTTCGTGTCACCATGACGGACGAACAAGAGAAATTGTTTGAGACAGGATCGTGCTGGAGATCATGGACGAATACTTGAACGCGTAGCGCAGCACCCATCGGTCAAGCTTTGGCCGCCGAGCGTGTTTTATACCAAAGTGCGTACCTGGCATTGTAAAAACGCTATATCGGTGATATAATAAGTTCAATCATCTGGTAAAGGAGAGTTGCAGATGCCGTTTAGTTCCGAAATTAAGAATTTTAGATTATCTTGTCTGATGAATCAAACAGAATTCGGCAACGCTCTCGGTGTTTCTTTTACGACCGTGAATCGCTGGGAAAACGGAAAGGCCTGCCCCAATATCAAGGCGATGAAAGCTCTGAAGCAGTACTGTGAGGAGTGTGGTCTCCCCTATGAGCCGCTTGAAAAAAGCTGGCGTGAGAATAGAATTCAGGAGGGTGCGGTATGATCGACTTCTGTAATCTTGAAAAATATCGGGAGAACAACCGCATTGAGGCGAAGAAAGCCCTTGGCGGTCTGCCCAAAAGCATTTGGGAAACCTACTCTGCCTTCGCCAATACCCACGGCGGCATTATCCTGTTGGGCGTGGAAGAATGGGCGGATAAATCCCTGCACACGGTAGATCTGCCCGACCCTGACAGACTCATTAAGGAGTTCTGGGATATCGTCAATAACCCCAATAAGACCAGCGTGAATGTCCTGTCCTCCAAGGATGTATTTGTCCAGGAGGTGGATGGCGACCACATTGTGGTCATCAATGTTCCCCGCGCGGAACGCTCCTATAAACCGGTGTATGTGGACGGCAATCCGCTCTGCACCTACCGCCGCAACGGTGAGGGCGACTACCGTTGCACCAAAGAAGAATATCAGGCCATGGTGCGGGATGCTTCCGTGAAAACCCAGGACATGCTCATCCTGAATGAAATGGACATGACTGTGTTCAACAAAGAGAGCATTCGCAGCTATCGCCAGAGGATGCGCCTCTCCCGCCCCGGCCATGTGTGGGAAGCCTTGGAGGATGAAGATTTCCTCCTGAAGCTGGGTGCTGTCGGTATCGGCTCTGATGGGAAAAAGCATCCCACCTCCGCAGGACTTCTCATGTTCGGCAACGAATACGATATTGTGCGGGAATTTAACGCTTACTTTCTGGACTATCAGGAACAGTATGACGCTGATACCCGTTGGACTGACCGTATCATATCTTCCTCCGGCGACTGGAGCGGCAATGTGTATGACTTCTATTTCCGGGTCTACAACAAGCTGATTCAGGATATTAAGGTGCCTTTCAAAATGGACGGTGGTACCCGTATAGATGATACCCCAGTGCATCAGGCACTGCGTGAAGCACTGGCCAACTGTTTGGTGAATGCCGATTATTACGGCAGACAGGGGTTGGTCATCGTCAAAAAGCGTAATAGCATTACGATGTCTAATCCGGGTAGCTTCCGCATCGAAATTGATGCCGCAAAGAGCGGCGGTGTTTCTGATCCGCGGAACGGAACGATGCTGAAGATGTTCAACCTAATTGATATTGGTGAGCGTGCTGGTAGCGGCATCCCGAATATCTTCCGTGTCTGGAGTGAGCAAAATTGGACAACTCCGGAAATTACAGAGCAACTCGAGCCAGAGCGGACAACATTAACGCTCTTATTCTCCAAGAGTGACGATAAAAAAGCGGCGATAAAGAGTGACGATAAAAAAGCGACGATAAAATCTGCGCGGCAGAAAGAAGAAATCGTTGCATACCTTACTGATCATATTTCGGCCAGAAGTGCTGATATTGCAGAACTGCTGGGTGTTAAGAGTACAAGAGCCAAACAGCTGTTGAAGGGATTGCTGGATGAAGGTGTTGTTATTGCAGAGGGCGGCAATAAGAACCGTGTATACAAATTGAAAAGATAACACAACGCAGTTTCCGTAAAGCCAATTTGCGGGAAAGCAGAAATACCAAATTAAGAGAAGCGTGGTAAACGAACATGGCAATAAAGAAAAATGAGCTGTACAGTTCTCTTTGGGCGAGCTGTGATAAGCTGAGAGGCGGCATGGATGCCTCTCAATACAAGGACTATATCCTGACCCTGCTGTTCGTGAAATATGTTACGGACAAGTTTCAGGGCGTAAAATATGCCGATATTACGGTTCCCGAAGGCGGCAGCTTCGATGATTTGGTTGCGCTGAAGGGCAATAAAAACATCGGTGAAGAAATGGACAAGGTCATCGCCAAGTTGGCAGAAGCTGGGGAGAACAATCTCCGCGGCGTGATCGACAATGCCCATTTCAATGATGAAGCTAAGTTGGGCAGCGGCAAAGAAATGGTGGATAAGCTCACCGGCTTGATTGCCATTTTCCAGCGTGACGAATTCAATTTCAAAAAGAACAAAGCCAGCGGTGACGATATTCTTGGCGATGCCTATGAATATCTGATGCGCCATTTTGCCACGGAAAGCGGCAAGAGCAAGGGCCAGTTCTACACACCGGCCGAAGTTTCCCGTATTCTTGCCAAAGTGATTGGCATCGACAGCATCGAGGAGCGCGACGAGGGTTACTCCGTGTATGACCCTGCCTGCGGATCTGGTTCACTTCTGATTCGAGCAGCGGATGAAGCCCCCTTCGAGATTGCTATTTGGGGACAGGAAAAGGAAGTAACCACCGCAGGTCTCGCCAAGATGAACCTTGTCCTGCACAACAAGGCTGCCGGTGAGATCAGAGCAGGAAATACATTTTCTGCTCCCCGCTATTTTGAAGAAGGCTCCGATGATGAGGTGCTGAAGCGTTTCGACTTTGCGGTGGCCAATCCTCCGTTTTCTCTGAAAAACTGGACGGATGGTCTTAAGGATTATGGCCGCTTTGATGGCTATGGCGACAGACCGCCTGAAAAGAACGGCGACTTTGCGTGGCTGCTCCATATTTTGAAGTCCTTGAAAAGCACCGGCAAGGCTGCGGTCATTCTTCCACACGGTGTTCTGTTCCGTGGCAATGCGGAGGCGACTATCCGCAAAGCCATTATTGACAAGGGCTATATCAAGGGCATCATCGGCCTGCCCGCCAACCTGTTTTATGGCACCGGTATCCCTGCCTGCATTATCATCATCGATAAGGCTGATGCCGCCGAGCGCAAGGGTATCTTTATGATTGATGCCAGCCACGACTTCGTTAAGGACGGCAATAAGAACCGCCTGCGTGAGCGGGACATCTATAAAATCGTCACCACATTCAATCAGCAAATCACAGACGATCCCAAGTATGCCCGCTTTGTTCCCAATGATGAGATCAAGAAGAAAAACGAGTATAACCTGAATATCCCCCGTTACATTGACAGCTCTACGCCGGAAGATCTGCAGGACATTGACGCCCATCTGCATGGCGGTATTCCTGCGACAGATGTGGATTCCATGGAGAAGTATTGGGTACTGTTCCCTGGTCTGAAAGACAAGCTGTTTTCTCAGCTGCGGGATGGCTATTATCAGCTGAACATTCCCAAAGAGGATATCCGCAACGTGGTCTATAACGACCCTGAATTTTCTGCCTACGCCGAACGCATCGACGAGGCTTTTGACGCGTGGATGCAGATGGTGGATTCCGGTCTTCGGAGCATTGATGAAGATACGGAAGTTAAGCCCTATATTGTGGAGCTGTCGGAGCAGTTAATTGACTGCTTTGATGGTCTGGAGCTGGTGGATAAGTACGATGTCTACGAGGTGCTGCTTTCCTATTGGCACGAAGTCATGGGCGACGATGTTTATCTTGTGTCGGTGGACGGCTATGGCGCCGCACGGACATGGGAAAACATCATGGGGGAATACACCTCCGGCAAGAAAAAGGGTCAGGAAAAGGTCATTGGCTGGGAGGGCGTTTTGCTGCCCAGGGCACTGATTGAGTCCGTATTCTTTGCCCCCGAACGCAAGAAAATCAATGAGGCGCAGGCCATTGCCGAAGAGACCCAGAGCAGACTGGAAGAGTTTGTGGAGGAGCAAACTGCTGATGAGGGATACCTGAAGGACCACCTCAACGACAAGGATAAGGTGGATGCCAAGTCTGTCGCCGCCCGCTTGAAGGTGCTGAAAAAGGCTGATCCCAAGGGAGAGGAATATGCGGCATTGAAACAGTTTGTGGACTTGACGGATTCCCTTTCCAAGCAGAACAAGGCCGTTAAGGAAATGAACGCCGAATTGGAGGAAAAGGTTCGGGCAAAGTATGCTTTGTTGACCGATGAAGAGATTCTGGATCTGCTGGTGAACCGCAAATGGTATGCCGCCATCTTTGAAGGAATCAAGGCGCTGTATGTCACCACTTCCCACCAGATGACCAACCGCATAGTGGAATTGGTGGAGCGGTATGAGGATACCCTGCCGGAACTGTCTGCTGCCGTTGCTGAGTATGAGGCCAAGGTCAAGAATCATCTGAAAAGGATGGGATTTGAATGGTAAAGAAGGGATATAAGCAGACGAAGATTGGTGTTATTCCTGAGGATTGGGATTGCCGAGAGATCAATAGCGAGATAAAAGAGATATCTATGGGGCCGTTTGGCTCTGATATTCCCGTATCTAGCTTTACTTCTGAAGGGGTTCCCGTCTTGAACGGGCATAGTGTCTCAAAAGTTAAACTCATTGATACCTTCAAAAATTATGTTTCAGAAGAAAAGGCTAAAAGCCTAAAGAAAGCTGTTGCTCAACAAGGAGATATCATCGTAACACACAGAGGGACTATTGGGCAAATATCCTATATCCCCATTGGATCGCGATATAAAAAATATGTAATCTCTCAAAGTCAGTTTCGTGTGCGATTAAACGAGGATTCCGTCAATCCCCATTTTGTGGCTTCCTATTTTCTTTCCCCGAAAGGACAAAGCTTTTTGTTGGAAAAGAAAGGTCATACGGGTGTTCCTGCATTGGCGCAACCGACAACAAACTTTAGAAAGCTGTGTATTCCGCTTCCCTCATTGCCCGAACAAGATCGGATAGTCAATGCGTTTGAGGATATAGACGATTTAATTTCTTCCCTTGAAAAACAGATTTCCAAGAAAAAAGCCATCAAACAGGGTGCAATGCAAGAACTGCTGACCGGCAAACGCCGCCTGCCGGGGTTCTCTGGAGAGTGGCGATACTTCAATCTTATGAAGAACTCCAAAGTTAAGGCCAGAATTGGTTGGCAAGGGTTGAAGAAATCCGAATATTTGGATAGCGGATATGCGCGCTTGGTTACCGGAACAGATTTTGATGATGGTAGGGTTCTGTGGGATGGATGCCATTATGTAACCCGGTCTCGCTATGAGCAAGACCGCAATATTCAGCTCCAAAACAATGATATTCTCATCACCAAAGATGGTTCCTTGGGTAAGGCTGCTCTGGTGCAAGGGCTAACCAAACCGGCTACTCTGAATAGTGGCATTTTTGTAATTCGACCATTGCAGGATGCCTATGATCCCGTTTTTGTGTACCAAATTCTGTCTTCGTTCGTATTCAAGAATTTTTTGGATAGGCTCTCTGCGGGTTCAACAATTATCCACTTGTATCAGAAAGATGTAGGTAAATTTGAATTTTTGCTTCCCCCTACCATTGCGGAGCAAAAAGCCATCGCAGAGGCTTTGTCCGAAATGGATTCTGATATTGCAGCATTGGAAAATAAACTCACTAAATACCGTCAAGTCAAGCAAGGCATGATGCAGCAGCTCCTGACGGGAAAGATTAGACTAAAAAACGATGTTGAGGATTTGAGGCAAGCAGAGCAAGCGAATGCCGTTAAAACACTGCCCGCAAGAACCGCTCACAATCGTCAGTTTGATGACGCTGTTTCTATTGCAGCAATTGTGGATACTTTCTATTCGGACAAGTATCCTCTTGGGCGTGTGAAAGTCCAGAAGCTTCTATATTTGCTTCATCGGCATCAGGCTGCAAGCGTTTCTGATTTCAAGAAGAAAGCTGCTGGCCCATATGCAGACACCGTGCGATATAAAGGCGGAGAACCTATTGCAAAGAAAAACAAATACATCGTATCAGAAAGCAGCAAGCAAGGAACACGATATTCTAAAGGCACAAACATGGGCCAGGCGCTTGATTATGTTGAACGGTGGGGTATGCAGGCAGATTTGCAATGGTTGAAAGAAAACTTTTTGCACACCAGCCGCAACGATTTGGAACTGTTCGCTACGGTAGATATGGCAATGTGTGATTTGGATGAGGTAGGCATCTCTGTGTCTGTTGAGTCGATCAAGAACCTGATCGCTTCTAACAAAGAATGGAAGGCCAAGTTGTCCAAAACTTACTTCTCCGATTGGGATATTGCCCGGGCGATCAAAAAATGTACTGAGCTGTTTAACTGATTTCGGCACAGTTTGTGGTTTGGGGAGGGATTTAGCATGAAAGAGATACACAGCCTAATTGATTATTTGAAAATCATTTGTAACCGCCCATTCATTGCAGACACCAGTGATTATCCAGATAATCGGTATTTGGCAGATATGAATGAGGTTGTAAAAGAATTCATAGCTAAAAGTGATTTCCTTTCAGACAAGGAACCGAAAATGGATTTCCCGAGTGAGGAACTCACAGCCTTTATCAGTCAATACCATGAGTATCTTTACAGCTATGTGTACAAACGGAAGAGTGAAGCTGAATTAAACAGTGACAACAAAAAACCACTCGCGTTTTTCTATCGCGGAGTAAGCAACAGAATACACCCAATCGCGTCCGGGATTTACAGAAGTAATGAAAGGCATGAGGAAAACTACTACTTCAATGAGATTAGCGTTCGATGTCCGGATGCATTCAGAACCCTTAATAATCTTGAGAAGTTGACCTACATGCAGCACTATGGATGCCCCACGCGGCTTTTGGATATTACATCGAATCCTTTGGTTGCCCTATATTTTGCATGCTTGGGCAATAAGGATAAAGACGGCATTGTGTATATTTTCAGCGTCAATGCCAACGAGGTGCTATATTCTGATAGCGATAGAATTCAAATGCTATCCAAGCTTGCGGAGTTCCGGAAAAAGGATCAGGAACAATTGCGACTGCTTGCATATCGGTACATATTGAAAGATAAGTTCCCTCAGCAGAGCAACGGGAAATACCGACACTCCATGCTGGAACGATACTATCACGCTATCAAACGTCACAACGGTGCATTTGAAAGAGAAATCGTTCCATTTGATATGCTGAAACCCCAATTTGTACAGCCGAACAAAGATAATCCGAGAATTCTAAAACAAGACGGTGCATTTATTGTTTCTGGCCTTGACAAAAATGATGCAGAAAGCGACATGAAGATCCGCAAGTACTTAGCGAATGAAGTTGTTGTCCCTCATTCTGTAAAAAAGGCAATTCTTGACGAATTGGAATATGTCGGTATAAACCAAGCGACATTGTTCCCCGAAGTTGACAAAGTAGCGGATTATCTGCGTCAAAAACCATAAACATTGGAGGTGTTTCCATGCCCAACATTGGTGATAGCGAGCGCAAAACGCAAAACCGTGTGGTCAAGTTCTTTCGGGACAAGCTGCACTATACATATCTGGGGAACCTGCATGACAGTGAAAACCGCAATATCATGCAGGAGCAGCTGCATGCCTGGCTGCTGAAACAAGGCTACTCCGAAAAGCTTGCATCCAATGCAGTGGATGCCTTGGTTAAGACCTCCACCAATCTGCAGCAGGGCCTGTACCACGCCAACAAAGAGGTTTACAGTCTGCTGAAATACGGCGCCAAGGTCAAGGAGTCCGTGGAGCAGTCCCCCAAGACGGTATATTTTATTGACTTTGAAGACGTCAGCAAAAACGACTTCTACATTGCGGAAGAAGTCACCATTGTAAGCAACAACACCAAGCGCCCGGATATCGTTCTCTATGTGAACGGCATCGCACTTGCGGTGATCGAACTGAAAAAGAGTAGCGTATCCGTGTCCAACGGCATCCGGCAGAATCTGACCAACCAGAAATCGAATTTCATCGAAGATTTCTTTACTACCATTCAGTTCTGTATGGCCGGTAACGACAGTGAGGGCTTGCGCTATGGTACGCTGCTTACCCCGGAAAAGCACTATCTGGAATGGAAAGACGACGGATTTTCCGAGCATCAGTCAGAGCGCAATATTGTGGATATTGAGGTTGAGGAATATTGCGAGAGTATTCCCGGCAAGTTGGAAAAGCAGCTTTTTGCGTTGTTTTATAAAAAGCGTTTCCTTGATCTGATCCACAACTTTGTGATTTTTGATAAGGGCATCAAAAAGATCTGCCGCTATAATCAGTACTACGCTATCAAACGGGCGCAGCATCGTTTGACGGACAAGAAGCGCGGCGGCATCGTTTGGCATACCCAGGGCAGCGGCAAGAGTCTGACGATGGTGTGGTTATCTAAGTGGATTCTGGAAAACAATCCCAATGCACGTGTGTTGGTTGTTACGGATCGTGAAGAGCTGGACGAGCAGATTGAAAAGAATTTTAAGGGTGTGGATGAAAATATAGTCCGTACCAAGAGCGGAAAGGATCTCCTTGAGCGTCTGAATGCTTTTGATGATCGCCTGCTGTGTTCTCTGGTACATAAATTCGGGAAACGTGGCAGCGACAGTTCGGAAACGGATTACGAAAAATACATTGAAGATCTGAAAAACGCCTTGCCCAAGGATTTTTCTGCAAAGGGCGATATCGTAGTTTTTGTGGATGAGTGTCACCGCACGCAGTCCGGCAAGCTCCACGAGGCTATGAAGGCGATCCTTCCCAATGCCATCTTTATCGGTTTCACGGGTACGCCGCTTTTGAAGAAGGACAAAAAGACCAGTCTGGAAACCTTCGGCGGATATATCCATACCTACAAGTTCAACGAAGGTGTTCGAGACGGCGTTGTGTTGGATCTGCGGTACGAGGCCAGAGATGTGCCGCAGGGCATGACCTCTCAGGATAGAATCGACATATGGTTTGAGGCAAAAACCGTTGGTCTGGCCCCCAGAGCAAAAGCGAAACTCAAAGCTTATTGGGGTAACCTGCAAAAGATTTTCTCCTCTCGTTCCCGCTTGGAGCAAATCGCCAATGATATCATCTTTGATTTTGCCACCAAGGCACGACTGATGGATGGAAACGGAAACGCTATCCTTGTGGCCGGTTCTGTGTATTCGGCATGCCGATACTATGAAATTTTCCAAAGCAAGGGTTTCCGGAAATGTGCGATTATTTCTTCCTATACGCCGCAAGCCGGTGATTTAAGAACGGATACTGTCAGCGACGAGGAAGAAACCGAAACATTTGAAAAATACAGCACTTATCTGAAAATGATTGGCGTTGACCCGTCGGAGGACAAGACGCAGATTGCAAAAAAAGTAGAAGCTTTTGAAGCGGAAGCAAAACGCAAGTTTGTGGACGAGCCTGCAAACATGAAACTGCTGATCGTAGTTGACAAGCTGCTTACCGGTTTCGATGCTCCCAGCTGTACCTACCTCTACATCGATAAGGCGATGCATGACCATGGCCTGTTCCAGGCGATCTGCCGAGTCAATCGTCTGGATGGCGAGAGCAAAGACTTTGGCTATATTGTAGATTACAAGGAACTATTCGGAGACTTGGCGGATGCCATGAACAAGTATACCGCCGGTGCCTTTGAAAGCTATGATGCCGAGGATGTCGATGGTCTTTTGAAAGATAGAGCTACAGAAGCGAAAAAGTATTTCGTTGATACCCTGGAGGAATTGGATGAGCTTTGCGAGGGCGTCGAATTGCCCAGAAAAGAGCTCGACTATATTCACTATTTCTGTGGTGAAAGTGGTCGCGACGAAAATCAGGACGAAGCCTTTGCCCGCATTCGTGAGAAGTTGTACAAGCTCGTTGGACGCTTGATTCGCGCTTTTGCGGAGTTAAAGCCTCGTATGACGGATTTAGGGTATACCCTTTCCGAGCAAAGCGCATTGGACGACAGGGTTGCGTTCTATGTGAACATGCGTGACACGATTGGTAGGGCCAGCGGCGATTTTATTGATCTGAAAGCCTACGAACCGGGTATGCGGTATCTGATTGACAACTACATCTCAGCCAGCGAGTCGCAAAAGATCGGCAGCATGGATGACTTTACCCTGCTTGATTTCATTATCTCGCAGGAAGATAAGCTGAAGAGCGAGCAAAAAGGTGAGCAGGAGAGTGCGGCAGAAACCATTGAGAACAACATCCGCAAAAAGGTTGTTGAGCGAATGGTCATCAACCCTGCTTATTACGCAAAAATGTCTGAAATCCTGGAGCAGTTGATACTTGACCGCCGCCGCGGAGTGATTGCCTACGGGCAGCTGCTGGACACATACATGGAACTGGCGAAAAATGTTGCAAAGCCCGAGGAGAACACAAAGTACCCTGAGAGTATTCGTTCCAATGGCGCACTGCGGGCGCTCTATGATAATTGCGGAGAAGATGAGGCGACTGCCTTGAAGCTGCACAAAGCCATTGTCAAGGCGCGGCTCGATGGTTTCCGAAATAATCCGGTTAAGGCAAATAAAATCAAGCGAGCGCTCTATCAACTTTTGAATGACGATAGCGAAGTGGAGCGAATTTATCAAATTGTTGTGGAACAAGAGGAGTACTGATGCAAATAGTTATTTTCAATATTCCTGTGGAAGTTATCAGAAAAAATATTAAAAATTTGCATCTCTCTGTGCTTCCACCGGACGGCAGGGTTCGTGTATCAGCACCCACGCAACTGACGGATGAAGCAATTACGATGTTCGTTCGGACAAAACTCGGCTGGATCAAAAAACAACAGGAGAAGTTTCAACAGCAGCCGCGTCAAAGCGAGCGGCAGTATGTGTCCGGGGAAACATTATATGTTTGGGGTAAGCAGTACTTTCTTCAAGTGGAATACAGCTACAAAGGCAATGCTCTCACACTTTCGGGTGACAAGGCTATTCTGACGGTTAGAAAAGAAAGCAGTCCAAAGCAGAGAGAAAGCTTCGTAAATGAATGGTACCGCAACCTCTTGAAACAGGAAGTGGCGAAATATCTTCCCAAGTGGGAGAAAACTACGGGGCTTTACTGTAGCAGTTGGCAAAGCAAATATATGACCACCAAATGGGGCACCTGCAACACAAACACACAAAAAATTTGGCTAAATCTTCAGTTGGCGAAGAAGCCGATAGAGAGTCTTGAATATGTAATTCTGCACGAGCTGGCACATCTGAAAGTCAAAAGTCATGGCCCGGAGTTTGTCGCTATTTTAAACCAGTATATGCCGCAATGGCAGGAGCGAAAGAAGCTGTTGAACGAAAGTAAGTTGGATTATATGGATTCCGATTTCGAAGAATGACGGACAATGTCTGGTAAAATGGCAATTGAGTTTTTTGATGTGGGGAGTCATGCAAACAAAAGTCGGTAGCCGAAATGAAAAAAGTTTCGCAAAATTTATGAGACCGAAAAAGAGCATAACGAAATAGGCTGGTGAAAAGATACATCGCCAGCCAGGATGGAGTTATTGGCCTGATTAGTTTTACGGGATACCCAAGGTTACCATCGCCATAAGAGAAAAACTTTCAGCACAAATACAGACAGAAGTAGAATGTACTTAGGGTGTTACTGTCCGCCTGTGAGTTTAAGCCAGACCATGTGATTGGCGGTGCGGAGGCGTACACCTATCTGGGCACGGCGAACTACGTGAAGCACACGGGCAGCAGGCCGATGAATATCACCTGGCAGCTGGACCGCCCGATCCCGGCGAAGTTCTTGAAGAAGACGAATAAGTTGGTAGTGGGATAAGGAGGAGCGTATGACTGAACTTGAAAAAATAGAACGGGCAAAAATGTATATGGACAAGCTGGCAAACGGCATCAATCCCATCGATGACACCATGGCACCAGACGATGATCTTATCAACAATGTCCGGTTATCGCGTTGCTTTTTCTTCATATCTGACGTGCTGCGGCAGGTAATTGAAAATGGCGGGACGAAGACGGCTGTGAATAAGAAACCTAAAAAGCTTCCTCTTGAAATCCCCATTGAGAAAAGAAGCCAGTTTGTCTATTCTGAGGTGCCTATTCCGGCCAGCGAAATTGCCAAGCGGATAAACGCTCTGGCTGATAATGACACTATGCAAAAACTTACCTATTCAGGAATTCTCACATGGCTCACGGAAATTGGCATGATGGAATGCGCGCTCACACCAGACGGAAAGCACACGAAAAGGCCAACGAAAATTGGCGAAGAAAACGGCATTTCCGTGGAAGAACGAACGAGCAGCAACAGACCCTATCAGGTTGTCGTTTACAACAATGCCGCACAGCATTTTATCATAGACAATCTTGATGCAATTCTCACGACAGAGAATATGCAGACACAGATGCAAGGGACTCCATGGACGAAAGAACATGATGACTGCCTCATTGACCTATATAAGAAGTCTGTACCGGTGAGTGAGATTGCTATCACCCTAAAGCGCAGCGCATCGGCGGTACGAGGAAGACTGAAAAAGCTTGGATTTGACGCATAGCTTACTTTGCGATGCCACAAGGAGGACACAGATATGGCCTTAATTCGTTGCCCGGAGTGTGGAAATTCAATTTCCGACAGAGCTGAAAAATGCCCTCACTGCGGGCTGCCAGCATCATACTTTTCCTCTTTGAGTAAGAATACTCTGCACATGAAAGAGGCGGGACTGGATTACAAAAATCTGCAAAACGTCCTGATTTCTTTCGAACGAGACCACGCCCAGTTGTTTTCGGCAGAACACTATATTTCGCACAGAGATGCGCAGAGGCTGCGGGATACATATGGAAAATACAACGAGAGCCTAACCAATAAGCTTATTTTTCAATATGTCTGCAATAACGCTGCAGCGATACGAGTTGATATCGACTCACTGCGCCGCTTCTTGCGCCAGATGCAATCTTTGGATGGAGATATTACGGCGCATAATACCACATATGTGGACCGCGCGCTGGAGCGGGATAAAGACTATTTTGACAATATTCTAAAACAGATTGACCCTAATATTCAGTTGGATGAAGAACAGCGCCGTGCAGTAATTACCGATGATGACTACTGCCTGTTGGTAGCTGGCGCAGGTGCGGGAAAAACCACAACGATGGCTGCAAAGGTCAAGTATCTGGTTGAGAAGAAGAGTATAGATCCGGGAGAGATCATTGTGATCTCCTATACGAACAAGGCAATTGGAGAACTGCGTGATCGAATCAATAAGGGACTTGGCATTCCGGCAAAGATCTGCACCTTCCATGCTTTTGCGTATGATATTGTGAAACAGTTTTCGGCAGAACCGCCTGAGATCAATTTTTCTTCCCAGCAGATTATTTTTGATATGCTGGAAAAGTCGATTTTTCACAACAAGCAGCTCATGCGCAATCTGGTTTTGTTCTTGGGATATTACTTTGATCTGTCCGAGGATGTTTTCAAATTTACGGACCTGAATCAATACCATCTTTACAAAGCGGCGCAGGACTTTGAAACGCTAAAAAGCGGGCTGGGCGAATACATCAAAAAAGTCGAACAGCAGCGCACAAAAAAGATTCGGACCATAACGGGAGAATACCTGCGTTCCATGCAGGAAGTACAGATTGCAAACTTTCTGTATCTGAACGGACTGGATTATGAGTATGAAAGAGTGTATCCCTTTGGATCACCTTCTCGTAACAAAAAATACACGCCCGATTTCTATATTTCGCAGGGGGAGCATAGCGTTTGGCTGGAGCACTATGCACTCAGCGAGAGCGGCTATAACAGCCTGTTTACCCCGCAGCAACGGCAGCGTTATCTTCGCGCCATTAGTGATAAGCGTCGTCTTCATAAGACCAATAAAACTACATTGCTGGAAACAAGGTCCTTCTATACGGATCGGCGTCCTCTTCTGGATCATCTGAAAGAAGTACTTGAAAATGAGGGCTTTATCTTAAAGCCTCGTAATTTGGAGGAAGTTTATAAGAAGATCGTAGAAACCGGAAAGGACAAGTATATTTATAAGCTGATCATCTTTATGATGAAGTTTATTGAGCAATACAAAACAACCGGTTATGACGATGGCGGTTTCTCTATTTTGCGAGAAAGAACGGACAATCCGAGAACACTTCTTTTTCTGGATATCGCCGAGCAGGTCTATCATCACTATCAATCCGTGCTAAAACAGCGCAATCAGATAGACTTTGCAGACATGATAAATGACGCACACTTCTATTTGCAGGAGATTGAGCGGCAGAATGCCACGCTCCCTTACAAGTACATCATCATTGATGAGTTCCAAGATATTGCTCGGCAGAGATTCAATCTGACGAAAAGGCTATCTCAAATTACGCAGGCGAAGGTTGTTGCGGTCGGTGATGACTGGCAGTCGATATATGCGTTTTCTGGCTCTGATATTACGCTATTTACTCGTTTCCTGGAGCTTATGGGGGCTGGAACGGAGTTGAAGATTACTCATACCTACCGTAATTCGCAGGAGCTTATCGATATTGCTGGAGGCTTTGTACAAAGAAATACTTCACAAATCCGAAAGCAGTTAATTTCTCCGAAGCATCTTGCGAACCCGATTGTTCTTGATGTTTTCGATGATAGTGTCAAACCCATGGAGCGACTTGCAGATACCATCGAGCATATCATTGGTGAGATTCTATCTGAATACGGCGAGCAGAGTTCAATTTTGTTGATTGGACGATACAATTATGACATGTACAAGCTGTACCGAACGAATCGGTTCAGCGAATTGCCGGGCGGTGCAATCAGGAGTGAAAAATACCCAAATGCAAAGATCACCTTTATGACAGCGCATAGTTCCAAGGGCCTTGGGTATGACAACGTAATTCTGATCAATATGTTCGAAGGGAAATTCGGGTTCCCGTGCCAGATCGAAGATGATCCTATTATTAAGCTCGTTACATATGAGGACAATAGTATGCCCTTTGCAGAAGAGCGGCGATTGTTTTATGTGGCGATGACACGGACAAAAAACAGAGTATATATCGCGGCACCTAAAACGAAACCATCCAGATTTCTTGTAGAGCTCATTAAGGATTTCAATATTCCACATGATGAGCTCAATATGCAAGTAGTGGACCTGTTTAACTTGCGTTGCCCCGTATGCGGTTTTCCTCTAAAGTACGAGTTTAATAAAAACTATGGCCTGAATCTCTGGATATGCACAAACGAGGCAGAACTTTGCGACTTCATGACCAATGACAGGACGCATATGCATGACATTTTGAAATGTCCTAAATGTACAGATGGTTATTTAATCGTCAAAAAGAATCCGAAGAATGGTGACATATTCTATGGTTGCACCAACTATCTTAACGAAGAAAAGAAGTGCACCTATATGGTGCCGTTAGAGAGCGGACATATGAAGGATGATTAATAAGGAGAATGCATATATGGAGCCAAAGGATAAGATCCAGCTTTTTGAAAACCAACGTATCCGCACGGCGTGGGATGAAGAAAAGGAAGAATGGTATTTCTCAATTGTTGATGTGGTTGGCGTACTGACGGACAGCGTTGATCCCACGGCGTATTGGCGCAAACTTAAACAACGGTTGAAGGCCGAGGGCAATGAAACCGTGACGAATTGTCACGGTTTGAAAATGACTGCTCCAGACGGGAAAAAACGCCTGACCGATGTGGCCGATACCGAGCAGCTCCTCCGCATCATCCAGTCCATTCCTTCCCCTAAAGCAGAACCGTTCAAGCTCTGGCTGGCACAGGTCGGCCGGGAGCGCATTGCGGAAACCATCGATCCGGAGTTGACCATCGAGCGAGCGTTGGAAACCTATCTCAAAAAGGGCTATACCCGCGAGTGGATTAACCAGCGGCTGCAAGCCATCCAAGTTCGCAAAGAATTGACCGATGAATGGGATGCCCGCGGCGTGCAGAAGGGCGTGGAATACGCCATCCTCACCGATGAGATCTCCCGCGCATGGTCGGGGATGTCCACCCGGCAGTACAAAAATCTGAAGGGCTTGAAAAAGGAAAACCTTCGTGATAACATGACCACGCTGGAGTTGGTGCTGAATATGCTGGCGGAAGCCACCACCACACAGTTTTCAAAGGATCGAAAGCCCACGACCTTCCAAGAGAATCTGGAAGTTGCTAAAGCTGGCGGACAGGTTGCCGGGCGAACAAGGAAAGACATTGAGTCACAGTCCAATACGCCGGTCATCTCCTCAAAGAACGCCGCGCAACTTAATCAGGTCGTGACTGACCTTTTGGAAGGGGCAGCCGCGGATATGAGCGAGATGCCAGAGAAAAAATGAGTGTTTCGCATAACGGTTTTTCATGCGACCAATTGGCAGTTCTTGAAAGCACCCATCAAAAAAGTTTGAGAAAAGTTAAAAAAGAACTAAGAATTCCAATTTGCACATGGCATTTTTGAGCCGGGGGTTCAAAAATCTACAGTGGTATAGCATGACAACCAAAACTCCCGAAACGCCTGTGTTTCGGGAGTTTTTTCATGCCCAAAAACAGGTTTTAGCCTTGTTTTTAGTCTTATGCGGAGCGCCCTGCCCGTTGAAACCGTTGAAAAAGGAGGGGGACGGAAGCTTCCGTCCCCCTCCTGCGGTATTGGTTCTATTCTATGCAGACAATTCGTCCGTCCGTGTCGTTTAGCCCAGCTTTGCCCACGTCAGGGGGCCGACGATACCGTCCACACCCAGACCGTTGGCCTTCTGGAACGCCAGCACGGCGGCCTTTGTCTTGCTTCC
>ERZ773235.2262-NODE-2262-length-16728-cov-5.112277_pt1 | contig 16728 bp, 10 predicted proteins | sample MGYA00580522_ERZ773235 | MGnify/ENA primary metagenome ERZ773235 (study PRJEB29015, sample SAMEA2737797) | human gut metagenome | biome: human gut; feature: human-associated habitat; material: faeces | place: China | collected 2012 ...
CGGCTCGATGTTGGTAATGATGGAGGCGCGGCCGCTTTCCACGCCCTCAAGCCCTTTCGTATAGAAGATGTAGGGCAGCACCGTGGCCACAATGACCACACCGCACACGCCCACGATGCCCTGCGTGCCGGAAAAGGCCAGCGGCAGCGTCTCGAAGTCCGCGAAAAATACCGAGCCAAGCCCCGCCACCAGAAATGTCCAGTAGATCATGGTATAGCTCTCGTAATGGGCCAGGCCGTAGTGGGCAAACACCGTATAGCTGGCGTAGCACAGGCCGGACAGCACGCCCAGGCCGATACCCGCCCAGGAAGCGGTCATATCGCCGCCGATGATGCCGCTGACCATCACGCATCCCAGCAGGGACACCACCAGGGCGATGAGCTTGCGCTTCGTCAGCGGTGTCTTCCACAGCACGGCGCTGAAAATGACCACAAAGGACGGGGCAAGATACAGCAGCACCGCCGCCACCGACAGGGAGCACATGGTCTGGCACTGGAAGTAGACCAGGCTCAGCGTCAGGATGCTGAGCAGGCCGGAACACAGGAAAATGGGCAGATGCTTCAGCTTGATGCGGAACACCTGACGGTGGAACAGGGCGAACACGATGGTCAGGATCACCAGCGTGCCGAAGTTCCGGATAAACACCCGGTTGCCCAGCGATACGCCCACCTCTGTGAGCATACGGTTGGAAAAACCGATAAAGCCCCAGCACACGGCGCTGAGGATCACGTAGATATAGGAAAGGTACTTTTTCATAGGTCGTTTCTCGGTTCGGTTTATTTCTCCCCCCGCAGTTCGATGATCTGGTCACGCAGCAGGGCGGCATATTCGAATTCCAGCATACGGCTGGCCTCTTTCATTTCCTTCTCCAGACGTGCGATGGTCTCAGCTCGCTCACGGTCAGAAAGCTTCTTCTTCGACAGCTTGGAGGCCTCCTCGGCGCTGTGGCTGATCTCCACCATCTCGCGGACACTCTTGCGGATGGTCTGCGGGATAATGCCGTGGGCCTTGTTGAAGTCGTCCTGCAGCTTCCGTCGGCGCTCCGTCTCGTCCATAGCGGCCCGCATGGAGGGGGTAACGGTATCGGCGTACAGGATGACCAGGCCCTCGGCGTTGCGGGCGGCGCGGCCGATGGTCTGGATCAGGCTGGTCTCGCTGCGGAGGAAGCCCTCCTTGTCCGCATCCAGAATGGCTACCAGCGACACCTCCGGCAGGTCCAGTCCCTCCCGGAGCAGGTTGATGCCCACCAGCACGTCGAATTCGCCCAGCCGCAGGTCGCGGATGATCTCCATCCGCTCCAGCGCCGACACGTCGGCGTGCATGTACCGCACCCTGATGCCGAGGCCGCGGAAGTGGGCGGTGAGGTCCTCCGCCATGCGCTTGGTCAGCGTGGTCACCAGCACCCGCTCGTTCTTTTTCTCCCGGACATGGATCTCCGACACCAGATCGTCGATCTGACCGGTGATGGGCCGCACCTCCACCCGGGGGTCCAGCAGGCCCGTGGGGCGGATGACCTGCTCCACCACCTGGTCGGCGTGGGACTTTTCGAAGTCTCCGGGGGTGGCGGAGACATACACCGCCTGATGGAACCGCTCCTCGAACTCCTCAAACTTCAGCGGGCGGTTATCAAAGGCGCAGGGCAGGCGGAAGCCGTATTCTACCAGACTCTGCTTGCGGGCGTGGTCGCCGTTGTACATGGCCCGCACCTGGGGCAGCGTCACGTGGCTCTCGTCCACGAACAGCACGAAATCGTCGGGGAAGAAGTCCAGCAGCGTCATGGGCGGGGAGCCTGCGGGACGCTGGGAGATGATGCGCGAATAGTTCTCGATGCCGGAGCAGTAGCCCAGCTCTCGCATCATCTCCACATCGTAGCGGGTACGCTGGTCGATGCGCTGGGCCTCGATGAGCTTGCCCTGCTCCTCGAACAGAGCCTTCTGCTGCGCCAGCTCCCGCTCGATCTCCTCCGCGGCGCGCTCCAGCTTGTCCTTGGGGGTGACGTAGTGGCTGGCGGGGTATACCGCCACGTGCTGCAAAGCCTTCAGCGCCGCGCCGGTGACGGGGTGGAACTCGGTGATGCGGTCGATCTCGTCGCCGAAAAACTCCACGCGGATGGCGCGGTCCTTGTAGTAGGCGGGGTACAGCTCCACCGTGTCGCCCCGCACCCGGAACACGTTGCGCTGGAAGGCCACGTCGTTGCGCTCGTACCGGTCCTCCACCAGGCGGCGCAGCAGCTCGTCGCGGTCCATGGTCATGCCCACCCGCAGAGAGATCATCATGCGGGCAAAATCGTCCGGCTCGCCCAGACCGTAGATGCAGCTCACCGACGAGACCACGATGACATCCCGCCGCTCCAGCAGGGCGCAGGTGGCGGACAGACGCAGGCGGTCGATCTCCTCGTTGGTGGAGGCGTCCTTTTCGATATAGGTATCCGTGTGGGGGATGTATGCCTCCGGCTGATAGTAGTCGTAGTAGGATACGAAATACTCCACGGCGTTGTGGGGGAAAAACTCCCGGAACTCCTCGCACAGCTGGGCCGCCAGCGTCTTGTTGTGGGCCAGCACCAGCGTGGGACGGTTGACCTTTTCGATGACCTTGGCCATGGTGTAGGTCTTGCCGGAGCCGGTGACGCCCTTGAGCACCTGCTCCCGCAGGCCGTTTTCCAGCCCCTGTGCCAGCTTTTCGATGGCCTGGGGCTGGTCGCCGGCGGGGCTGTACTCCGAAATAACTTTGAAATCAGGCATAGCACCCTCCCTTCATCTCCGCAAAAATCCGCTCTCCGCCATGGAGACGTAGTCGTCGTCCGCCACGATGATGTGGTCGGCCAGCCGGATGCCCAGCGGGGCCAGAGCCTCCTGTATCCGATGGGTCACCAGCACGTCGGCGTCGGAGGGCAGTGCCACGCCGCTGGGATGGTTGTGCGCCAGAATGATGGTGCTGGCTCCTGCGTACAGGGCATTCTCCACTACCTGCCGCACATGGACGGCGGAGGCGGACACCGTCCCCTTGGCGATGCACCGGCAGGTCAGCAGCTTGCCCTTTCCGTCCAGACACACCTGGTACAAAAGCTCCCGTTTCTGCCCCGCCAGCAGTTCCATGAAATAGGCGCCGGTGCGATCCGGCGAATTGAGGATATTCTCCGGCAGACTGGTGATCCGCGCCCGCTGGCTGATATCCGCCATCAAGCGCAGCAGCAGGGCGGCGCTGGCACCCACGCCATCCACCTGCTCCAGCTCCTCCGGCGATGCCTGCAAAACGCCCTGTAACGAGCGGAAGCGCTTGAGTAACCGGTGGGCCGTCTCGTTGGTGTCCTGCCGTGGGATGGCGTAAAACAGCGCCAGCTCCAGTAACTCATGATCCGCCAGCGCGTCCGCGCCCACCTGGCGGTAGCGCTCCTTCGCCCGCTGCCGGTGTCCGTCGTGCAGCCCCATGTACGTCCCCCCCTCGCCGTGTTTTCCGAATAATATAGTATACCATGCCGCGCCTCATCCTACAAGCTGTATTTCGCCCTTTCCGAAGCAGAAAAACCGGAAAAACCGTGCAGGATCGGCAAGGAGGGCAGGCCTTGCGCGGACGGCGTAAATGTGGTACAATATCTAGCTGAATATGCGATATTGAGCGAGGAGAAATATGACGACAAAAGATTTCCAGACCCGCGGCCTGCTGCGGATATTCCTGTCCTATTTTAAGCCCCACCGGCGGCTGTTCGCGCTGGATATGACCTGCGCGTTCCTTATCGCCGTGGTGGATCTGGCGTTTCCGCTGGTGTCCCGCACCGCGCTGTACACATGGCTGCCGGAAAAGCAGTTCCGGGTGTTCTTCATCGTGATGGCGGCGGTGGTGGCGGCGTATGTGGTGCGCTCCGGCCTGTACTTCGTGGTGGCCTACTGGGGCCACACCTTCGGCATCCGGGTGGAGGCCGACATCCGGCGCGACCTGTACCACCACATGCAGGAGCTGGGCTTTGACTTCTATGACAAGAACCGTACCGGACAGCTGATGAGCCGCCTGACCAGCGACCTGTTCGAGGTGACCGAGCTGGCCCACCACGGACCGGAGGATCTGTTCATCTCCCTTGTGACCATCGTGGGCGCGCTGGTGGTGATGTTCTGCATCCGGTGGGAGCTGGCGCTGGTGCTGCTGGTGATGCTGCCGGTGCTGCTGCTGGCGGCGCTGCGCCGCAGGAAGCAAATGAGCGCCGCCTCCCGCGCCGCCAAGCAGAAGACCGGCGTTATCAACGCCGCCATCGAGTCCGGCCTGTCCGGCGTCCGCACCACCAAGGCCTTCGCCAACGAGGACGCCCAGCAGGAGCGGTTCGACGAGGCCAACGAGGTGTTCAAGACCGCCAAGCGCGGCTTCCACAAGGAGATGGGCTTCTTCACCGCCGTGATGGAGTTTTTCACCAACATCCTGCCGGTGGCGGTGATCGCGGTGGGCGGCTGGCTCATCATGGAGGAGCGCATGGACTATGTGGACCTTATCACATTCTCCCTGTACGTCACGTCCTTTGTCAGCCCCATCCGAAAGCTGGCTAACTTCGCCGAGATGTTCTCCAACGGCTTCGCGGGCCTGAATCGCTTCGTGGAGCTGATGCGCACGGAGCCGTCTATTCAGGACGCGCCTGACGCCGTGGAGCTCAAGGACGTGCGGGGGCAGGTGGACGTGGACCACGTGTCCTTCACCTACACCGGCGAGACGGAGGTGCTCCACGATGTGTCTCTGTCCGTCCCCGCAGGGGAGACGGTGGCGCTGGTGGGCCCCTCCGGCGGCGGCAAGAGCACCCTGTGCCAGCTGCTGCCCCGCTTTTACGACGTGGACGCGGGCAGCATCCGCGTGGACGGGCTGGACGTGCGGCATGTGACCCAAAGCTCCCTGCGCCGCGCCATCGGCATCGTGCAGCAGGACGTGTTCCTGTTTGCCGATACCATCCGCGAGAACATCCGCTACGGCCGGCCGGAGGCCTCCGATGAGGAGGTGGAGGCCGCAGCGAAACGGGCGGAGATCTACGACGACATCATGGCTATGCCCGATGGGTTCGACACCTACGTGGGCGAGCGGGGCACCCTGCTGTCCGGCGGCCAGAAGCAGCGGGTGTCCATCGCCCGCATCTTCCTGAAGGACCCGCCCATCCTCATTCTGGACGAGGCCACCTCGGCGCTGGACAGCGTGACGGAGGCGAAGATACAGGGGGCCTTCGACCGGCTGTCCCAGGGCCGCACCACCCTCATTATTGCCCACCGTCTGTCCACTATCCGCGCGGCGGACCGCATCCTGGTCATCCGGAACGGCCGCATCGCCGAGGAGGGCAGCCACGCGCAGCTGCTGGCGCTGAACGGCGCCTACGCCAAGCTGTACCATACCCAGGATCTTGGGGGAGGCGCTTATGGACAGGCGTGAATTGCTGGATAAGGCGGCCAGAGACGCAGAGGAACGGATGCTTCTGAGCCGCGTGTGGGACAAATGGGAGCAGTGCCGCCTGCGGAACGTGCCGGCGGCCACGGACTTCCTGTCGCCCCAGGAGCAGGCGTCGGCCCAGCGGCTGCTGCACATGCTGGGCGTGCAGGACGGCTATGTGTTCTTCGGCGGCTACGGCGGGGCGGAGCGGCAGCGGCTGTTCTTCCTGCCGGACTGGGCGGAGGAGCCGGAGCCGGACGCCGTGATGGCGGTAGCGGCATCGTGGTACGGCGGCGACAGCCTGACCCATCGGGATATTTTGGGCAGCCTTATGGGCTTGGGATTGACCCGCGGCACCATCGGCGATATACTGATGACAGACGGCGGGTGCCAGGTGCTGGCCCAGCCGAAAACGGCGGCCTTCCTGCTGACGGATTGGGAGTCGGCGGGCCGCGTGAAGCTGAAGACGTCGCCGCTGCCGCTGGAGGAGCTGACGCCCCCTGCCCAGCAGTGCAGAGAGGTGCGGGACACCGTGTCCTCCCTGCGGCTGGACAACGTGCTGGCGGCGGGGTTTTCCATCAGCCGCGGCAAGGCGGCGGAGGCCGTGGAAAAGGGTGCGGCGCAGGTGAACTGGACCGTCTGCCAGAAGCCGGATAAGCCGGTGGCGGCGGGGGATACCATCACTTGCCGCGGATTGGGAAAATGCGTGCTGGACAGTGTGGGCGGCCCCACGAAAAAGGGACGCCTGCCGGTGGTCATCCGGCGCTTTGTATAAGGAGTAGCTGTTATGGATCAGAAAAAGATCGACCGCATCAACGAGCTGGCCCGCAAGGCCAAGGCCGAGGGCCTCACCGAGGAGGAACAGAAGGAACGGGAGGTGCTGCGCCAGGAGTATCTGGACGCGATCATGGGTAACCTGCGGCGGGAGCTGGACAACACCTATATCGTAGACGAACACGGCAACAAGCGGAAGCTGCAGGGAAAGGGGTTCAAGTCCTGATGGCATACGAATACGACAACGACAACGGATTCCGGCCGGAGCGGCCCCAGCCGCCTAAGAAGGACAACGACATCGGCGCGTGGATCTTCATCGCCGTCATGTTTACCGTGGCGTGGCCCATAGGCCTGATCCTGCTGCTCATCAAGCTCAGCGAGAGCGGCAACAAAAAGAAGAATGCCCACCGGACAACGGGGCAGAGCGGACAGCGCACGTCCCAGCGGGTGGGGCAGACCGCCCAGGCGGAGAAGGCCCGCACCGCCGTGAAGCAGGTGACGCAGACGCCGGACTATACCGACAAGGGCGGCCGGACCATGAAGATCATCGGCGCCATTCTGGGGATCGCGGGATGCCTGGCGCTGTTCTCCGCCGTGGGGGATAACCTGTCCTACGCCTATCACTACAACGAGTGGTGGTACTTTGCGCGGCAGCTGTTTTACCCGCTGGGTATGACGGCCGGCGGCGTATCCCTGCTGCTGGGCAGCGGGGTCATGAAGCGCCGTCAGCGCCGGTTCGCCACATACCTGCGCACCGCAGGGCAGAAGCCTGCCGTGCCGCTGGACAATCTGGCCCGTGCGGCGGACGTATCCCGCCGCCGTGTAGAGAAGGACCTGAGCCTCATGCTGGAGAAGGGCCTGTGGGGCGACGAGGCGTACATCGACATGGGCAGCGGTATGCTGTTCCGGTCGCAGGCGGCCGCCACCGCGTACTTTGACAGGACCCGCCAGCAGAAGGCGGAGCAGGAGCAGTCTCAGGTGCAGCCGGAGGCGGCGGAGGGCTACACCGGTATCCTGCGCCAGATCCGCCAGCTTAACGACCGCATCGCCGACGAGACGCTCAGTATCAAGATCGACCGCATCGAGCGGGTATCCGGCCGCATCTTCAAGGCCATCGAGGACGATCCCGGAAAAAAGGATGCCGCCGGTACGTTCCTGAACTACTACCTGCCCACCACGCTGAAGCTGCTGGAGAACTACGCCGACTTTGAGGAGGCGGGGGTCAGCGGCGAGAACCTGTCCCAGGCCAAGAGCCGTATCGCGGCCACCATGGACAATATCGTGGCGGGCTTCGAGCACCAGCTGGACGAGCTGTACCGCACCGACGCCATGGACGTGGACAGCGATATCCGCGTCATGGAGACCATGCTGCGCCGCGACACCGCCAGTGCAGCCGACGACTTCGGTCTGGGCGGCGCCGCCGTGCAGCGCCAGCCGGAGGAAGAATAATACACAGGGGAGACGCAGTCTGCGGACTGCGCTCCCTTTCGCGCTTTTCCGGAGGTTACCGGTAACGGGTTTCGCAAAAAGGCAGGCTGTGTTTATTGACGGAGATACACAAAAAGGGTACAATGCAGACAGCAGAGAGACATCTCCGCCCTGTTTCGCCGCCATCGGCGCGGCGGATGTGATATGGTGCGGGAAAAGGAGAGAGGTCATGACCAAGGAGATGGAGCGCTTCCGCGGCGGGAGCTGGGACAGCGCGTATACATATCTGGGCGCGCATCCCGCCCCGCAGGGCTACACCTTCCGCGTCTGGGCGCCCCATGCCCGCCATGTGGCGCTGGCCGGCGACTTCAACGGCTGGCAGCCCGCGGACATGCACCGCGACGAGGACGGCGTGTGGTCCCTGACGGCGGAGAACGCCGCCGTGTACGATGCCTATAAGTACGTCGTCACCGGCGCGGATGGCCGCACCGTGTGGAAGGCTGACCCCTTCGCGTTCCACGCCCAGACCCGCCCGGGCACCGACAGCAAGGTGTACGACCTGTCGGACTACGGCTGGCACGACGGGGCGTGGCAGGAGAAGTGCGCGGCGGAGCCGCCGGTGAACGGCCCGCTGCTGATCTACGAGGTGCATCTGGGCTCCTGGCGCCGCCATGAGGACGGCACCAGCCTCAGCTATCGGGAGCTGGCCAAGGAGCTGCCCGCCTATGTCAAGAGCATGGGCTACAACTTCGTGGAGCTGCTGCCGGTGACGGAGTACCCGCTGGACGACAGCTGGGGCTATCAGTGTACCGGCTACTTCGCCCCCACCAGCCGCTACGGCACGCCCCACGACTTCATGGCGCTGGTGGATGCCCTGCATCAGGCGGGGGTCGGCGTGATTCTGGACTGGGTGCCGGCCCACTTCTGCAAGGACAGCCACGGCCTCATCGAGTTTGACGGCACCTGCCTGTACGAGTACGGCGACCCGCTGAAGTGGGAGCACGCCGGTTGGGGTACGCGGGTGTTCGACTTCGGTAAGCCGGAGGTGTGCAGCTTCCTGCTGTCCTCCGCGGCCTACTGGCTGCGGGAGTACCACATCGACGGCCTGCGGGTGGACGCGGTGGCGTCCATGCTGTATCTGGACTACGACCGGCAGGGCGGCGCGTGGCGTCCCAACCGGGACGGCGGCCGGGAGAATCTGGAGGCCATCGAGTTTTTGCGGGCGCTGAACCGGATGGCCTTCACCGTCAACGGCGCCGCCCTGATGGTGGCGGAGGAGTCCACGGCGTGGCCGCTGGTGACGTATCCGCCGGAGCAGGGGGGACTGGGCTTCAACCTGAAGTGGAACATGGGCTGGATGAACGACCTGTGCCACTATCTGAAGATGGACCCCTATTTCCGCCAGTTCCACCACAAGGACGTGACCTTCTCCATGATCTACGCCTTTTCCGAGAACTACGTGCTGCCCCTGTCCCACGACGAGGTAGTACACATGAAAGGCTCCCTGCGGGGCAAGATGCCCGGCGACGACTGGCGGCAGCTGGCGGGCGTGCGGGGATTCTACGCCTACATGCTGTGCCACCCGGGAAAGAAGCTGCTGTTCATGGGCACGGAGCTGGGCCAGTGGCACGAGTGGGCGTTTCAGGGCCAGCTGGACTGGTATCTGCTGGACGACCCCGCCTGCCGCGGCACCCACGAGTGCATCCGCCAGCTGAACCGGCTGTACCGGCGGAACCGCAGCCTGTGGGAGAATGACCGCAGCTGGGACGGCTTTGAGTGGCTGGTGGCCGACGATAATCACAACAACGTGCTGGTGTTCCTGCGCCGCGACCGGAGGGGACACGAGCTGATCTGCGCGGTGAACTTCGCGCCGGTGCCGTGGGAAAACTACCGCTTCGGCGTGCCGGACCATGCGTATTATGAGGAGATCTTCAACACGGACGATATCCACTGGGGCGGCAGCGGCGTCTGCGCCGACGGCCCCATCGCCGTGGAGGCTGTCCCGTCCCACGGGCGGGAGCAGTCCATCGCTCTGACCATCCCGCCGCTGGGCGCGGTGATCCTGCGGGGCCACGGCAAACGGAAACGGAAAAAAGAGGAAGCAGGAGGTACGCAAGCATGAAGAAAGAATGTGTCGCCATGCTGCTGGCCGGTGGACAGGGGAGCAGACTCTATGTCCTGACCGGCAATATGGCCAAGCCCGCCGTCCCCTTCGGCGGCAAGTTCCGCATCATCGACTTTCCCCTGTCCAACTGCACCAACTCCGGCATCGACACGGTAGGCGTGCTCACCCAGTACCGCCCGCTGGAGCTGAACAGCTACATCGGCAGCGGCCAGCCCTGGGAGCTGGACCGCATGTCCGGCGGCGTCCACATCCTGCCGCCCTACCAGTCCGCCACCGGCGCCGTCTGGTATAAGGGCACGGCCAACGCCATCTACCAGAACCGCGGCTTTGTGGACCTGTACGATCCGGAGTACGTGCTGGTGCTGTCCGGCGACCACATCTATAAGATGGACTATTCCGACATGCTCCGCCGCCACAAGGAGGCCGGAGCTGCCTGCACCATCTCTGTCATGGAGGTGCCCTGGGAGGAGGCCAGCCGCTTCGGCATCATGTCCGTGGACGAGCAGGACCGCATCACCGAATTCGCCGAAAAGCCCAGGGAGCCCAAGAGTAATCTGGCGTCCATGGGCATCTATATCTTCACCTGGAGCAAGCTGAAGGCGTACCTCGCCGCCGATGAGGCGGACCCCAACAGCGACAACGACTTCGGCAAGAACATCATCCCTGCCATGCTCTCGGCGGGAGAGACCATGGCGGCCTACCGCTTCGAGGGCTACTGGAAGGATGTGGGCACGCTGGACTCCCTGTGGGACGCCAACATGGATATGCTGTCCCCAGGCTCGGGCCTGAACCTGCTGGACAAAAAGTGGCCCATCTACGGCCGCACCCCCAACTGCCCGCCCACGTTCGTGGGGCCGGAGGGCGACATCGGCAACAGCGCCGTGGCCAAGGGCTGCACCATTCTGGGCGAGGTGAAGAACACCGTCCTGAGCTACGGCTCCTCCGTGGCGGAGGGAGCGCAGGTGTCCTACTCCGTGGTGATGCCCAACGCCGTCATCGAGGCGGGGGCCAAGGTGTCCTACACCATCGTGGGCGAGGGCTGCCATGTGGGTAAGAACGCGGTGGTGGGCGGTACCCCGGGCAGCGTGGACTTCGACCGCTGGGGCATTGCCGTGCTGGGACCCCACACCGCCGTCCCCGACGGCGGCGTAGTGGAGCCGAAAATGATGCTGGGAGCCAACGGCAAGGAGGTACGGCCATGAAAGGTATGCACGGGATCATCTTCTCCTATGAAAAGCGGACGGACCTGCGGGAGCTCATCGCCGACCGCATCCACGGCTCCATCCCCTTTGCCGGAGACTATCGGGTCATCGACTTCGTGCTCTCCGCCATGGTCAACGCCGGCATCACAGACGTGGGCGTCATCATGCACGGCAAGTGCCAGTCCATGCTGGATCATCTGGGCTCCGGCAAGAGCTGGGATCTCAGCCGCAACCACGGCGGCCTGACGCTGCTGCCCGCCTTTGCCTACAACGAAAAGCGGGGCGCGGGCGGCCAGTACCGCGGCAAGGTGGAGGCCCTGGCCGGTGTCATGAACTACCTCAAGGGCATCCGGCAGGATTACGTGCTGCTGTCGGACAGCGATCTGGTCATCAACCTGCCGCTGGAGGACGTGCTGCGCCGCCATATCGACAGCGGCGCGGACATGACGGCGTTGTGTACCACCGTCCCGGGCGACGTGTCGGACACCTACTTCACGGTGAACGATACCGGCCGCATCACCGACACCGTCTATGACGTGTTCGCCCCCATGGGCTGCCGCTGCCTGAATATGTTCGTCCTCAGCAAGGAACTGCTGCTGCAAATGGTGACGGAGTGCGCCAGCCGCAATCAGTTCAGCTTCCACCGCAGCATCCTGCGGGAGATGGGGAAGCGCTATCACTTCCACGCTTATGTCTACGATGGCTACGCCGCCCGCATCAACAGCGTCCAGAGTTATTACCAGCGCAGCATGGAGCTGCTGGACCCCGCCCTGCGGCAGGCCCTGTTCTGCCCTGAGCGTCCGGTGTACGGCAAGGAAAACGACTCCCCCTCCAGCTATATCGACCCCAGCGGCCCCTGTGTCAATTCCCTGATCGCCGACGGCTGCGACATTCAGGGCAGCGTGAAAAACTGCATTCTGTTCCGGAATGTGCGCATTGAAAAGGGGGCAAGCGTGGAAAACTGTATCCTGTTCAAGGATACGGTGGTGAAAAGCGGCGCCGTGCTGCGCAGCGTCATCACCGACAAACACGTGACCGTGAGCGACAATGTGACGCTGATGGGTCACGAGCACTATCCCATCGTTATCGCCAAGGGCAGCACAGTCTGAGCGCTGCCGGAGAAAGGAGCTGCGGTATGAAGATCCTGTATGTGTCCAGTGAGGCATTCCCCTTCTGCAAGACCGGCGGACTGGCGGACGTGGCGGGCAGCCTGCCCCCTGCACTGGCCCGAAACGGCGACCAGGTGGCGGTGATCCTGCCGCTGTATGGCCAGATCGGCCAGCAGTGGCGGCAGCAGATGACCTTCCGCCGCTACATCTACGTGGACCTGGGCTGGCGTCACCAGTACTGCGGCCTGTTCTCGCTGGAGAAGGACGGCGTGATGTGGTACTTCGTGGACAACGAGCACTATTTCTGCCGCGGCGCGCTGTACGGCGAGTACGACGACGGCGAGCGCTTTGCCTTTTTCTGCAAGGCGGTCATCGACCTGATGCCCAGTCTGGACTGGATGCCCGACATCCTCCACTGCAACGACTGGCAGACGGCGCTGGTGCCCATCTATCTCAAGGATGTCTGCACCCGCTGGGAGGCGGTGCGCCGCATCCGCACGGTGTTCACTATCCACAACATCGAGTATCAGGGACGCTACGGCGCGGACACCGTGGATCAGCTGTTCGGGCTGGATCGCGGCTGGTACAACGACGGCACCCTCCAGATGGACGGCGATGTGAACCTGATGAAGGGCGCCATGCTGGTGTCCGACGCTGTTACCACCGTCAGCCCCACCTACGCCGCCCAGCTTCACGACGCCGCCTATGCCGAGGGCATGGAGGGCGTGGTGCGCATGATCGACGGGAAGTTCTCCGGCGTGGTGAACGGGCTGGACGTGGCGGGCTACGACCCCGCCCATGATCCCGCTCTGCCGGAGAATTACGACGTGGATCACATGGCGGGCAAGGCCGCCTGCAAGGCGTCTCTGCAAGCATCGCTGGGCCTTGCGCAGGAACCGGACACACCGCTGATGGGCATCGTCAGCCGTCTGGTGGGCCACAAGGGTCTGGATATCGTGGAGCAGGGGCTGGACGGCATCATGGCCACCGGCTGCCAGCTGGTGGTGCTGGGCAAGGGCGAGAGCCGCTACGAGGACTTCTTCCGCGGCAAGGCGTGGGAGTACGGCGGCCGCCTGTCGGCCCAGATCACCTACGCCGAGGATCTGGCCCGCCGCGTCTACGCGGGCTGTGATCTGTTCCTGATGCCCTCCCGCAGCGAGCCCTGCGGCCTGAGCCAGATGATCGCCATGCGCTACGGCGCGGTGCCCATCGTCCGCCGCACCGGCGGGCTGGCGGACACGGTGAGATCCTGTCAGGTAGGGCAGGAGGACGGCACCGGCTACCTGTTCGAACGCTATGACGCCGGCGCCATGCTGGATGTCATCGGGCAGGCCACCGGCCTGTACCGCGGCGACCGCGCCGGCTTCGATACCGTGCGGCGGCGGGGCATGACGGCGGACTTCAGCTGGGCCCGCAGCGCCGGCGAGTACCGCCATATCTACGAAAAACTGCTGGGCTGACGCCCAGCTGCTCATACGGAGGATTATTGTTTATGACGTATACCAAAGATACCCTGAAAGAAGCCATTATCCAGAAGCTGCGCCTGAACTACGGCTGTACCGAGAAGCAGGCCACCGATGGCGAGATGATGAAGGCCTGCGCCATGGTGCTGCGGGACATTATGGCCGAGCACGGCGTGCAGACCCGCGAGAAGGCCGCCCATGAGGGCCAGCGGAAGGTACACTACCTGTCCATGGAATTCCTGATGGGCCGCAGCCTCATGAAAAACGCCTACAATCTGGAGCTGCTGGACGACCTGACCGCCGCCATCGACGAGCTGGGCTTCAAGGCCGCCGATATCTTCGAGATCGAGCCGGATGCCGGTCTGGGCAACGGCGGTCTGGGCCGTCTGGCCGCCTGCTATCTGGACAGCATGACCACGCTGGATATTCCCGCCGCCGGCTATTCCATCTGCTACGAGCTGGGCATCTTCAAGCAGAAGATCGTGGAGGGCCAGCAGGTGGAGCTTCCGGACGACTGGATGCAGCTGGGCGACGCCTGGCTCCTGCCCAAGCTCCAGGAGGCGGAGGAGGTACACTTCGGCGGCAAGGTCCGCACCCGCTGGGATAACGGCCACCTGATGGTGGTCCACGAGGACTATACCCGCGTCATGGCCGTGCCCTGCGACATGGAGATCGCCGGCTACGACACCGACCACGTCGACACCCTGCGCCTGTGGCAGGCCCGCAGCCCCAAGCCCATCGACATGAAGCTGTTCAGCCAGGGCCAGTACCTGCAGGCGTCGGAGGAGCGAGCCATGGCAGACGCTATCAGCCAGGTGCTCTATCCCGAGGACAACCACTACGAGGGCAAGTCCCTGCGCCTGAAGCAGCAGTATTTCTTCGTCTCCGCTACCATGCAGTCCATCACCCGCAAGCACATCGAGAACTACGGCACCCTGAAGAACTTCCACGAGAAGAACGTCATCCAGATCAACGATACCCACCCCGCGCTGGTGATCCCTGAGCTGATGCGCATCCTGGTGGACGACGCGGGCCTGGACTGGGACGAGGCGTGGCACATCGTCACCCACTGCGTGGCCTACACCAACCATACGGTGATGGCCGAGGCACTGGAGGTCTGGCCGCAGCAGCTGTTTGAGACGCTGCTGCCCCGCATCTGGCAGATCCTGCAGGAGATCGCCCACCGTTGGCAGAGAAAGGTGGAGGAGTACTTCCACGACCCGGCCAAGACCGCCAAGCTGGCCATCATCTGGGACGGCCATGTGCGTATGGCCAATCTGTGCCTTGCCGGCTCCATGGCCGTCAACGGCGTGTCGGCGCTGCACTCTGAGATCCTGCGCAAGGACGTGTTCAAGGAAGCCTGCCAGATGATGCCGGACAAGTTCAAGAACGTCACCAACGGCATCGACCACCGCCGCTGGGTGCCCCAGATCAACCGGGGTCTCAACGACCTGATCTGCGACCTCACCGGTGACGGGTATCTCACCCGCCCGCAGGAGCTGAAGAAGCTGGAGGCCTACGCCGACGATGCCTCGGTGCTGCAGCGGCTGGAGGAGATCAAGCACCGGAACAAGCTGGCCTTCGCCGCCTACGCTAAGAAGCAGCAGGGCGTGGTGCTGAACCCCGACGCCATCTTCGACGTACAGGTGAAGCGGCTCCACGAGTACAAGCGCCAGCTGCTGAACGTGCTGCACATCATCTATCTGTACCAGCGGCTTCAGGATGATCCCAACATGGATATGCGGCCCCAGACCTTCCTGTTCGGCGCCAAGGCCGCTCCGGGCTACGCCGTGGCCAAGCGCATCATCCACCTTATCAACTCCCTGGCCGCCCAGATCGACCGCGATCCCATCTGCAAGGACAAGCTGCAGGTGGTGTTCCTGGAGAACTACCGGGTCTCTCTGGCGGAGATGCTGATGCCCGCCAGCGAGGTGAGCCAGCAGATTTCCACCGCCGGCAAGGAGGCCAGCGGCACCGGAAATATGAAGTTCATGATGAACGGCGCCCTGACTGTGGGTACGCTGGACGGTGCCAACGTGGAGATGCACGAGGTGCTGGGAGACGAGAATATGTTCCTGTTCGGCCTGAAGGCTGATGAGGTAGCCCACCTGCGCCACACCTATGATCCCCAGCTGCTGTACCAGCGGGACCCTGTGCTGCGCCGCGTGGTGGATCAGCTCAAGACCGGCTTCGGCGACGGTGTCACCTACGAGGACATCTGGCAGCGGCTGGTGATGGGCGGGGACGGCCCCGCTGAACAGTATATGGTGCTGGCGGATTTCGCCGCCTACTGCGACGCCGAGGAGCGTATGAGCCGCACCTACGGCGACCGGACGCAGTGGAACCGCATGAGCCTGCTGAACATCGCCCGCAGCGGCATCTTCGCCGCCGATCGGGCCATCGCCCAGTATGCCGATACCATCTGGCACGTGCCGTATAAGAAATAAAGCCCGGAGAGGGGACCGCGCCGCGGTCCCCTCTTTTCTGTCACTTGACAGGCATGGTATACTAACATGGAGATTATATGGAAACACGAGGATACGGATATGGAAGTCACACAGGGCGCACCGTTTGAGAGCTTTGGCCTGTCAGAGGCCACCATGCGCGCCATTCGCAATAAGCACTATACCGTCAGTACGCCGGTACAGGCCGGCTGCATCCCGCCCATGCTGGCCGGGAAGGACGTCATCGCAAAAGCACCCACCGGCACCGGTAAGACCATGGCCTTCGGCATTCCCATCATTGAGCGCATCGACCCCGAGAGCGAGGCGGTGCAGGCCGTCATCCTGGCCCCCACCCGCGAGCTGGCCATGCAGATCACCGACGAGATGCGGGATATCGCCGTGTGCCACGAGGGCGTGCGCCTGGTCTGCCTCTACGGCGGCCAGCCCATCGGCAAGCAGATCGACGCCCTGAAGCGCCGTCCCCAGATCGTGGTGGCCACCCCGGGCCGCCTCAGCGACCACATGAAGCGCCGTACCGTGACGCTGAAGGATGTGACCACCGTGGTGCTGGACGAGGCGGACCGGATGCTGGATATGGGCTTTATCCACGATGTTACCCGCATTCTGGACAAGATCCCCAACCGCAGGAATCTGGGTATGTTCTCCGCCACCATCTCCCGGGAGGTCATGGACATCTCCTGGGTGTACCAGCGGGACCCCGAGGAGATCACGGTCCAGGCCACCAAGGAGAATAAGCCCGACATCCTCCAGTACCGTATTGAGGTTCCTTCC
>ERZ773235.2263-NODE-2263-length-16724-cov-3.877437_pt1 | contig 16724 bp, 13 predicted proteins | sample MGYA00580522_ERZ773235 | MGnify/ENA primary metagenome ERZ773235 (study PRJEB29015, sample SAMEA2737797) | human gut metagenome | biome: human gut; feature: human-associated habitat; material: faeces | place: China | collected 2012 ...
TCTAAACTATCTTCATATATTTTAGTAATATTATCTTTATTATTAGCACTACATAATTTTTTGTATATAGAGTCAAAAGTAATTTTTTTCATTTTATTACTCACCTCACATTAAAACTATTATATCATTAATCTCATAAAACAAACCATTAAAAAATTATTATTTATATTCTGTAATTTTAATTGGATTAATACTTATAAGTTCTTTCCCTTGATCTATAAGTTTTAAATTAATATTTTCTATCAAGTAGTTTCCCTCATTTATCAAGTCAATGCTCTTTCCCTCTTTTTCATTAATATTTTCATTTAAAACATCTAAAATTGTTAAACTATCCATATTTTCATTAATTAACATTATTTTTTCAGCTACTTTTTTTGAAATTTTATCTAATAACAATTTATCATCATTAATTCTTTCAGTTATTTTTTTATTTTCTATTTTTTGTAATTCATTATTTGTTACAAATATTTTTGTATTATCTGGACATATATATAAATAGGTAGGAATATTTTTTATAGTTTCATTAAGAACTTCTAACCTTAGTATATTAAACTTTTTGTTCATATATTTTTCAACTAAACAATTAAAACTCAAATTAGTTTTATTATCTTTTTTATACAAATCATATAATACTTCAAATATTCTTTTTGCTTCTTTTTTTGATGATGACTTGGAAGTAAAAGATTTCTCGTATTCTTTATTCTTGCATGTGCAGCTCCAAATCGGATTGCCATCTTTGTCATGCGTTTCTTCAAAAACATAGATAGGGATTGAGAAATATCCTCTGCGGGCAAGAATTTCAAGTTGGTTAATGGCAAAATCTTTGCTTGGTTCGTCGATTTCGTCTTTCATTGTAGTTTCTCGAATATATTCGTTTTTCTTCAAATATTCATACGCTAACTTGCAAACGTTCATTCGTGCTTCACTTTTTGATTCCCCGAACCCGCGAAAGATTGGAAGCTCATTCAATAATTTTAATTCACAATGGTATTTTACGCGGTCGAAATCGCAAGGCAAAGATATATTTTGAGAGATTCCTTCAAACTTTACATACCACGTTGACTGGTATGATTGTTCTTTAAACCAAAACCAAGGCACTACATGGTTGTTTTGCATCTCCCATTCTTGAATCAAACGAACATAATTGTCATCTTTGTCATTTTCAATAAAATCTTCTATTACCAGCATGGCCTCCACTACTGACTGGATTATCGTAAAGTTCCATCCGCAGTCTATAGTTACTGCGCCAACAATTGCCTCAAACAAATCCTCTTTTACGGACTTCTCGTTTAAAACATTATTTTTAATATCACTTTTTCCCATTAGCAAAAGCTCTGCGAATCCCAATTCTTCAATTCTTTGGGCCAAAGTTTTCTTTTGTACGATTCGGCTTTTCATTTTCGTGAGTTCGCCCTCTGAATATTCACAGAAAAACGCCTTTGAGCCTTCCGGTGGATTGTCGCTTTGCACTGCTCCGAATTTTTCTATCAGTATTTTTATTACTGCAAAATCAAGTGCTTTATCTCCGATAAATTCCAAAACCTCATTATTTTCTCCGCCATTTTCTTCTGTGTAAGAACAACGCGTAAATGCTTGGTTCAGCAAATCAATGTTCTTAAAAGTATAGCCAATCTGAGCTTGAACCATTTTAAATCCTAATTCTCTTTCCATAATAAAAAAATCCTTTCAGTAAATAATTACCAAAAGGCATAATAAACAATAGCAACCCGACAGATATTATCTCCCGCATAACAGCACGCAAAAAATATTGTCAGACCCGATAGATTAAATTTGATCCTTTGTTTTCTTTTATTTACTCGTGTTCACTTGCATAAACAGGAATAAACACCAAAATACAATGTCTGAAATTTAACTTATTATGCCTTCAAGTACTTGTATTATAGCACTAATGTTTATTTTTGTAAACAAAAAATAATTCGCTCGGGTCATACTGACCGTGTCATACTGACAGAAGAAACCGCCTTTAGCTGTCGCTTTGGGCGGTTTCTCCTTCCTTACTGATGCTGAGAATTTTCTAATGGACTACATTATGTTTGCAATAAACTCCTCATAGTTTTCATTATAAACATCTAAAATTCTATATACAGCCCGCTCTCCTTTATTAATGATTTTATGGTAGTTTCTATCGATATGAACTTCACCATCATCACTTCTATATAACCTTGACACAATGTATTGATTGTCATTTTCCGCAATAATAGGGAATAGTACAAAGGCTTCACCGTTTTCCTTATTTTCGAAATGAAATTTCGTTTGACAGGTATCAGAAGCAATCTCCGCAATTACATCAAATTGACATCTTTGCTCTTCCTTTTTTCCTTCAGAAGTATATATCATCGCCATATATATTGCTGTCATGAGAATCAAAATTACTAAGATTAAACCTATAAGCATTTTAAACTCTTTTTCCTTGTTATTTTCGTGCTCCATATTCTTTTTTTCTGTGGTATTTTTTGTTACAACACCGTCTTGTATTATTGTTTTCTTAGCATCTAAATCACTTTTAGATGTTATGTGATTCAATTGATGAGAGCCGCTTTTCTTCGATTTCGCCGAGAGGGAATCTCCGATTCTTTCTATTTTGATTAACACTGCGATTACATTCATAGTCATCAAATATGTAAGAATAGTTATTACTAAAATTATCCAATCATAGGCATCAGCTCTCCGGAACGATTGTATAAACACGCCTATACTGTTTCCCTCATTAGCCAGTATTAGTAATGGAATTATTTCTAAAGATAACAAAACAGCTGTCAATATTCCCTTTTTCGTTTTTGTCAATCCTGTATTCTGGACTAATATTAAATAACTTCCAAAATTACATGCAAGAAAAACAGCAAAAAGAGCAATTGATTCTATAATTTCAAATTCTACGAGTTTGCTATAGAATTCAACTCCTATGCTTTCTAATCCATATATTGACAGTTTTCCTATTTGCGCACAGATTTGAGGTAGTTTCCATATACGTTCTAAAGTTACAAAAAATATGGGTGATAGCAATGTTAATGCCTTGAAATACTTTTCCACAAATCCTAGTGTTTGTGAGCCCATTTCCTTCAAATATGCTATTTCTGTTGATGGGTTTTCTTTATCTTCTATTTCATTATTTTCACAAGCTTCATCACTGCGCTGTTCATCTATTGTCAATGAATATTCTCCTTTCTCCGATTGCATTGTTTACACATTGCGAATTTGATTGTATCAGATTGCATTTGGATGACTATGTTTTATGTCTCGACCCTCACCAGCACCGCCTCCAGCCGCTCTTTCTCTCCACTGCATGTGGTTGTTGCATTTTTTGCAACGACCAGTCTATGCTGAGTGGTTGTTTCCGTTTTAAAAACAACCATCATCTTTGTGTCACCGGTGGTGACACTTTTTGAGTTAGCGATTTTCCTGAGGTCAGGAAAATCGACTAAAGTACTGAAAATCTTGCAGGAAAGAATCTAATCTAAAATAACAAAACCCTATTAGGCACGAGGAACTGGGTAGATTCCAATTCTTCATGCGTGTAGCAAGTTTTTAATTCTTTCCGCCAATAGTTTTTTTCTTTCCTCGTAAAATTCACCAAAATGTTCAATTTCAAGCGATACATTTTCAGGTATAATTGCTTGCTGATAAAATACAGCCCTTTGTTCCTCATTCATATCGTTATAATAGTCTACAAGCCGCATTGCACTCTTGCTGGCATTGCTGCGGCCCTCAAGCAATTGTAAGTTCGGAAGACGATTTCTTTTATTTCTCCAGTTTTTCCAATTTTCCATAGAAACTGAAATTGGCTTTGTACTGTCGAACCGATCGTATGGGTGTAGATGATCCTGTTCATATTTATAATCTTTCTTTCGCCACTCAAGGCTCAGATAATACAATGCTTCACCAGCAACACGACTTCCCTTTTCAGCATTTAAAATATCTTCAATCTTGCCATCGGTTATACGAAGTTCTGGCTCCTGCTCCAACATTTCTACCGTTATTTCATAATTATTGGTGTTTATATTACTTTTCATTTTCTGAAGTTTTCCAGTTGTTCCTGATTGGAAGTAGTTGAATAAAATTGCACGCATCAGGTATGCTCTAATTCCATTTAAATTTTCTTTGTAATCAGGATTATAATAAATGAAATAAATAATCGGAATCAACACATTCCAACTATTTGAAAAATGCTGCACATCCATTTTGAATTCAGTTAGGACTTTTTCTAAATTTTTTAGTGCACGCTTAAAATCACTCCAATTGTTCTTAAGTTCCTCTGCAATTTTCTTGTTAATGTTTGATTTGACCACATCACCATAAAGCATCAACGCAGTTCTAATAACAAAGTCTGTTCCAAATCCTGCATATGCGTTTACTAATAGTCTGCCGAATTCTGTTTTTGCACTCGGCCAATACGCTTCCAAAATCGACATCGTAATTTCAGATTTCTTTAATGCCTTTCCACCGCTGTTAAATCTAACAAACATTTCAAGTGCATCATCTTGATTCATATCCTGAATTTCGGTGTATCGCACTAATTTTTCGACAAATACCTTTTGGTACAACTTGTTTAATATGGTTCTTGCATAAATTTTGCTGTCTTCAGGAACATTTTTAATAGCATCCTCAATTGCGCTTTCGCGTGTAGTCTCGTCTTGAAATCGTTCTTCGAGAATTGTCCGAATTTCAAATTGAGTCGGGCTATATCTTGCAGCTTTTTCGCTAAACTTAATGTCATATTTTTTGCTGTTGTATTCTTCCTCATCTGCATCAAGCCTATTTTTATTCAATTCAATCAGAAGTTTGGTCAAAGTTCCGCCGTTAATTGCTCTTCTTGCATGTTTTGGACGAACATATGCGTTTCCGAAAAGGGAAAGATAAAGGGAAGTCAATCTCTGTTGCCCATCTAAAATTGCCGTATCAGTCATGGAGACATCCACACTGCTAAGTTCGTAGTTAACACTATCTGCTTGTTTTCGACTATCAAAAGTAATTTCTTTCATAAACTGACAGCAATATGTATCCCAAGAGATATTATTATCGTCAATATGCCAAAAAAGAAATGTTGCAATTGGGTAATCTAACAAAATAGAATCCCACAATTTTTCTATTTGCTCCATGCTCCATACATACTGCCGTTGGAATGCAGGCATAACATATCTCCCATTTTCAATGTTCTGTAGTGCTTCATAAATCGTAATACTGTTATCGTTTAATTTACTCATCTTTTCCCCTTATACATGTTTCCTCTTATTTTTTTACTTTTCTCGAAAAATTTCTGCATTATACAAGGCTGTTTCCTTCATTTCGTCAATTTCTTTGTCTGAAATTAATTCATGTACAACTGTATGCTCTAAAATATCATACAGAAAAATATCGTGATCACAATAGATAATGATTTTTGTATATCTGCGAGGGTATTTTGTAAGCTGCTCTTTATATATCGTATCTATCGCTTCTCCCAAATCGTTCTCAAAGCAAAACCCACCTGAGTTGTATATGAACAAATAATCATGTTTAATGGATAATCCTTTCCCATAATTGGGCTTATTCAGCTTTTGAGTTTTAGAAACAATTCTTTCACCAATTAACTGATATAAATTGTCCTTAATAGAGCCACCTGTGCAGACCAACCCCGATTCAGGATCAAAATGAAATCTTCCACCATTTTTTTTAATCTTATTTATCAGTTTTTCTCCAACATCAGTTTCCTTTTTATAAAGACATTTATAAAATGTATTTTCTCTCTCAGCATCAGCCTGTGAAATTGCACGTACAACTTCTATTCCCACACTGTTCTGCTTATCAATTAAATCTGGAGGATCCTTTTTGTTAAGTTCCAAACATAAAGCTAAACTTGGAAAGTACCTTAAAATACATAATCGTGCATATTCTTCATCATATGGTCTACCAAAATCTTTTACCTTTTCATTCACTTTTCACACACCCCCCTTTTGCTTTTTAGAACTGACTATTCTTCAATTTTCGCGTTTTGCTGTTCCTGTAAGCTCATATACTCTTCTCTTAATTGGTGCAAAGTTTTTCCGCTTCCTTTTAATTCTGCAAAGGCGTATGTCTGCACAGATGACCACCCAAAAACATCTTTCAGCCATTGCTGCATAGAGACAGCTCGTCCATCTGAAAGAAGCATTTTTCCATCTTTTTGTAAAAGTGCCTCTTCCGTTGTGCCTTTGGCAACAATGGTGTCTCCTGCGTTTACAATTCCCCATTCCAGCATTTTGTCAATTTTTGGCAAAGCTCTGCGCGTAATTCCGGTTTTCTTTCCTTTTTGAAGGTTTTCCTTAGAAGGATTTGCAATATCGACATACAATTCATCATATTGCACAATTGGAAGTATTTTTTTAATATCAATTAGTATTTCATCATTAAGCCTATACGGCAATATCTGATAGCAGCTGATGTCAACTTTGTTGCTGTTTAACCATGCCACTGCTGAAATAGTTTGTTCATCAAAGCCGGAAGCGACTAGCACAATCTTTTGATGTTCGTTAAATTCTGTGATATTGCATTGTTTGATGAATTCATCAAGCTTTCTTGTTGCGATTTCCGTTGCTGTCAAGTTTTGCTCTTTTGTAAATTCGCTTCTATGTTTTTCAACATACGGCGCAAAGAGATTTTGAACTAATTCCGATGTTGATTTTAATGTTGCACAACTGGCTGCATATCTGATTGCCTGAAATTCAAAAGGTTCTTTACGGTTTGCGATGTCGTTTACATCGCGTTTTACTTCAATTAATACAATATTTCCGTTGTTGTCGATTGCTGTTAAATCGCTTCTTCCATTCTGTTCATTTCTTACTTGCTGCCCGACAATTAACATAGATTCCTCGTCCGTTTCGCACAGCATATCAATGTTCAGACGCAGCATTTCTTCAATATCTCTTTCAAGCATATTCAAATCTGCAAAAGTTGTCTCTTCAATCGGTGTCGGCTGATTTTTATTTTCTAAAATATACATTGTTGCCTCCAATCATATCCCATTTTTGTTAATCGTTCCTTGCAAGCGTTGCGCTCTTCCTCCGTAAAGAGTTCTATATACTCAGGTTTCAGCACATGAGCCTCAATTGATAAATCTAACCTTTTATGCATCCACAATGTTGTGAAGCCCTCTGTCCCTCCCGGTTTCGTAATTAACTGCTTTGCTGCTGCAACTGCGCCGATTCGGCTCATTAATTGGTGGAATCGTACCGGATTATACCCACATTCCTTTTTGGCAATCCGGCAAAGTTCTCCCATATCACGAGTAAATTTTCTTTCAAGTTCTGTCATCAATGCTTCCCCCCATAAATTCACCCATTTTATAAATATAGACTATTCTTCTATCGTGTTCGCATACGGATTATGCATACACATCCGCGGGTTTTTTATAGACTTGTATTCCAGTTTCTTACAAAATCCCGTCCAAATGCTGTATGTTCAACATCAGTCCATAAATTAAGCTACTTACTTTTACTTGGATTTTTCTCATTTTTCGATTAAAAAATTAACAAAAGCTGAACATATAATAAGCATATATTTTGCGGTTTGAATGCTCACCTCCACAAAATCAATACTGCCATGTCGTATCCCACTTTCGATTGAAGTATACCCGTACCAACTGCTTATTGCGCTTTGGAAAGCTTTATGAATAGCTACACCTTTAAATTCGCTATCACTTGTCCAAACTTGTGAAACCATTATAGAGAGAATACCCTCTCTGCCGCCATTTATCGGTTGTTTTCTGTGTCGTCACGGGTGATTTTATAGTATGCTAAGACATCGTTTATTTCTTTATCATCACACACATAATCACCATCTTTAAATCTGTTTAAGGCAATGATAGTTTTTGCTTTTTCAAGTTTATCGGGTGCCAAAGCACTAAATTTTTCCCACCATTCATTTGCCAAATTGCAATCGTGTTCAGTTACGGTAGTATATCTGTCAGCAAGACGGATGCGTAGATCTTCGTCGTAAATTCTGCGGTATATGATGAAAGATTCGGGCATCCATAGAATCTTCATAAACTCCTCAATATCCCGACCAAATGCTTCTTCAAAAAAATCAACACCACGTCCAATTTTTCCTTTGGTTGAATTCAAAACTGCTTGAACAGCACGAATGAACTTCCTATTCCAATGTTTGCCGATATAATCACGGTTCATAAAGAATTCCTTGTCATTTATCGGGTGGTATTTCATAGGAAAGGAATAAATGCTGGCTCCTAATTCTTCACAAAGTTCAACATTAAGCCTTAAACGATAGTATAGCTCTTCTGGCTTATCTTCAAAGTTGTAAAGAAGATAGTTAGAAAGATTCTTAATGTCACTTTTAACGGCTGTACGGATGGATTTTTCATATATATCTCTAAGATTCCAGTGGTCAAAGGCAATTCGCAAAGGTTGTATGTTAACTTCGGATAATTTTTTCATATTCGCTTCTGTAATCAAACGAGAATCTATGCCTTGGTTGAAATCTACAATACGCTTTCTTTTTGAGGGCTTGTGAGTTTTCTCATACAATGGGCATACATATTCATCTAAGCCTAAAATATCTTCTTTAGAAGCAGTATAGTAATTAAGGCAGTGTGCTTCTTCCAGTTTGAGATATAATTCCGTTTTTTCTGTACCATCCTTCAGCTTTTCCATTATCTCTTTATAAATTGAAATGGCTTTACGGATATACGCACGATCATTATAGGAATCTTTAAGATTGTTGATTGTAATCTCGTATTCGTTGGGTGGAGAATAAGTTGCACCTGTACCAAATCCACACTCTTTAATCTCATCAATGATTTGGTCGTAACACTTTGATGCCAAAACATTGTTATCGAGCAAAAGCAAATCTTTTCTTGCGCCGAAACGCTTATCTGTGAACTCAATTCGCTTTTTTAGATTAATATAGTCACAATACTGTGGTTCCAGTTTCGGTACAGCACAGAACTTACATTTGTTGACGCACCCTCTTGTCATATAGGCGAAATAAGCATTGTTTGCGGGATAAACGTAGTCTATCTCTTCAAGAATAGAATAATCAAGAGGCAGTTCATCAATAATAAGCTCGTTATCAGAATCAATGTCGCCGGGTGTATTTAACAACCCAATGAACGGTTTAATTCCGGTTGCTTCTTCAACCTCTTTTGGGAGAAGAGAGGACATGATTCCTCCAACCATAACATCATCTTGGTTTTTACAAAGCTGCTTTGCAAAGTTGATAGTATCAACGGTTATGTCCCAATAAAATGTAAACAACGTAGTAATGCCAACCTTATCAAATCTTGGTTTTGTAAAATACTCTTTGTCTTTATATTTTTTTCGGTATTCCTTTACCGCATCTAAAACAAGCTCGTCTTCAAAAATAGGCTCATTTTCGAGAATTGCATATTTACCAACTTTAATAAATTCAAAGAGCGTGGGGTAGTAGTTCTTCCAAAATATTTCAGGAAGAATAATAGAAAGATGATTGATAAGATCATTGCAAATTAAATCCACTGCCAAAGAACGCATATCACCCTTATAAAATCGAACATCATCGCCAACCATACGATAATAGGTTGCCAATTTCATTAGTCCCATTGGCGGGTATTTATTTTTGTAATTAGGCTCAACGAGCAAAACTTTTCTATTCATAGGGTTTTATCTCATTTCTTTTTTAATTTTATCGATAATCTGCTCAGCAATATCTTTTGGAGCAATATCGTTTATAATGGACAAAATTTTGCTTACTAATTTACGTTCGCTTCTGGACAGCTTGGACATATTGCTCGTAACAAATGATTTCTTTTTATTTTCGTCATCTACGATAGTAACAGTTGTTGCTTCAGCTTTCTTCCTTAGCTTATCAGCCTCATATTTTTGTCCAATGCTTTTTCTGACCTCCGACAAAGGGGATGCACTATCGCTGTTATCAAGCTTGTCCAATCGTTTGCGAGCCTCTTCGGCGCTTTTCTTTGCTTTATCAATATCAAATTGGAGTTTTTGGCGTTCTTCTTCATTGACAAAGCCTTGCTCTTTTTCTTTCCTTTGGTATTCAGCAACCTTACTAAGATATTCGTCTTGACGTTTATAATCGTTTTTAACACGATTTGCTTCGTAATAGAGCTTGTGCAGCACATCGTAAAAATACTCTCTTAAAAGGTCTTCAAACAAAACACGGGTTTCGTTTTCGTTGAAATAATCACGCTGAGAGTTTGGAATAAGATTGCGGCTTGCCGCAAATACTTCGCCCACAAAATAATAATTTCCACGATTTTCTTTGAAAAGAGGCTGTAAGGCATCATCATTTCCAAGCTGAATATTTGCGCTTCTTACACGCAAACCCCGCATATGGTTTATACTCGGAATTTGTTTTTCAAAGCGTGATAAACCCATCCACATCCAAGCAATCAGATTGCCGGAAGTATCTCGAAAATCTTTGAATTCCAAACGGGAAATCTCATCATAATTTTTCAAGGAGGCACCGCTTTGCTCTTTTAACTTAGTGGTATACTCTTTGAAAATCTGTGAACCGTTCACCCTTACGCAATATTCATCAATATGATACCCGATACAATTTGCGTAATTGTAGATTTGATTACGCAAAATAAAAGTATTTTTATATGGAACCGGAACAACAAAGCTAAGATATTCACGAACCTTTGTGTCATTCAACAAGTCGGTGTTCTCTTTGTTAATCTCAAACATTTCAACTTCAAAATAGTGTTCTTTTTCATCTTCGGCTTCTGTTGAATAAGTTATAATTGCATCCCAAATTTCGTCCAAGGTATATTTCCGGTTTTCAACAAGCATTGCTCGCATCTTCTGGGCATCGCAAGTCATAATTGACTTTGTACCTTCACCAAGATAACTCGTTGTGAATTTTAAGGTTTTACAATACGCTAAACCGCAAAGACGACCGATACCACGAAAGCCTTTATTTTTGCCAATTTCCTTATTGCTGTTGGCAATGTCACCAACATCTTCGATGAAATCATCGGCTTTAACACCGGTAGCATTATCTTTAATGCTTATGTATCGTTTTTTACTATCCGTGTATATATCAACATATCCCTCGTCAGCAGATAAGATACCCGCTCTAATTGCAAGGTCGATTTGGTCACAAGCATTTTGTATATATTCTCTGTAGATAACCTTGGAATCTGAGTACATACCTGTTGTAAGATTGTCAAGTATATTTTTTCCTACTGTTGCCATAATAATCTCCTTACTTAAATTGCTTATAAATCGGTTTCGGGAACTTGATATTAAGCAATGAACGGAAAATCGGATTTTGAATAATATATTCGCCCTGTTTTAAACGAGTCATCATAGTTTTATAAACAGACGGAATGCTCTTATAATCACTCTTTGTAACTTCTATGGAGTTTGTACGACCATAAGCGTGTGTTGAGCAGTTTCCAGTAACTCTGTCGTGAATAGCGCTTCTAAACTGTTCTGCTGCAAAGAGTACAACGCCGAGGGAGCGTCCGCGTTCTGCAACATCAAGTACCTGACGAAGAATAGGAGAATTCTTAGGAGTTTCCTTGGAAGCGTACTTATTCAGCTCATCAATAAAGATAACAACCCTTGAGGGAGGATTTACACCTTCTTCGCCGGCATATTGACCTAACTGTAAATCATAAATGGTACGAATTGCATCGCCGAATACATACGCTTGCTTGTCTTCAGAAAGTTTGGCAATATCAATAACGTGTACATCGTTTTTCTTTATATATTTAAGAGCATCACCAATGCGAGTTTCTCCCTCATCTTCACGAATGTCTCTTGCAAAAATCTTATTATCTGTAATGCTCTTATTGATGATACGATAAAATTTTCTCCAGCTTGCAACGGGTATTTCCTTGTCTTTGCCAGATGTTTCGGCAGAGCACTTTTCTTTTACAGCCTCAAGGAACTCCTGCCAATCGTTGACTTGGTTAAATTTGCCTTGCCCAGACATAATATAACTGATGATAGATTCCATTGTTTGAGTTGAATCGTCAATATTGGCAAACATAAGATCAAGATTGTCTTTATCATACTTATAAATGTATTTGTATTTTTTTGCTTTCTTCTTTCTGATATTATCCTCGACTTCTTCCGGTGTCATATAAGTGTTCCAGTGACGGGTTTTAGGAATTGAGCAAGGATAATAGTAGTGAACATTCTTGAAAGGTTCGGCAGACAAGCCTAATTGTTCATATTTGGCAAAAGTATCATTGCGTGCTTGTTCAGGATTGCGCTCATCAGAGAAATCATTTAACTGATCAATAGCAAGCAAATCCTTTCCCTTAACATTGAACAGCACAAATGCAACACTGTCTTCCTCCTCGTTCTGCGGTTCCTTCTTCATATAGCTATCTTGAATCGCTTTCAGAAGGAACACTGCATAAGAAGTCTTGGAAGCCAAACCGGAAATGCCCGAAATATTCAAGTGTGCGCCTTCGGGACCAATAATGAACTTCGAATTGAGATTTACGGGGAGCGTAACTTTCTCGCAGCCCTTAGTTCCTTCGTACATTTCAAGATAACCGCATACAAGAGGATTTCGAATATCATTAAGTCCAAGAGCGTAGTTAATTTCTTCGGCAGTTGCCAACATTACCTTTGCATTGTTTTGAAGCGGAATGTAGATGTTTTCGGTATTACATACGACTTTAGCTGTAACATAATTCATTCCTACACGCAAGGTATTTTCTTCAGCATTTACATCGCCAAAATCGCTTGAGATAAAATTGGTCAGAAAACTTGCAGCATCGGTGATATGTGCAATGTCTTCGATAACCCCATAAGAAAACGAATTATTTACATGCTGAACTTTCACAATATCAAACGGGTTTAAAATAAGTTCTGGATCAGTCCAAAAAGTAAAATTATCAATTGTTGTTGGATTCTTTTCAGTCGCCAACACACGACCTATAATCGTATTAGCCATTTTTATTTATCCTCCTCAAAACAGATGTAAAAACATTTCTGTGCTGATATATTTGCTTTTGACGTAAGACTCAGTCAAAAATACGGGGTATAAGTGATTCGCCCAACGACGGTCATTTCCATAGCAGGTGGGGTTGCGTTCGTTAATGATGTTGGAGGAAATCAAGTCAATAACATCACTATCAATGCCATTTTCTATTTCTTCATCCATCATTATTTTTTCAACTTTCACCACCCCGTCAAAAGGTGTCTGTGTTCTGCGTTTATCCCGCAAACGGATATACCAAACGCCAAATTGAACATCGCCTAAGAACTCACGGTTTTCATATCTTGCTACGGGAGTTCTGTGAAATACGGGTAAGTCAGCTATATAATTAGAGTTCGGTTTGCCCGTATGGTCAAGACAACTTTCGGGGTTAAATGACTTGGAAACGCCGATTACCCAACTGTAATTATGCTTAATCTTTTGGAGCGTTCTTAAATCCTCTCGACCGGATTTCATTACCTTATATTCAAGAGATCCGTCCTTGAGCAAATAAGCATCTTGTCCTAAACGCTTGTCCTTAACCAACTCAGCAACCATTCGTTTTTCGGCTTCAATCATATAATCTTGTATAACACCGACTGCCAAGTTATCAAGTTTGGTATCGGGAGAACCAACCTTTGATGTTGAATAGGGAATAATGGCAGAGAAACACAAACCAAAACGCTTCAATTCTTCGCTTTCATTTAACTTTTTAACTTTGGCTGCAAAATAAGCCGCATCATCCCAACCATCAGGGTTTGCTTTATCAGGGAGGGCTAAAACTAATTCACGATAGAAACGTTCCTTAGACATCCGCTTGTTTTCGCGTTTACAACAACCAATACCGATTTGCCCCGCTACAACAGGAAATACCTGCTTATTATATGCGATATCATCTACTTTAAAAACGTGACGTGAACCATCAAGAAAATATTTAAGCAAAGGTTGTTCGCCCACAGCTTGAAGCTGATCGGCTAAAGGTTTAAGATCAATTGGCTTCTTAGGAGAAGCCGTTTCGCCTGATTCTTTCCATTTCATTATTTTATTGGGATCGTCATCGTAATCGATAGAAGGTAGTCCAATGGAATCGTAGCTATACTTGTAAGTATGATAGCTTTTACCTTTGGTCTCTTTTTCAATAATTTCCATTATTTTTGGCATTGATTACACTCCCTTTTTATATAAATTTGTGCGTTTACCTTTTCGTTTGCTTCGCAATCTGGTACTTTTCCTTACATTGTTTTCGTTTATATTTTATCACATTTGTCGAAAGGCATCGATTTAATCTATTATTTTCAAAGTCTACTCATTAATTTGAAAAGCTTTTTACTTTGAACTCTTCAAATTAAATAAATCAAAAATTGCCTCTTTCACTGTATTTTTATCTGCTTTCTCTGTCATCATCGGGACTATCTTCATAGCCTTGTCAATAAACCGAGAAGAAAATTGGGCTTCAATCAGCTTCCGAACCCAGTCAATATCTTCGACTGTCTTTTTGCCTATGTAGACTTGTTCAAATGCGTAGATTGAGCCCTCTCCCAAAGCAGCAATGATGCACCCTGCAATGACTGCGTTTAAAGCCGTAGCTCCAATATTTACCCCCGGCATTGCTTTTAATGTTGTAATTGCTGTTTTTGCCGCAAGGCTGACAGTTCCCGCTTCGATGATGGAATTTAGGAATTCTTTCGACTCTTCATTTTTTTGAATTCCATAAATCTTTGCAAGTGCATTTACTTCTGCAATTTCTACAGTGCCTAAAATCATCGCATCCGGGAACGGTATTGGCACAGCGCCGACAACAATCCCACTCGTTGTTGCTGCACCAACGACGCTGTGTGCCAGTGCTCGTTTGCGGTTTAACTTATAAGAGGCAATATCATGCTGAGCCGCTTTAAGTCCCTCTGGCAGTAAGTCATTTGTTGTATCAATTAGTTCCGTAATACCCTCCGGCGGCGCGTAAGCGTTTTCATTCAAGGTATAGGTTTCTGCGACAACCGGGATTACCTTTTTTAATCGCTTTGCATATTTTTTCTGTGACGAAAACGCATCATACACCATAAGCGTATTGCTTTCTCTGTCCGGAATCGCATAGGATTTCGTAATCACCACAATTACCGGAATCGACGGCCACATGGAGGTCGCATGGGTCAGGTCTTTAATAGCTTTCGGAAACAGCTTTCTGGATGTTCCATCAACACAAAACCAAATCACATTAATTTGATTGTCTGTTTTCCCCTCTTTAGCCGAATCTTTTGACCATTTTTTAACGGCATTAATGGCAGCCATCTCTTTCATGAATGATGGCTCAAAACCCACGGTATCAATAATCCGAAAAGGAATTTCCTTACTTTCATAGATTTCTAAATGTTTGGTAGTTCCTTCTATCCCACATCCTGTCAAAGCATATTTTTCTCCAAGAACAGCATTGATCAGCGTAGATTTTCCCACGCCTGAATTTCCAATAACTAAAACATTTCCTTTCTCCATCTGTGTTCTCCTTTATTTGTATCCTCGCACAAAAACCACAGCCTTCACTCCCGCACGTCACCGTGCAGTCTATCGGCTCTGGTTTTGAATTTTCCGTATGGGACTTGTATCCGTTCTTTGGTTTGGGTTTTGTCTTTTGACTTGGTTCATTCAGACACACTCTCAATCATTCTCAACTCGACAAATTACCGTTTGCATTTTTCAATTAAATTTTATCACAGTTTTCGAGTTTCGTCGAGCAAAAGGGACGAAAATCACCATTTTTCTCCGCCCCCCTTATATATAACACGCCTCACCTCGCCAAAATCTGACATTTTTCGACAAAAAAAGCGGCTAAGATGCCGCTAATTTTCCATATCACCTTCCAATTTCCTACTTTGCGCACTGTTGGTATTTTTTTGTTTTTTTACCTTGCGTATTATTAAAGAAACGAAAAGAGAGCACAAAAGGGACAAAGTCACTTATGATAGAAGGTGCAAGCGAATAGGAAAATGTTGAACACATTACAATTCCATCCGAAGAACGCAAGATAAAAATGTATCCTCTTGATTTCGAAGAGTTTGCATTGTTTCTGGGTGAAGAACTCCTGCTTGAATACATTCGCAAATGTTATCAAAACCGTGAGCCGTTGGAAAAGAGTATGCACAACAAAGCCATGCGGCTTTTTAAAGAATATATTCTTGTCGGCGGTATGCCGCAGGCAGTACTGGCGTACAAAAACGGGGGGCGTGATTTTGCAGCTGCCGATACGGAAAAATCTGTCGACTCACGAGAAAAAAATCGTACTGAGCAGTATTGATACGAATCCAACCTTCGACAAATATGGTGAGCCCCTTTTCTGGCTTGATGATTCCATGCTTTGCAATCTTTGCTACAAATGCAATGACCCAAATGTCGGATTTGCGTTAAACAAGAACGAGTCTTCTGTCAAATGCTATCTTGGAGACACAGGTTTGCTTGTCAGCCTTGCATTCAATGGAAATGAGCCGGCCGAGAAATTCCAATTGAAGTAACATCCTCAAAAAACTATTCCACCTCGTCATTGGATGTATTCCGTGATGTTTATCGTAATCGGATTAGCAACTCCTACATTATACATCCAAAAAATCTGGCAGAAACGCCGGATGTAATAAAGATACCGCCGTATATGTTTTTGCTGCATTTTAATTTCTTTACCGCCGAAACAGCATCACGGCTGCTACGAGGGCTCCGTATAGGACGCCGCCGATGGCCCAGACAATCCAGCTGTACTGCGGGTGTCCGTTGCCGGATGGCCCGAATGTGTAGAACAGGAACACGGCTGTCAC
>ERZ773235.2281-NODE-2281-length-16610-cov-6.852371_pt1 | contig 16610 bp, 15 predicted proteins | sample MGYA00580522_ERZ773235 | MGnify/ENA primary metagenome ERZ773235 (study PRJEB29015, sample SAMEA2737797) | human gut metagenome | biome: human gut; feature: human-associated habitat; material: faeces | place: China | collected 2012 ...
TGCGCCGATGGTACTGCAATGCAATGCGGGAGAGTAGGTAGCCGCCTTCTTTTATTTATTTTAACCTCGATTACGTCCTGTAATCGAGGTTTTTTTTGTTTATTCATCTTCTATTTAACATAATAAAGCGGCTCATATTTCTCGTATTTTGGGCAAACTGTATGGTTGCCTGAAAATATGAAAAATATGAGCCTTTAAATAAATGCAACTATTTTGCTCTTTAGGTATAAGTTATATTCCTTTTATCTTGGGTATTAATTTTCTTTGATGAATACCAATTTCTTAGGAATCTTAACCCATTTACGGTTTCGCGCAATCTTGATACTGCTTCCTTCTTTTTGCTGGAGCTCGTAAGTGCCATCGGAGAGTATAACTAGGTCAGCAATAAGATCTTCGCTTCCATAATCGTTAATGATGGAGAGGTGAGCAACCTTGCCATCTACATCCGCATCAGTGATCAGCCATTTTCTGCTGTCCAGCCTATCTCCAAAGTATCCAGGCATTTCTCCAAACACTTCCTGCCCTGGAACTTTGAGATTCTTGTGGTAGAAGTCGATGTTTATATAAACGCTCAACTCCTTGTTAGTCAGTTTACCTTTGAATAAAGTACTATCGTTTTGTGCCATACATACTATGCTGATAAGGCACAATAATGTTATTAAAAATCTTCTTTTCATATATAAAATTCTATTAACTGCACAAAGTTATTCATTTAAATCAAGAAAACGTCATTTTTTTTATGATTTTAATGAGATATATTTGTTTTTTTGCAAATATTTACCTATCTTTGCGGTGTTTTATTGATATTTATATGGAAAAGAACAGATTATTTCCAGATTATATATTTGAGTCTAGCTGGGAAGTGTGTAACAAAGTTGGTGGTATCTACACTGTATTGTCGACACGAGCTCTGACTCTTACGGAAAAGTTACAGGACCGACTCATATTCATTGGTCCTGATTGTTGGGGAGAGAAGGTAAACCCTTATTTCTCTGAGGATGATACGCTTTATGCGGAGTGGAAAACAGAAGCTCTTAAAGAGGGTTTGAATGTAAAGGTAGGTAGATGGAAAATCCCAGGAGAGCCTGTGGCAATCTTGGTAGATTTCCAACCTTATTTTGAACAGAAAGATCAAATCTATGGCCAGCTTTGGAGTGACTATCAAGTGGATAGTCTTCATGCTTATGGTGATTATGATGAGGCATCTATGTTCTCTTATGCTGCTGCATTGGTTGTAGAAAGTTTCTATAAACATGTAGTGGGCAAGGATAAGAAGGTTATTTATCATGGAAATGAATGGATGACCGGTCTTGGCGTGCTCTATGTGAATAAGCATTTGCCAGAAGTTGCTACTGTATTTACTACACATGCTACTAGTATAGGTCGCAGTATTGCAGGTAATAATAAGCCTCTCTATGACTATCTTTTTGCTTATAATGGCGATCAGATGGCACAGGAGCTCAATATGCAGAGCAAGCATTCAATTGAAAAGCAAACCGCAAAGTATGTTGATTGCTTTACTACAGTAAGTGATATTACAGCCAATGAATGTAAGGAACTCTTGGATAAGCCTGTTGACTTTGTATTACCTAACGGATTTGATAATAGTTTTGTACCTAAAGCTTCTATATTCACCAAGAAACGTAAGGAGGCAAGAAAGCGTTTGCTCGATGTAGCCAATGCATTGATGGGTACCGACTTGGATGATGATACGCTCATTGTTTCTACCAGTGGTCGATACGAGTTCCGCAACAAGGGTATTGATGTCTATATCGAGGCGATGAATCGTTTGCTTCGCGATAGCAATTTGAAGAAGAATGTTTTGGCATTCATCGATGTGCCTGGTTGGGTTGGTGATCCACGTCAGGATCTTCTGGAGCGTTTGGAAAGTGGCAAGAAGTTTGATACTCCACTTGAAGTTCCTGAGATTACCCATTGGTTGCACAATATGAGTCATGACAATGTCTTGGGTATGTTGAAGTACTTCAATATGCATAATAACCAGGAAGACAAGGTTAAGTTGATATTCTTGCCTTGCTATTTGACTGGAGATGATGGTATCATCAACAAGAGTTATTATGATGTAGTTTTGGGTAATGACCTCTGCATCTATCCTTCTTATTATGAGCCATGGGGTTATACTCCATTGGAGGCTGTTGCATTCAAGGTACCATGTATCACCACCGACTTGGCTGGCTTTGGTCTTTGGGCGAACTCAGAGAAGGGAAGTTATAGCGAGATAGAGGATGGTGTGAAGGTAATCAAGCGTACCGACTACAATTACTCAGAGGTAGCCGATGCTATCAAGGATACTGTAGCCAAGTACTCTGGTATGACCAAGGCTCAGGTGAACAAGTGCCGCAAGAATGCCGAGAAACTTTCAGAGAAGGCATTGTGGAAGCATTTCATCGAGTATTATTACGATGCCTATGACTTCGCATTGCGTAAGGCAGAGAATCGTATGAAGCAATAAGAATACTCTCTCTTAATAGTGAGAAATCACGATATAATTTAATGAGATATAAATAGTTTGATATAAATCGAAACACAATGAAAATTAAAGCAGACTATGCTAATGCTCCTCAATGGAAGGAGACTACTATTAAGTCTAGCCTTCCTAAGGAGTTGAAGTGCTTGGACGAGATTGCTCACAATATGTGGTGGGCATGGAACTATGAGGGTCGTGACTTGTTTAAGAGTCTTGATGCTGATTTGTACGAGAAGTGCAACGCTAACCCAGTATTGCTTTTGGAGCGTTTGAGCTACGATCGTAAGGAGGCTATTGTTAAGGATAAGGAGACAATGGCTAAGGTTAAGAACGTCTACAAGATGTTCCGTGAGTATATGGATGTGAAGCCAAACTCAAAGCGTCCTTCTGTAGCATACTTCTGCATGGAGTATGGTATCAACCAGGTAGTTAAAATCTACTCTGGTGGTCTTGGTATGCTTGCTGGTGACTACTTGAAGGAGGCATCTGATAGCAATGTGGATATGTGTGCCGTTGGTTTCCTCTATAGATATGGTTATTTCAAGCAGTCTTTGAGCATGGATGGTCAGCAGATTGCTAACTACGACGCTCAGAATTTCAACTCTCTCCCTATCGAGCGAGTATATGATGAGAATGGTAACCCAATGGTAGTTGATGTTCCTTACACAAACTATCAGGTACATGCATACGTATGGCAGATGAACGTAGGTCGTATCAAGTTGTATCTCCTGGATACAGATAATGATATGAACTCTGAGTTCGACCGTCCTATCACTCACTCACTTTATGGTGGTGACTGGGAGAACCGCTTGAAGCAGGAAATCTTGCTCGGTATCGGTGGTATGCTCGCATTGAAGAAGATGGGTATCAAGAAGGAGATTTATCACTGCAACGAGGGGCATGCTGCACTCTGCAACCTGCAGCGTCTCTGCGATTACATCGAGGAGGATGGCTTGAACTTCAACCAGGCTCTCGAGTTGGTTCGCGCTTCTTCTCTCTATACTGTTCACACTCCAGTACCAGCTGGTCACGACTACTTCGACGAGGCTCTCTTCGGCAAGTACATGGGTGGCTATCCACAGCGCCTTGGTATCTCTTGGGATGAGTTTATCGGTATGGGTCGTGAGAATGCAGACGATCACAACGAGCGTTTCTGCCTCTCTACCTTCGCTTGCAACACCTGCCAGGAGGTTAACGGTGTAAGTAAGCTCCACGGTTGGGTAAGCCAGCAGATGTTCTCTAACATCTGGAAGGGCTATTTCCCAGAGGAGAACCATGTAGGTTATGTAACCAATGGTGTTCACTTCCCAACTTGGACAGCAACAGAGTGGCGTAAGCTCTATGATACATATTTCGACAAGAACTTCATGAACGACCAGAGCAACGAGGAAATCTGGCATGCCATCTACAATGTTTCAGATGCAGAAATCTGGAATACTCGTATGACATTGAAGAAGAAGCTCGTAGCTTATATCCGTGAGAAGTTCACACAGACATGGTTGAAGAATCAGGGTGATCCTGCTCGTGTAGTATCTTTGCTCGAGCGTATCAATCCTAACGCTTTGATGATTGGTTTCTGCCGTCGTTTCGCTACTTACAAGCGTGCTCACTTGCTCTTCACCGACTTGGAGCGCTTGTCTAAGATCGTTAACGATCCTGAGCATCCAGTATTGTTCTTCTTCTCTGGTAAGGCTCACCCAGCTGATGGTGCTGGTCAGGGCTTGATCAAGAAGATTTTCGAGATCAGTCAGCGTCCAGAGTTCCTCGGTAAGATTATCTTCTTGGAGGACTACGATATGACATTGGCTCGTCGCCTGGTTTCAGGTGTTGATATCTGGATGAATACTCCTACACGTCCATTGGAGGCTTCTGGTACATCTGGCGAGAAGGCTGAGATGAACGGTGTTGTCAACCTCTCTGTACTTGATGGTTGGTGGGTAGAAGGTTACCGCGAGGGTGCTGGTTGGGCTCTTCCTGAGAAGCGTACATACCAGAATCAGGGTTACCAGGATCAGCTTGATGCTGCTACTATCTACAACCTCTTGGAGAACGACATCATCCCAATGTACTATAACAAGAACAAGGAAGGCTTCAGCAAGGAGTGGATCCAGGTAGTAAAGAACTCTATCGCTACTATCGCTCCTCACTATACAATGAAGCGTCAGTTGGATGACTACTATGATAAGTTCTACAACAAGGAGGCTGCTCGCTTCAAGAAGTTGAGCGCTAACGACAATGCTTTGGCTAAGGAGATTGCACTCTGGAAGGAAAGTGTTGCTGAGCGTTGGGATGGTATCCACGTAGTATCTAAGGATGACAGCAAGTTGATGGCTGCTGAGACAGGTCAGAAGATCAAGGTTCAGTATGTTATCGATGAGCAGGGCTTGAACGATGCTGTTGGCTTGGAGCTTGTTGTATTGAAGGATCAGCCAGAGGATGGTAAGCAGATCTATGCTGTTTATCCATTTAAGATGGTAGGTCACGAGGGCAATAACTTCACATTCGAGGCTGAAATCGAACCAATCAATGCTGGTTCATTCAAGACAGGCGTTCGTATGTATCCTAAGAATGAGAAGTTGCCACATCGTCAGGACTTCTGCTACGTTAAGTGGTTGGACTAATAGGATAGCGGATTTCTATTCGCATCATATAAATATAATAAATCCTGCATCTGGCATATAGGTGCAGGATTTTTTTGTTTCTTTTTTCGAAGTAGAAAGAATACCGGGTATTCTTTGTAATCAGAAAATAGAAGAAGAATCAGAAAATGGACAAAAGAAAAGGAGCCTTCCCGCTCAAGAAGAGTAGGGAAGGCTCCTTTTTTTGTTATATATAATAATGTGGGAATTATTATACAAGATACTGAGAAGAAATACTCTCGTTGTCCTCTACGCGGCGGATAGTCTCAGCAAACATATCAGCGATAGTGAGCTGCTTAACCTTGTCGCAACGCTTGGTGTAAGGGATTGAATCAGTGAAAACAATCTCCTCGAGAGCAGAATTCTGTACGCGTTCAGAAGCAGGACCACTCATTACACAGTGAGAAGCACAAGCGCGAACAGTCTTGGCACCAGCCTGCTTCATAATATCAGCAGCCTTTGTGATAGTACCTGCGGTATCAACCATATCGTCGATAATGACAACGTTCTTGTCCTTTACATCACCAATGATCTGCATGCTGGCAACTACATTTGCACGAGCACGAGTCTTGTTGCAAAGTACGAGAGGGCAACCGAAGTACTTGGCATAAGTGTTGGCACGCTTAGAACCGCCTACGTCTGGAGAAGCAATTACCATATCCTCGAGGTGCAAGCTCTGCAGGTATGGCAGGATAACGCCAGAAGCATAGAGGTGATCTACTGGAACATCGAAGAAGCCCTGAATCTGGTCTGCATGGAGGTCCATGGTGATGAGGCGGTCGATTCCGGCAACGCTAAGCAAGTCGGCAACCAATTTGGCACCGATGCTGACACGTGGCTTGTCCTTACGGTCCTGACGAGCCCAACCGAAGTAAGGCACAACAGCGATGATGTGGCGAGCTGATGCACGCTTGGCAGCATCGATCATCAAAAGTAACTCCATCAAGTTGTCTGAATTAGGGAAGGTGCTCTGCACGAGGAATACGTCGCGACCGCGGATAGATTCCTCGAAAGAAACGCCAAACTCACCATCAGAAAACTTGGTTACTACCAAATTACCCAGTGGGCAACCTAAACTAGCGCAGATTTTCTCTGCAAGGTATCTCGAGTTAGTACCTGAGAATACCAAATAAGAGTTCTTGTCACTCATTTCCTTTAGTGTTTACGTGTATTAATAGTTATGTATTATTCTAGATGATATATATATGAATCATTGCGAATTGGTTTTTAGCTGATAGCTTTTCTCAGTCTTTCGAAATGCTGAATCAGCTCCTTGAAGTCAGTCTCATTATGGATATCAAAGCGGTTCCAGATGTCTCCGCAGATTACCACGCCTCCAAATCCCAGGTCTTTGGCCATTTTGAGATTTTCCAGACTCATGCCTCCCAGGGCATATACCTTTTTGTCTATGAGCCCAGCCTTTGCAGCCATCTCTAACTGCTGTGTAGAGAATGAGGATTTCTCGTCCTTGAATTCGATGCAGTCGAATATGTTTTTCAGAAAAACATAGTTAGACTTCTTCTTCATCTCCTTCAGCATTGACAGGTCAGTACAGGTGCGGCTGTACTTGCCCTTGTAGCCATCAGGAACAGGAGCAAGAGGATCATCGATGTGTATTCCCGCCAAGTCGTATTCCTGCTTGAGGTAATAATGGTCGTGAACCGTAACCTTGCGTCGGTAGTCTTCTGGCAATAAAGTGAGCAGGCGCTCTGAGTATATGGGCGATGAACCTGGCTTGAAGAGATGCAGGTTGTCCATCCCCTCGTCAAACAACGAGGTGAGTATCTTATCTTCCTCCACAAAGAATGTGGACTTGGTCATTATTGCTAATTTCATTGTCAAAATGCATTTTATACTGCAAAAGTATTAAAAATTTCGCAATCCTGCAATTATATCGGGATAAAAAGCTATCTTTGCACCATAAAATTAATATTTATCAAGAAATGAGAGTAAATTTATCGACTTTTTGTGAGATTCACACCCCAATTTATGTTTTGGAGGAGGAGAGACTGAGACGCAACCTGAGTCTTATTAAAAGTGTGGCAGAACGTGCCGATGTGGAGATTATTCTTGCCTTCAAGGCTTATGCCCTGTGGAAGACTTTTCCGATTTTCAGAGAGTACATTCATTCCACTACGGCTAGTTCTTTGAGTGAGGCGAAACTGGCTTTCGAGAAGTTTGGAAGTCCGGCGCATACATTTTCGCCGGCTTATACGGATTATGAGATTGATGAGATAGCCCGCTGCTCGAGTCATCTTTCGTTCAACTCGCTTTCTCAGTATGAGCGTTATCATGAGCGTGCCCGATTGGTAAATCCGGAAATCAAGTACGGATTGAGAGTGAATCCTGAATATTCTGAGGTGGAGACCTTATTATATAATCCATGTGCTCCAGGAACCAGATTTGGTGTATCGGCAGATAAGTTGCCGGAAACCTTGCCTTCCGACATAGAGGGATTCCATTGTCATTGCCATTGTGAGAGTGGGGCGGATGTCTTTGAACGCACATTGGCACGTATCGAGGAAAAGTTTGCCAAATGGTTCCCGCAGTTGAAGTGGATCAACTTTGGAGGTGGTCACTTGATGACCCGCAAGGATTATGATGTTTTACACCTTATTAATATATTAAAGGGATTTCATTCCCGTTATCCTCATCTGAAGGTGATCCTGGAGCCAGGTAGTGCTTTCGGATGGCAAACCGGTCCGTTGGTAACCCAGGTAGTAGATGTGGTAGAAGATAAAGGTATCAAGACTGCGATTATCAACGCCAGTTTTACCTGCCACATGCCAGATTGTCTCGAAATGCCATATATGCCGGTAGTGAGAAATGCTGAAACTTTGGAGGTTGAAGACCCGATGAAGGCTCCGGAGGGCGAACATATATATAGAATAGGTGGCAATAGTTGCCTGAGTGGTGACTTCATGGGGTACTGGAAATTCGATCATGAACTGGAAATTGGCGAAAATGTCATCTTTGAAGACATGCTCCACTACACCACAGTGAAGACAAATACCTTTAATGGCATCACTCATCCGGCTATCGGAATCGTACATTTGGACGGAAATTTGGAAATTTTGCGCGAATTTGGATATGAGGACTATCGCGACAGGATGGATTGATGACTGGTTATTTGATGAAGTTTGTCCCTAAAATGGACGAATCATGCTTGAAATACGCCTAAAAATGCACGTTTTTCCTCTAAAATGAAGAAAAATGTGCATTTTTTATAAAAAAAACGTTGAAAAATTTGGTGGGTTCAAAAAAATGTAGTACTTTTGCACTCGCATTCAGAGGAACGCTCCTATGAAAGTTAGGAAATAAGCGGAAATAGCTCAGTTGGTAGAGCACAACCTTGCCAAGGTTGGGGTCGCGGGTCCGAGTCCCGTTTTCCGCTCTATTTTATTTGAAAATAGAGAAACATACCTATTATGAATTTATATTTAAGATATTTCGATCAGGAGACATTAGTAAATAATGTCGATGAAGCAATAGATTTTTTGAAAGGTATCCCGGAAATTGGTATGGATGCTGAGCTAGAGGCAGATATTAGGGATTACGCCGCTAGCGATGTTTGCTATCCTAAACGTTATAAAGTTCGTCCTCGTATTTATTTCATTGTCATCAAGACGGCTGCTGCTACGATGCAGGATTTCAAGGATAAGAAGGCCCTGCGTTCGTCTGCGCCTGCAGAACGTCAGGAGAATCCTGTGATGCTGAATCTTACGCAGGAGTTGGCTGGATGGTATGAGGGATCTTTGGATTTCAAGCGTGTTGTGATGGTGCCTGCTACGGGAAAGTTTGAATATCGCGATACTCACTTCGTAGCTCATGTAAAGGCTATGTCGGGGTTGGATTGCTACACTCGTATTGTAGAGTACTTGAAAGAGAGAGTTGATTCTCGTAGTCAGTTCCCTTCAGCTAAGGGTAAGAATTTCCATTTCCGCTATCTGGGAATGTGGAAGTAAAAAGATAATTATTAGAAAACTATGAATAAGGTAATGTTGATTGGTAATGTGGGCAAGGAACCTGTTGTGCATTATTATGATGCAGATCAGGCGGTAGCTCAAGTGTCTTTTGCGACAACGGAGAAAGGTTACACCCTGGCTAATGGTATGCAAGTACCAGATCATACTGATTGGCATAACCTCGTGTTCTTCCGTGGTCTTGCAAAGGTGGTGGAGAAGTATGTACACAAGGGCGACCGACTCTATGTGGAAGGCCGGATCCGCTATCGACTCTATGATGACAAGCAGGGTAAGCGACATAATATCACAGAAATATACGTTGATAATATGGAGATGCTGACCTCGCGGTCGGGAGCTTCTGCTCCAACTTCAGCTCCTGCTTCATCTTCTACTCCATCTCCTGCAGAGACTACTGAGAACAAAGATTTATCATTTTAAATTTTAAGCTCAGAAATTGGATATATCGACCATAACGGATGCTTTTAGTGATGTGCTGCTCTTGCAGCCATCTACTGGTGTTTTTGTAGCTGCTATATTGGCAGCTATCCTGCTTGGTATGTCAGCTTTTGCCAGTGGTTCCGAAATCGCTTTTTTTAGTTTATCACCAGCGGATGTTGCGGAACTGGAGGACGAGAAAACTGACTGTGACAAGAAAATTCAGATGTTGCGTGAGGATTCTGAACGTACATTGGCTACCATTCTGATAACCAATAACTTTGTGAATGTCACCATCATCATGCTCCTCAATTATGTTTTTGCCGGAATCGTGGAGTTTGGTCCTAAGGCTTATTGGCTTCAGTTCCTTATCATCACGGTAATCCTTACATTCTTGCTTTTGCTCTTCGGAGAGATTATGCCTAAGGTTTATGCCCGACAGAATCCTCTCAAGTTTTGCCGTAGATGTGTGGGCGGCATTATGTTTGCACGCAAGGTGTTCTGGACATTGGAGAATGTACTGCTGAAGAGTGGAATCGTTGCTGAAAAAATTATACAGAAAGAGAACCATGTCCTGAGTGTGGATGATTTGGAACAGGCTTTGGAACTCACCGACAAGGAAGATATCAAGGACGAACAGAGTATGCTGAAGGGTATCATCCGATTTGGAGATGAAACAGCCAAGGAGGTGATGACCACCCGTCAGAACATCGTTGACCTGGATATTCGCAGTACCTATCCTGAGGTGTTGAAGTGTATTGTAGAGAACAACTACAGTCGTATTCCGGTATATCAGGATAATACGGATAATATTCGTGGCGTGTTGTATATCAAGGACTTGTTGCCTCATCTGACGAAGGCTTCCAACTTCCGTTGGCAAAGTCTGATTCGTCCTCCTTACTTCGTTCCAGAAACCAAGAAGATAGATGATCTGCTTCGCGAGTTCCAGGAGAATAAGGTTCATATCGCCATAGTGGTAGATGAGTTTGGCGGTACTTCCGGTATCGTTACCCTTGAGGATATTCTGGAGGAAATCGTAGGAGAAATCAACGATGAATACGATGAGGAGGAGAAGTTCTATTCGAAATTAAATTATAATACATTTATCTTCGAAGGAAAGACCTTGCTTTCAGACTTCTGCAAGATTCTGAATGTAGATGACGAAGAGTTTGAGGAGGTAGAGGGTGATGCTGATTCCCTGGCAGGTCTGCTCTTGGAAATCAAGGGCGATTTCCCAAGCATGCACGAGAAGATAGATTATAAGAACTATACTTTCGAGGTGATGAATATCGAGGAGCGCCGCATCAGCAAGATCAAGGTGACGGTGCATCCTGTAAGAAACGACGAGGAGAATTCTTCCAAGTAGTTCATTCTCCTTATATATATTTGTAATATTTTGATTATATAGTATGGCAGTTGTCAATATACGAGAAGTTTATCCGGGAGTGAGTCTGGGCTTATGGCAGATGGATGAGACTGTAGAACAGTTGTTCGAGGCATATCCTTTTCTGCAGGCTTACCATTCCCAGATGGAAGAGAAATATAAGAACGATGGCAGGAAACTGGAGTTTCTTGCCATTCGTGCATTAATGTATGAGATGCTCAAGACCAACGGGGCTTCCAAGGGCTTGCTTTCTCATGCGGGTGACATTACCCACAACGAGGCTGGAAAGCCATTGTTCCGTGGTTATCATATCAGCGTTTCGCATACCAAGGGTTATGCTGCGCTTATCCTTTCCAAGAATCAGGAAGTATCGGTAGATGTCGAATACTTCAGCGATAGGGTAGAGCGCATCGCTTCCAAATTTCTGCGAAAGGATGAGAAGGCGGAAGATCTGGATGCCAAGCTGGTGCATTGGTGTGCCAAGGAAACGGTCTTCAAGTTATTCTCAGAGGAAAACCTGATGTTTGAGGATATGCGGGTGAAGCCATTTGATACGATGGCAGACTGGTCGTGTGATGTGGAGAATCTCAAGAGCAGAAAGACGGCGCATGTGGATTTCGAATTAACCATGGAGTTTGTTCTTACCTATGCTGCGTTGTAGTATCCTGACCATCTTCCTGGCATTCAGTCTGTTGGCTGGAGCACAGGATTGGAAAGTAGTGAGAGAGAATCCTCAGAAGGCTTTTCCGAAAACCGTGGCTGCGGGTAACTACAGTGGCATTGCTCATCTGCATGATGATATCTATGCGGTGGTAAGCGACAAGTCGGATAGCGCCTTGTACTTCAACTTCCGGATTCAGGTGAATCCCAAGACCGGTGAACTGGAACAGGTAGAGAACCTTGGGTTTACCGAGAGAACAGATGGAACTCTGAACGACGGAAAGCCTTGGCAGGGGCAGGAGAAAGGCTTTGACCACGAAGCCATCGTAAAGGTTTCTGATTCTACCTTGGTGATAGCAAGCGAAGGATATTGCCGTTTAAAGGAGTATCCTATTCTGCCTATTTCGGCAGATGCTGCCAAGGTTGGCTATCCGCAGAACCTTTGGGAAAGCAGATGGCCTTCTTCTGAATTTTATCCTAATTATAATTTTGAGTCTCTGGCTTTTGATTCCGTCCATCAGTATCTCTGGACAATACCTGAGAGCACGCTTCGCAAGGACGGACAGCCTGCTACTCCTCAAAACGGATTGCCCAACCAGCTTCGTTTAATGAGGTTTGATTGGGGAAAGATCTCTCGTTATATGACGACCTATGCCTATCAGATGGATCAACCTTCTACCCATAAGAAAGCAGATATCTATGTGATGGGTGTGAGTGAGCTTTGTGCCTTGCCCGATGGTCAGCTTCTGGTTCTGGAGCGTGAGGCATTTATTCCTAAGATCAAGCTAGGTGCTTTCTGCAAGTGCAAGCTCTATCTGATCAATCCTTTGAATTCTGAGGAGTTTTCTATGAAAGAGAAGTTTTCATCAGATACTCCTTTCTTGAAAAAGAGATTGCTCACGGAATGGAAAACCGGCTTGTCTCTTTCCAAACGTTCCTTTGCCAATTACGAAGGTATGTGTCTTGGTCCTATGCTGGAAGATGGTTCCCAGGTTGTCATCCTGCTGTCTGATTCGCAGGATCAATATGCTGGAGTATTGAAAGACTGGTTCAAGACGATTGTCATCAGAAAGGAATAAAGTTGCTATGTTGTAATCCTCAATCTCGTCCATAACCATCTAGGTATGAGTCGCCAGAGGAAGACGAGGATTTCATATCTCCAGTCTATCACCTTAACTTCCTTTCCGTTTTCGATGGCACTCACGATATGCTTCGCCACATCTTCCGGTTTGAGCTGAAGCGGATAGCTGCTGCCTGCGATGAGGTCGGTCTTTACGAAACCTGGTCGGATATCTGTGATGGTGATAGGGAGATGGCGCATCCGTGCCTGCTGCGACAGGCATTCCAGATAATGGTTCTGGAATCGCTTGGTGGCAGAGTAGGCAGGGGCAGCACCGAGACCTTTGGTTCCGGCGATGGAAGTGATGCAGGCGATGCGGAAATTCTGATAGGCATGGTTTGCCTTCTTCTTACTTTCAGGAACAGAAAAATCGCTCTTGTTGGTTGGAGTAGAAGACTGGGCGGCAAACCAGTTGAATGCCGTATCCACCATTCTCGTGAATCCCAAGCCGTTGGTTTCTAGGGTCTTCATTTCCTTTTCTATATCCAGCGAGTTGTTCTGCCAGCCAATGCCGGAACTATGGAAGTAGAGGTCCATGCCTCCCAATTTATCGATGAGTTCGAGAAGTTGGGCAGGAGCATCGGGAGAAGTCACGTCTATTTGCTGATAGCAGGTAATGTCGCCCTGCGAAATCAGAGCCTGCAATCTTTCGATTCTTCTTCCGGCGATTCCTACCTGCCATCCTTTTGCAGCAAGCAGTTTGGCCACTTCCATTCCGATGCCCGATGTGGCACCCATTACAATTGCTTTCTTTGCCATATAGTCCTATTATATAAGGTGAAGTCTTGATATTCCTATTTTATAAAGGTGAAGTCTTGATATTCCTATTTTATAAAGGTGAAGTTTTGTCTAACTCTATCTAAACATCTAAATCGCTTTTACTCTTCAGCAGGTCTTCCGCCTTCTTCACGCTTCCTGCTTTCAGAATCAGCAGCTTCACTTCCTCGTAATCCGTATATTCCGGATTGCGTTCCATGAAGATGCGGCAGGCGCGGTCGATGAGTTTATGATTGATAAGCTTGGCGTTCACCATCTTGTTGCCTTCCACTCGTCCTTGGCGAATCTGGAGAGAAGTACTGATCATATCCAGAATCATCTTCTGCGATGAACCGGCTTTCATGCGGGTACTTCCTGTTACGAATTCCGGTCCCGTGATGACTTCTACGGGATAATCGGCAGCCTGGGCGATGGGAGCGTGGGGATTGTTGACGATGCATCCCGTAGGAATACCTGCCTCCTTGCAATGCTTCAGGATGGCGAGTACGAAGGGGGTGGTGCCGCTTGCCGAGAAGCCCAGCACGAAATCTTGCCTTGAGATATGCTTGTCGCAGAGCTGATGCCAGCCATTCTCCAGGTCGTCTTCTCTCGATTCCCTGGTTTGTGTAAGGCAGCCGATGCCTCCCGGGAAAATGGCCTGTATCTGTGAACCGTCGATGCCATAGGTGTTCTGCACCTCGATGGTATCGAGTGTAGCCAGTCTTCCGCCCGTTCCGCAACCGGCATAGAAGAGCCTTCCGCCCTTCTTCAGCTGCCCTTCGATGGCGGAAATCAGTTGGTTGATGGCAGGCAATGCTTCTTCTATTGCCAGCGCCACCTTCTTGTTTTCTGCATTGATATGAGCGGTGAGTTCATCCACGCTCATCTTTTCCAGATGTTCGTAGAGGGAACTCTGTTCTGTTATTCTTTTATCTACTTTGTTTGACATATTACCAGAATCTTTAGATTGTAGAATGTCTTGGAGTATCCTATGTATTATGTATATTGCTGATAATCCTGATGCAGTATCTATTTTTCTGCCAGGAAATAAACCGGAGCATTTCGGGAACCTTCTTTAATCAGGAACCCGGATTTTTCCAGTTTCTTCAGCCAGTTGAGCGCCGTCTGTTTACGGATATAAAATTCCTCTTCCAGTACTTTTCGGTTAATGGAACGGTTATGCTCCAGATACTCTCTTATTTTCTCCTTTAATGCATCTTCAGAGAAGGGGTAGGAGCGGGAAGTATATAGTGATTTCTCGAAATGAGTATGATGTTTCACCTTTTTCAGCAGGTCTGCATTGGGGCGAAACTTGATGCCTCTTACGCTCACATAGTCGGCTCTCACTTTGTTGTCGGGCTTCAGTTCATCCATATCCAGATCTACTGAGAGCGAGAGATAGCCTATTTCCGGAATGTTGACACGTTTTCCATCCTGCAGGTCTTCTTCTATGATATCACGCAGTTTCATGAGTACGGACGAAACTTCGCCTTCTCCCAGGCAGCTATGTCTGGCGATTCGGCTGATCATCTCCTTGTCTGTCATTGCTGTTTGCTCAAAGATATGGGCGAATCGGCGAGTCTCTTCATTTCCTCCTGCATTGGGAAGATAATGGATCTCATATTTTATAGCCATCGTTTTCTTCTTTCTGTTTAGCGATACAAAGGTAATCTTTTATTCTTAAACTACCAAATAAAAATGGCACTAATATGGATGAGCGGTGTTATTGATATATATGAGTGGTGTAAATGATGTATGTAAGTTGTGTCATTGATATATGTGAGGACTGCTTATTATGTATGAACAAGCATCGAAAGAAGCATTGAAAGTTGTCGGAGTATACTATAGAAGTTGTCGGAATCATTAATGTCTGTCGTCGGAATTATAGCATTCGCCAGTCGCACAACAGCTGTTGTGCGCTTGCATATCAGCTGTTATGCGCTTGCACAACACGTGTTGTGCGCTTGTAATCCAGCTGTTGTGCAGTAAACTTTGTAACTCCCTCTATCATATTGCAATTTCTGCCTTATTTTCGTGATGGTACAATAAGGTGTATTTAGGCGTTGTGAGAGCTGTTTGCTGGCATCTAAAGAAGAAAAAAGCATGATTTAATAGAAGTTTTTCGATGAAAGGTGCGCTCGTTTCAATAATTTGTTGTATCTTTGCAAATGGATTTGGCTACAGCCATTTCCAAGACATCGTTGGTAAACAAAAGCATTCGCTATTATTTCGCGTTCAGCCAAAAGCCTCGGAAACTTATTGGAAATAACGTAACAAGGAATAATTGTGATAAGGCATTCGGTATGGGGTGCCTTGATCCTTCATGTATTAGCAATGCATCTGCGCTATAGGCGTGGTGCATTCTTATTTGAAGGGTTGAGGTTTCCATTCCGAGGCTGCCTCATAGCTGAACGCAATAAGAGCATCACGCCCTTTTTGCGTCTTGGCGTGATTGATAGTTGTATGCACTTATTGTATCGTATAACTAATAATCAAGCATTATGGCAAACAAGAATTTGAATGCCGCTAAGGTGGCAAAGAAAGATGAATTCTATACTCAGCTTTCTGATATAGAACGAGAGTTGCAACATTATTGGAAGCACTTCCGTGGAAAGGTGGTGCTCTGCAACTGTGACGACCCTTACGAAAGCAACTTTTTCAAGTATTTCGCTCTTCGATTCAATCAGTTAGGATTAAAGAAACTCATCTGCACCTGTTACAATGGTTCGCCAGTAACAGGCAATGAATTGGCTTTTCATTTCGATGGATTCGATGATGATGAGCCAAAGAAAATTGCCTACAAGGTTGAGATTACTGAAGTAAAGGACGAGAATGGCGATGGGGCTGTCGATTTATCAGATGTTCAATATCTCTTGAAGAGTGACAGGAATGTATTGTCGATTTTAAAGACAGGTGATTTTCGTTCGCAGGAATGTATAGAATTATTGAAAGAAGCTGATATTGTCGTTACCAATCCTCCTTTCTCTTTGTTTCGTGAGTATATTGGACAGTTAATGGAGTATAACCTCAAATCCGCAACCTATAGGGTTTAGTGGGATTTTGCTTGCAAATTGACAAAATTCATTTTATTGTACATATTTCTTGCATAACAGAAATGTCGCAGACACAAAATCCCCTTACCCCATAAAGCGACTTGAGGTAA
>ERZ773235.2286-NODE-2286-length-16555-cov-4.596121_pt1 | contig 16555 bp, 15 predicted proteins | sample MGYA00580522_ERZ773235 | MGnify/ENA primary metagenome ERZ773235 (study PRJEB29015, sample SAMEA2737797) | human gut metagenome | biome: human gut; feature: human-associated habitat; material: faeces | place: China | collected 2012 ...
AGCGATTCTTTCATTTGCGGAAAGGGCTATTCTCCCCCCTTCGGGGGGAGAATAGTTTTGCGAAAACCCGCCGGAATGGATCGGCGGGCTTCGCGACGCGGGCGTAACGACGCCGCTGCTGCTGCTGGCGGCGCGCGGCGAAAGGCGGCTCGGGGTCGCGGCGCTCAACGCGGGCGCGGACGACTTCATCCTGCCGCCGCTGTCGATGGCGGAGTTCGTCGCCAGAGCGCGCGCGCTGGCCAGACGAAACGGCGGCTTTGCCGCGCAGGCGCTGACGTGGGGCGACGTGACGCTGGACACGCAGGCATTTGAACTTCGGACAGCCGCCGGCCGCGTGCACTTGGGCAACCGCGAATATCAGATCATCGAGCTGCTCATGCGCGGGCGGGGGCAGCGGATCACCGCGGAGGAAATCGTCCGGCGCGTCTGGGACGAGGAAAACGCGGGCAGCGAATTGATCTGGGTGCACATCTCCGCCCTGCGGGGAAAGCTGGCTCAAATCGAGGCGCAGGCAAAAATCCGCACCTATCGCGGGCAGGGATACGCGCTGGAGGTTTAAAACCAATTATTCTGCTTTTGAGAAAAATAGCAGACCTCTTTTTCTGACAGTTTGACGATTTGCCAGCCGCCGTTCCCATCCTCGCAAGCAAATTGAAGCGGGTCGGTGGTGTTTTTCAAAAAGCGTGCTTCTCCATTCCATTTCGTTACAGGAATGAGCGTTTCATCTTCGGATAATATGCAGATTTCGTTGTCGCAATGCGTCGGATTGATCGCCTTGCTTTTCAGGAAGAGGAGTTGTTCTCCGAACGGGATGACATTTTCTACAACCTCATCCATGGCAAGAGCGATTTCTGCTGTCGCCGTAAAGCTGATTTCATCTTCCTTCGCATCCCCCAGCGCAGCGGTATAGAGTTCATAGCTCAGCGTGTCTGCCTGTTTTTTTCTTGCAGAAAGAAAAGCATGCCATGGCTGACGGCAAGGTTTCCGGCACAGGACGATAAATCTGTTTTGTATTGCGCCAATTCATGCGAATCAGGCGAATAGGACAGCAGATACACCGCGCCCTGTTTTCCTTCGATTATATCATCCGCTTCATATATCATATAATAACGGTCATCGAAATCTATGCTTGTCGCTCGAAGGCCATACGCAAAAGGAAGCTCGATGAAGGAACCGTCCGGCACATAGGTCAGCTTGGCCGGTACATTGTGGCCTTCGCCAAAAGGCCACATTTCAAGCGTGTACGGATATTGGGAGTCTATATAGCGAAAGGCTTCCTCCGGCTGAAGAATTGAGTCGAATGACGTGAAGCATCGCTCTCCGCCAAAACTCCAGCTCTTAGAAACATACCGTTCGAAAACGTGATCCCAATAGTATTCAAAAACGATCCGATCAGAACGAACTTCGTTTTGATAGAAAAAAGCGTCCGCATCCTCTTGAAGGATATCTACTTGGAGCACGGGAAAATTCCATACGCTCTGCCCAAACGCATCAAAAACCTCAACGATACAGTTGGAAACATCCGTGTGTCCCTGTTCTAACCAGAATTCTGATGAATTCGGCGTAAAATAAACTGCTTGGTAGTAACCGTTGGGCAAAAGAAAAATATTGGGAAAATCAATCGGCGAATAGCTGAACTGTAGGGGTACTATTTCAGAAGCAAATGCGCTGGAAACGGTTAAAAGCACGAGCGCAAACATGAGAATGAAAACCGGCTTCTTCATAATGAATTCCCTCCTTATCCAAAAATGAGCTGGCTCAAATCGAGGCGCAGGCGAAAATCCTCACCTATCGCGGGCAGGGGTACGCGCTGGAGGTCTAAAAACGCGAAAAACAGGCTTCAAAACGCTCTTTCCTTGAAAAGGAAAATGTGTTATAGTAAGAGCATTATTCTGGGTAAAACGCTGTTTTGCTTCCAAAGGAGATTTTCGATGCTCAACCTGCTTCTTTCCTTCCTCGCGGCGCTCGCCTTCCCGACGTGGATTTCTGATTCAACGATTTCGTTTTCCAACAGCGTGTTTTCGCTGTGCCTGTGGATTTCCGTCTTTCTGCTGCTGCGCGCAGGCGGCAAAATCGCCGCCACCCGTCGGCTGAACGTGTGTTCGCATGCGCTGGGGCTGCTTTTCTCCATGATGATCGCCTTCGGCCACGCGCTGGGGGATGGATGGAGCGCTATTCCCTACGGCTCCCTGCCGTTCATCCTCTCCATCCTGCTCTATGCGCATGTCATCGCGCAGGGCGTTTCGCTGCTCTTTAATGCCATGGATCACCGGATCATCGCCTCCACAGACGCGCCGATTTCGCTCTCCACGCGCATTCGGTCTCTGTATGCGCGGCGGCTCCGGCTGGCCGCACTGCTGATTCTCTGCTGGCTGCCCTGCTACATCTCCACCTTCCCCGGCAATTTCATGTACGATGCATCCTATGAGTATTATCAGACGACATTGGGGTTTTCCGCGAGCTTTCCGCTGCTGCATTCGGCCATCATCACGCGGCTGCTCTCCCTGTCTGAACGGCTCACCGGCTCGGTAAACGGCGGTATTGCGGCGTTCACTCTGCTGCAAATGCTCTTTGGCGCCGCTCTGTTTGCGCACATTCTGTATCGCTTTGCGCGCCATTCGCTCCACCCCGTCGCGCTTGGACTGTTGACCGCATATTATGCGCTGTTTCCCGTCATTCATCTACTGATCACGTGTACGACCCGCGACGTGCTTTTCAGCGTTTTGCTCACATGGCTGATCGAGCTTTTCTTCGAATTCAGCCGTGACAGGGAGGCATTCTCAGCGCGCCGGCGCAACCTGCTTCTGCTTTCTGCCGTACTCGTGTTCACGCTGTTGGCACGCAACAACAATTCCGGCCCGTTGGCCACCATTCTGCTCATCATCGTCTGCATCCTTATCGGCACGATGCTGGGCCGAAAGCATTGGAAACACGCCTTGGCGTTCCTAGCCACGTCGCTGACGCTGTTCTACGCCGTCTCGGCGGGCTGGTGGCTATCTGTCAGCCGTATAACAGCCGCTCCTCGCTGAATGCCTCCATGTCCCTGATTGCTCAGCCGCTCGTCAGAGCCTACACGTTCTACGGCGATACATGGCCGGAAGAGGACGTCGAAACCTTCGAATCCTTCTTCACGATAGAATCGCTGGAATACGTGCCCCAGAACGCCGACCCGGCGAAGGGCAATTTGCAGCTTTACTATCGCAATATCCGCCAGTTTATCCCCTTCTGGTTCAAAATCGGCCTGCGCCATCCCGCCTGCTATCTGGACGGCATGTTCGCCAACACGATGGAAATGTGGTTCCCTGACAGCGTGGTCAACGGCTACACCGTCCGCGACCCGTCGCCTTACTACGATAAAAGCTATTTCCATTTCGGCCGCTACGCGGAGGAAATCGGCTCTCGTCTGAACCTTCTGCCCGGCGTTTTCGCGTTTTACGAGTGGATCGGTTTGAAGCTCTCGTTTGAGAAAATTCCGGTCGTGTCCATGCTCTTTTCCATCGGGTTCCAGTTCTGGCTGCTGCTCTTCTGCCTGTTCTACGCGCTCGCCCGCAAACGCCGTTCGCTCCTGCTTCCGATTGCTGCGTTGCTGATTTACGTTCTCTGTTCTGCCTTCACGCCGCTGGTGCTGCTGCGCTACTACGGCGCGCTGTTTCTCGCCATGCCGATCATCGTCGGTTCCGTCTTCTGCCCGCCTGCGGAAAAACAGGCAATATTATAATGCACAGCAAAAAGATCTTCCTTTCCAAAGGAACAAAGCGCTTTTTGTCTATGGTTCAAGCAGGCTCAACGTCCTGCTTTTTTGATTCCCATCGCGCGATACACCGCGCCCATATCCAGCGCCTTGCGCACGCCGTCGGCCAGCAGGTCAAACTGCGCCTGCCGATATTCCGCCATCGACGTCGGGCGCGTCTCCCTGGGCGAAATCCCCTTGCGCGCGCACAACAGCTTCACCAGCGCCTGCGTCAGCTCGCCGCTGTCAAACAGGCCGTGCAGATATGTGCCGAACACATTTTTGCAGACGCAGCCCTCCGGCGTTCCGTCCGCCAGACGGCAAAACGGCTCCCCGTTCACCGTCGTCCGCCCGTTGTGGATTTCGTACCCCGTCATCCGCGCGCCCGCAAACGGCGCGCCCAGCGCGACGGCGCGCACCTGCGTGCGCCGCTTCTGCGCGTCAAACGTCGTCCACGTCGGCAGAAGCCCCAGCCCCGCAAGCGACAGGGGCTTTCCGCTCTCCGTGCCCGCCGGGTCGTCGAGCGTCTGCCCGAGCATCTGATACCCGCCGCAGACCCCGAGCACCGGCGTTTGTGCCTGCGCCAGTTTGCGCGCCGCCGCTTCCAGCCCGCTCTGCCGCAGCCAAAGCAAATCCTCCATCGTGTTCTTCGTGCCCGGCAGAATTACCAGATCGGGCGCGCCCAGCTCCCGTGTGCGCTGCACATAGCGAACGCCCAGCAGCTCGTGCTGCTCCAGCGGGATGAAATCCGTGAAATTGCTGATGTGCGGCAGGCGGATGACGGCCACATCAAGCGGCTTGACCGCGTCCCTGGCGTTCAGCCGCTCGGAGAGGGAATCCTCATCCTCGATTTCCACATGCAGATACGGCACAACGCCCAGCACCGGCAGCCCCGTCTTTTCCTCCAGCATCGCCAGACCGGGGCGCAGGATATCCACATCGCCGCGAAACTTGTTGATTACCAGCCCCGCGATGCGCGCGCGCTCCTCCGGCTCAAGCAGCGCGACCGTGCCATAAAGCTGGGCGAACACGCCGCCCCGGTCGATGTCCCCGGCCAGCAGCACCGGCGCGTCCACCAGCTTGGCCAGCCCCATGTTCACGATGTCGTCCGCCTTGAGGTTGATTTCCGCCGGACTGCCCGCGCCCTCGATGACGACGATATCCGCCTCCTCGCTCAGGCTGTCAAACGCCGCGAGGATTTCGGGAATGAGCTGCCGCTTCATCTTGAAATACGCCGCCGCGCTCATCTGCCCGCGCACCTCGCCGCCCACGATCACCTGACTGCCCGTGTCGCTGCTCGGCTTGAGCAGAATCGGGTTCATGCGCACGTCCGGCTCAATGCCCGCGGCCTGCGCCTGTACCACCTGCGCGCGCCCCATTTCCAGCCCGTCGCGGGTGACGAAGCTGTTGAGCGCCATGTTCTGGCTTTTGAACGGCGCGACGCGGTAGCCGTCCTGCGCGAAGATGCGGCAAAGCGCCGCGCAGAGCAGGCTCTTCCCCGCGCCGCTCATCGTCCCCTGCACCATGATGCGTTTTGCCCTGCTCATGCCAGCACCTCCCGCAGCGCGGCCAAAAGCGCGTCGTTTTCGCGCCTCGTGCGCACCGCCGTCCTATACCATGTGTCGTCCAGCCCCGGATAGTTGCCGCAGCGCCGGATGAGCGCGCCGCGCGCCGCCAGCCGCTCGCCCAGCGTCTCATCCGCGCGAAAGAGCAGGTAATTCGCCCGCCCCGCGATCACGCGCAGCCCCAGCGCCCGAAGCCCCGCCAGCAGATACGGCCTTTCCGTTTCGATCAGCGCGCGCACCTGCCGAACGTAGTCCCGCTGTGTCAGCGCCGCCAGCCCCGCCGCCTGCGCCAGAGAGGAAACCGCCCACGGCTGACCCGCGCGCCGCATCCGCTCAAGCAGTGCTGTGTCCGCGCAGAGGCCGTAGCCCAGCCGAACGCCCGCCATGCCGTAGAGCTTGGTGAACGCCTTGAGAATGAACAGGCCGCCGTGCACCGCCAGCTCCGGCTTCATCGTCAGCGCCTCGCCGTCCGGCAGAAAATCCAAAAAGCACTCGTCCACCGCCAGCAGCGCGCCGACCGCCTCGCATTTCGCCAAAATCCGCCGCATCAGCGCCCTGTCCGCCGCCTGCCCCGTCGGGTTGTTCGGCTGGCAGAGGAACACGATCTCCACCGGCGGTTGAATCGCGCCCAAAACATCCCCGGTCAGCGCAAAATCGTTCGCCTCGTCCAGCGCGTAATGGCGAACGTCACAGCCGACCGTTTCCAGCGCCGCCTCATATTCCGCGAACGTCGGCGCGAGAACCAGCGCATGCCTCGGCCGTTTGGCCAGCGCGAGCCGGAAAATCAAATCCGCCGCGCCGTTTCCACAGAGAATCCAATCCTTCGGAACGCCTTCCGCCTCGCCGAGCGCCGCGCAAAGCTCGCGGCAGAGCGGGTCGGGATAGCGATCCGCCCGATATGCCGCCGCGCCGATGGCCTGCGTCACTGCCTCCGGCGTCCCCAGCGGGCTGACGTTGGCCGAAAAATCCAGCGCGTCCCGCCCGTATTTCTCCCGATAGCCGACGGTATCGCCGCCATGCACCAGCTTCATCGCTTTTTCACCCCAAAACCCATCTGATTCCCGCCGCCGCCATCAGCCCCAGCACACCGGCCGCGCGCATCATCCGGTTCGCCCGCAGGATGTCCTCCGGCTCAATCGGGCGCGCCGCGTCGCCGATGGTCGGCTTGTCGTAATATTGGCCGAAGTACGTCGCCGGTCCGGCCAACTGAACGCCCAGCGCCCCGGCGCAGGCGCTTTCCGTCTGCGCGCTGTTCGGGCTGGCGTGGTTGCGCCGGTCGCGCCGCCAGATTCGCCACGCGCCCTTCGCGTCGTTTCCCGTCAGTGCCGCCGCGGCCACCCACAGGAGCGCCGCGATTCGGCTGGGCAGGTAATTCGCCGCGTCATCCAGCTTGGCCGCCGCGCGCCCGAAATGCAGATATCGCTCGTTTTTATAGCCCACCATGCTGTCCATCGTGTTGACGGCCTTGTAGGTCAGCGCCAGCGGCGCGCCGCCGAGCATCATGTAAAACAGCGGCGCAATCACGCCGTCGCTCGCGTTTTCGGCAACCGTTTCCACCGCCGCCCGGATCACGCCCTCGCGCGTCAGCGTCTCCGTGTCCCGCCCGACGATGCGGCCGACCGCCTGCCGCGCCGCAGGCAGATCGTCCTTTTGAAGCTGGCGATAGACGTTCGTGCTCTCCTGCGCCAGCCCCGTCGCCGCCAGCGCCTGCGCGCACCACAGCAGCTCCGCGGCAAAGCCCAGCGCCGGGTGAACCGCCGCAAGCGCCCGGCAGACGCCGCCGGTCAGCAGCAGCGTGCCCACCGGCAACACAATCGCCATCGTCAGCCCGGCCAGCCGCTCGCCGCGCGGCGTTTGGGGCAGGCGCTTTCTCAGGCCGCTTTCCAGCGCGGCGATTGCCCTGCCCATGATGACCACGGGATGCGTCAGCCAAGCCGGGTCGCCAAAAATCCAGTCGAGCGCGAAGCCGCCGAGCATCGCATACAGGATGTTCATGCCTTCTCCTCCATATAACAGACCGTTTTCACCACGCGCAGCACCCGCCGCTCCGGCCACTGCGCCGCATCCAGCACGAAGCCGCCCGCAAGCGGCGCGTTCCAGTCGTAATAAGCCCGATGCGGCTCGGCAAAGCGGCTGAGCGCGGCCATCTGTGTGCCGCCGTGTGCGACGATGACCAGCCGCTCCGCCCCGCGCGCCAACGCCTCATCGACCAGCCGCTCAAACGCGCGGCAGACGCGCGCGCAGAACGCCGCTTTGCCCTCCCCGTTCGGGCAGGCGGCCTCCCCGCCGGAGGCCAGCCACGCGCGGTAGGCCGGGTCGTCCTTCAGCTCGCCGTAGGTTTTTCCCTCAAAGTCGCCGAAATCCATCTCCCGCAGGTCGTCTTCGACCGCCTGCCGCGCGCCGGGGAAAATCGCCGCCGCCGTCTGCGCCGTTCGGCAGAGGGCGGTCACAATGACGACGTCCGGCGCAAAATCCGCCGCTCTGAGCCGCGCCCTTCCGCGCACCGAAAGCGGGATATCGCTTTTCCCCTGATAGCGGCGCTGTGCGTTATACGCCGTTTCCCCGTGGCGAAGCAGCACAATCAGCATGGCATTTCTCCCTTGAGCACCGTCGCAATGCCGCAAAACATCTCGATCACCGTATCCGCGCGCGCAGCCAGCAGGCAGGCCAGACGACCGGCCGCCTCCCGCGCCCGCCGCTGTTCGGCCTCGAGCGGCACAATGCCGCCTCCGATTTCCGTCGCCATCACCACATCGTATTGCGCCGCCAGCTCGTCAGCCAGCCGCTCAAGGTTCTCCGCCCCCGCCGCCAGCTCCTGCGCGTCGGCGATCTGCCGCCCGCCAAGCCTCCGCGCGAACGTCCGCTTGCCGCTGTACAGCGGCCCCGTGATGAAGATCATCCCAGCCACCTCCCGGAAAGCAGCAGCGCCGCCAGCATCCAGAGCTCCGCCCGCTGCAAAAACCAGCCTGCCAAATCCCCGGTGACGCCGCCGAACTGCTTCACCGCCACGGCGCGATACCGCCATAGCGCCGCCAGCGCCGCCAGCACGAGCAGCCCGCCGCCCATGCACGCCATCCCCCCGCCGACACAGACGCTCATCGTCAGCAGCACCGCCTTCACGCGCCGCCTGTCCGCCGCCGTCGCGAACGTGTGCGCCAGCCCGGTGTTTTTCGCCATCGGGAACGCGGCCACCGCATAACCGGACAAACAGCGCTCCAAAACAAGCGCCAGCAGCCAGATCAGGCCAACGCGCGGCGTAAACCGCACGCACGCGCAGAGCGCAAAATACAGCGTGAAATAGCTGCACAGGCGAATCACCGCGAACGCGCCGCAATGCGGGTCCTTGAGGATATCGAGCTTTTTCTCGCGGTCGCCGTAGCTTGAAAGCGCGTCCGACGTGTCCGCATAGCCGTCCAGATGAATCCCGCCCGTCACCGCGACGGGAATCAGGCAAAAGCCCGCCGCCCGGAGCATATCCGGCAGCGGAAGCGCCCCGCAGACGCACCAAAGCGCGCCGATCACCGCGCCGATCAGCGGAAACGCGGCCATCGCGTAGCGCATGTTCCGCTCGTTCCAGTCGATCCGCGGCACGGGCACCGCGGAAAACATCGCAAACGCCACGCCGATCGTCTCAAGCACGACCAAATTCGTCTCCTCCTTTGACCCATCGGGGCAGGCCGCAGACCACGCGGCAGACATGATCCGCCCGCGCCGCGACGGCATTGTTCACCCGCGCCAGCGCCAGCAGGTATCGCGCCGTGTCCCCCGCGTAATCCGCGCCGCCGCGAAATACCTCGTTGGATACGACGATCAGATGCGCGCATTGCCGGTGAAGGCGCTCCACGCCGCGCACCGCCGCCTCTGCCGCGTCCCGCCCCGCGCCGTCCGCGTCGTATAGCTCGTTGGCGACCAGATTGCCCATGTCCTCCAGCAGCGCCGTCCCCCGCGCGGGCAGAATCAGCCGGTCAAGCCCAATCGGACATTCCAGCGTGTCAAATCGCTTTTCCCGGCGCATGTCCCGGTGGCGCGCCACGCGCCTTTCGCTCTCCGCATCCCAGACGCGCATGGTCGCCACATAAAAGCGCGGCAGGCCACTCTGCACGGCCAGACGCTCCGCAAACGCGCTCTTTCCGCTGGCCGAGCCGCCGATCACCAGCGTCAGCATTGCGGCGTATACGGCGCAATGCCGCCCTCCGCGAACGAATAGCAGCCCTGATACACCGCCAGCGCCATATCCCACAGCGGGATGGACGCGACCGCGCCCGTCCCCTCGCCCAGATGCATCCCCGCCGTAATCAGCGGGCGCTTGCCCAGCGCCTCCATCACCCGCCGCGCCGCCGGTTCGGAGGACGCATGGCTGGCGAAGATCGCCGCTTCCGCCTTCGGGCAGAGGCGCACCGCGCACAGCGCCGCCACGCCGCTGATGAATCCATCCATCACAATCGGCACGCGATAGCGCGCGCCGCCCAGAAACACGCCGCAAAGCCCCGCGATGTCCAGCCCGCCGAGCTTGCCGAGCACATCCAGCGCGTCCTCCGCGTTCGGGCAGTTGCGCGAAATGCCGCGCCGAATCGCGTCGAGCTTGCGCCCGAGCCCCGCGTCGGAAAGCCCCGCGCCCCGCCCGGTCATCCGCTCCACCGGCTCGCCCAAAAGCACCGCCGCCACCGCGCTGGACGTCGTCGTGTTGCCGATGCCCATTTCGCCCGTCGCCAGCAGCGAAAAGCCCGCCTCCCGCGCGTCCCGGACGAGCGCCATGCCGGTTTCGATGGCCCACAGCGCCTGCTCCCGCGTCATGGCCGGCCCCTGCGTGAAATCCGCCGTGCCGTCCGCGATGCGCCTGTCCAGCACGCCCTCGACCTTCTCCCCCGCCATGCCGATATCCACCGGCACAACGTCGCATCGCGCGGCAGCCGCCATCCGGCAGACGCTCGTTCTGCCCGCCGCGAGGTTCGCCGCCACGGCGCGCGTCACGCTCTGATCCGTCTGGCTCACGCCCTGCACCACCACGCCGTTATCCGCGCAGAGCACCAGCGCCGCGCGCCGGCTCACGTCGGGCGTTTCCCGCCCGGTCAGCGCCGCCGCGTCCTCCACCAGCGTCTCCAGTGCACCCAGCCCGCCGAGCGGCTTTGCCAGCCGCGCCCAGTGCGCGTGCGCCGCCGCCCGCGCCGCTTCGTCCGCCCCCGGCACGTCCCGAAGCACTTCCTTCAGTTCCTTTTCCGTCATCCGCCGCGCCCCTCATTCCCTGATCTTTCTGATGACGTCCAAAATGGAGCCGTCCCTGCTTTCCACCACCGCAACCACCTCGTCCTCAAACTCGACGGGGTCGGGCTTGCCCGCGATTCGGTAAGCCTCGTCGCGCAGCGCCTCGATGGTGCAAATCGGCAGACCCGAATTTTGATAGGCCGCGATCAGATCCTGCCGTCTCGGGTTGATGGCGATGCCGCAATCGGTAACCACCACGTCGATTGCCTCGCCGGGAGTCGTGACCGTCAGCACGCGATCCACAATCGTCGGGATTCGGCTTCGGATCAGCGGCGCGACGACGATGGCGCACTTGGCCCCCGCCGCCGTATCCGGATGGCCGCCGGGCGCGCCGCGAACCACGCCGTCCGACCCCGTCACGACGTTGACGTTAAAATCGACGTCCACCTCGAGCGCGCCGAGAATCACAAAATCCAGCTTGTTGACATACGCGCCCTTGTTCATCGGGTTCGCGTATTCCGACGTTGAAATCTCCACATGATTGGGGTTTGTCTTGATGTGCTCAATCGCCGCCGCGTCAAACACCTGCGCGTCAACGATCTTGCGGACGAAGCCCTCATCCATCAAATCGCACATCGCCTGCATAATGCCGCCGATGGCAAAGCCCATCCGAATCCCCTTCTGCTGCATATAGGGCTTGAGCATGCCGTTGACCGCGAGCGCCGCGCCGCCGCCGCCCGTCTGAAAGGAAAAGCCATCCTGAAAGTAGGGCGACTGCGCGATGATTTGGGTGCAGTATTCGGCCATCATCAGCTCGCGCACATCCTTCGTCACGCGCACGACATTGCTGACGATCTTTTTGGGGTCGCCGATCTCGTCAACCACGCACACGTAGTCCACATCCGTCATGGAAATGCTGGCGGGCGTGTTCGGGAAGGGCACCAGGCAATCCGTAATCACCACGACCCGATCCGCGTATTTGGCGTCCGCCATCGAATAGGACAGCACGCCGCAATCGCTCTTTCCGCCGACCGCCCGCGCGTTTCCGTATTCGTCCGCCGTCGGCGCGCCGATGAACGCCACGTCCAGATGGATGTCGCCCTCCTCAATCGCGCGGACACGACCGCCGTGCGAGCGAATGATCGCCGGCTTTTTGAATTTTCCCTTGGAAATGGCCTCGCCGATCTTGCCGCGAACGCCGGAGGACTGGATGCCCGCAATCACGCCCTGCTTAATGAGCGGCTCCAGCGCGTCGTGCGCCGCGCCCATCGAGGTGGCGCAGATGGTGATATCCCGGATGCCCATCCGCGCGACCTCCTGCATGACCATGTTGATCACATAATCTCCGTCGCGGAAATGATGGTGGAAACCGAAATACATGCCGTCATGCAGTTCGCATTTTTCCAGCGCTTCGCGCAGGGACGCACACAGCTTGCCCCGCTGCGGGTCATTCAGCGCCCTCACCGTGGGACTCGCCTTCCGATAGGAAGCGTTGTCCCTGTCATGCAGCCCCCGATATCCGGTTTTCCCCATCCGCGCCAGAATCTCATCCGGGATCTCGCGCCCCACCTGATTTTTCATCGCCGCTCACTCCTTTGCCCGCGTGTCCGACAGCGGTTTTTTCCTTTTTCGGTTATCATCATACACATCCGCCGCGCCTTTGTCAATCGGCCGCAAATAAGCATCGGATCACGTGTAATAAGTTTCACCATGATTACCTTCTCACATAAAAACTACCCCTTCAGCCGTTCAAGGAAGAAGGGGCGTATAAAGCAGTGTGAAGTACTATTATCAGGCTGCATTCATAGCGTAAAACAGCAGTACAACCTGCATAATCATTATCAACGGAATACCGACTGTAAAGTAATCTTTTCTCGTCTTGTGTCTGAGCAAATATATTGCAATCAATCCGCCAACAGAGCCTCCAAAGAAAGCCAATGCAAGCAGTGTTACGATTCGTATTCTAGATTTTCTTTCTATCGCAGCGATTTTATCGACAGCAAATGCTGCGAATGTTATAAAATTGATAATAACCAGATAAGCAATCAGTATTTTATGCCTATCAAAAAAAGTCCAAAAGGCCAACGTAAGATGATCTGCATGATGGCCACGTAACACCAAAAACAGCACAACCTGTATTACAAGAATACACGATACGAACACTCGGGACATCATATTTCCTTTTTCAGCTTTCCTATCAAAAATCAGAATTGAAACTACGATTCCCAGCGAACCACCAAGCAAAGAAACCATTGTTAATACCGCATCTATTTGTCCCTCTGCTGTGAACCGATATAGAAGAGTATTTATTAGGTACAGAATAAAGCCCGTAATGTTAATGATTACGAGATATGTCATAAATAGACTCATTTCCGACATTGTTGACCTCCTTATTTGGGTTTATTGTTGCGATATGTATGATACGTAATCACGATTTCAGCATCAGCCCGGTATTCTTTTCCTGTAGAAAACTTGTTGTCACCATTTATCACTACCGATTTTACTTCTCCGTCATCGGTCATCCAGCCAGTTATAATGTCATATTCCTCTTCAAGCGCAATGTTATTAAACCCCGCATCCTTAAAACGTCTCATCACATCTTGATAGTCGGCACCCTTAGCTTCCTTTGAAGACATCGGAACCGCATACTTTTCAAGGGTATGGTATGTAATGACTACCGGGAAATTAGACGGATATTTTGAAGTTGCGCTAAATTCGTCCGCGAATCCAATTTTGATCGCATCAGTTTTATTCTCTTCAGAAATCTTACTCAAAGGCAAATCTGTAATCTCATAGGTTCTTACCCTACTAAAACCGGATTCCTTCAAAGTTTCTACGACATATTCGCAATCTCGACCAATTAAATCAACGGATGAATGTCCGACGGGTATAAGAAGTCTGATTTCATAATATCCAGCAGCAATAACAACAATGAGAAAAAATATCCCTTTTATTCTCAGCTTCCAATTTGCTTTCTTTTTAGTCTTTGATGAATGAGGGGTGGCTGATGATTCATATGAACTACTATAATTCTGTCTGCTACTGTATCCACTGCTTTGGCCGCTAACCGAATTATAAGACGCGCTTGATGATGAAGAATAATTATATGCTGAGCTATAGCTATCAGAATTGTCGTCACTTTCATCGTCGTCATCGAAAGAACTATCTGGATCCACTTCCTTATATTCATCTTCACTGTAATCATGATGCAGATGAACTCCACACCTAGTACATTCCCAATCATCATCATATCTGTTGAATCCAGGTTGAAAATCCAAAGCGACACCACAATTAGGGCACGAAAACTCCGTCTCCTCGCTGATGATATCAGCCTCCGTTGTTCCGTTAAGATGTCCGCATTCCGTACAGGTCCATAAACCATAACTGTCAGAAAAACCTGACTGGCGATTCAAAAGAGCTCCGCATTTATCACAGTACCAAGCCACTCCTTCAAAAAAATCACCGTTATATATATCGTCATCCATAAGATGCATACCGCATTCTGTGCAGCGCCAAGTCCCTTTGCTTGGATCAAATCCATATTGATCATTTAATATGGCCCCGCATTTAGGGCAGAAATATTCATCCATTCTCTTTAGCTCCTTATGCTTAACTTATTTTTTCTTAAAGAATCCATTTTGAAAAAAATGCTCCCGCCCACAGCAAATACAATTGATCCAAGAGTTACAGCACCATTACCAAATTTCTCCACCACCCATATTTGATGGCTTTATTATATCATATTCCAGCCTTTCATTCATAGTCTCGATTAAATCAGCTGTTCCCTAGTTTTACTCTTGAAATATCGGTGTTGTTAGTTTGACAGTCCCAAGAAGTTGAAAAGCGCACAGCAAATGCCTCATCCCGGAGTTGACGGGAAAACAAGGGATTTGATACAATGACAGTATCATAATGCAGAAACCTGAGCGGCGGATTCCATGAAATCCGTGCAGCATTCGGATTTGAAAAGAGTGAAACAGATTGCCATGAACGGATATTATTCGGTTTTAACCACCATCGATCTTTTTGTTTTGGGCTTTATGGGACTCCTTACAAGGTTGAGCGAGTCCCTGAATAAGAAGCAAAAGCGGGGATTTTTTCTGGCGTTCGCACTGATTGCCGGTATTTCTGTGATGGAAATTGTAACGCTGGCGGTAGACGGCGCGCCGGCAAAATATCGTTGGCTGAACATCGCATCCAATTTTCTGGGGTTTGGCTTGTCCCCTGCGGTGGCCATCTGCCTGGTGTATGTGCAGGATCGAAAATCCGCACCCCGACAGAAGCTTCGGTTTGCGGTGGGCTGCGAAATTGCCTATTTGTTGTTTCTTGCATTCTCCATTCCCTTTGGAACGGTGTTTTCCGTGAGCGCGGACAATGTATATTCCCGGGGAACGCATTTTCACATTTACATCGCGGTGTATTTTGCGGCGATTTTTTATCTGTCCCTGGCCACCATCCTGACGGCGCGGGCGTTTCAAAACCGAAGCAGAGCCCTGATCTATCCCCTGATTGTGTTCCTGACGGCGGAAACCATCGTTCAGGTCGCGCTGCCGGATTTGCACGTTACCTGGCTGTGCGTTACGCTGCTGGCAGTACTCTACTATATCTATTGCACCGAAATGTGGAATCAGTTGGATGCTCTCACCGGTCTGCTGAACCAGAGCAGTTATCTGCACCGCACGGCGGAAATGACCCGGCGAGGCGGAATGCTGGTTGTGTTCGATGTGGATCATTTCAAACACATCAACGACCGCTACGGTCATTTGCAGGGGGATGTGTGCCTTGCGGAAATTGCGGACTGCATAAAAAAAGCCTATGCCTCCTACGGTTACTGCTACCGGATTGGCGGCGACGAATTCTGCGTGCTGCTAAAAGACGCGCAGCGGGAAGCAGCCTGCGCCCGGGAATTTCTGCGGTGTCTGGAGGAACGGCGGCAGACAATCGCCTTCTTGCCCACAGTCTCCTTTGGCGCCGCTGCGCTTTCGGGAGAGAACATGGAGAAGGTCAAGGAGCAGGCGGACCGCCGAATGTATCGCTACAAAAAAAGGAGCTGAGCCCGCCTTTGCCTCCGCCGAAGTCTGCCATGCGTCAAAACCCTGCTCACGCGGGCGATTTTACGCAATTTCCCATACATTACAGTAAATGAGCAAATCCGAAATTTTGCACAAATTCCAATAACGGGCGCACGATGCGCGCCCGCGTTTTGTGCAACATTCGCTTTTTGCTCAATAATTGTACATTATTAAAAAAGAAAGTCTGAAAACTGACGTTTTCAGACTTTTTTGGCGGAGAGTTAGGGATTCGAACCCTAGGAGGTTTGACCCTCACAGCATTTCGAGTGCTGCACCTTCGACCACTCGGACAACTCTCCACGTCGTGATTCTCTTTTTTCCAGATACCTGTTTATTATAAGGCTAACAGATGAGTTCTGTCAAGCAAAATCGTTCTTTTTTCTTTTTTTGTCGCCGATTCGCCGCTTGAAATTTAACCGCATCTTTGCTATCATGTTGGTTGATTCTATATAGCGTCTCAGCTTTTCTTCCGAAGGGAGTTCTGTTTATGGCTCATATTTCCGGCATGATCCGCGCGATGGCCGCCGTGCCGCGCGTCCATCTGGCCGATCCGCAGGCCAACGCGCAGGAAATCCTCGCGCTGCTGCGTCAGGCGGACGAGCAGCGCGCCGAGCTTTGCGTTTTTCCGGAGCTCTGTCTCTGCGGCTACACCTGCGCCGACCTGCTGCTCCATCCCCCGCTGCTGGCGGGCTGTCTGCAAGCGCTTGAAACGCTGCTCCGCGCGCCGGTGCGCGCGGCGTTCGTCGTCGGGCTTCCGCTGGAAATCGGCGGCAGGCTGTATAACTGCGCGGCGGCGGTCTGCGGCGGGCGGATTCTCGGCGTGGTGCCCAAGGCGCATCTGCCAAACAGCGGCGAGTTTTATGAAAAGCGCTGGTTTGAGCCGGGGGCTTCCGCGCCGGAGAGCATGACGCTCTGCGGCCAAAGCGTCCCCGTCGGCGGGGATCTGGTCTTCGACTGCGGCCGATTCTCCTTCGGCGTCGAGCTTT
>ERZ773235.2289-NODE-2289-length-16508-cov-15.580927_pt1 | contig 16508 bp, 27 predicted proteins | sample MGYA00580522_ERZ773235 | MGnify/ENA primary metagenome ERZ773235 (study PRJEB29015, sample SAMEA2737797) | human gut metagenome | biome: human gut; feature: human-associated habitat; material: faeces | place: China | collected 2012 ...
TTACGCCATTGCTTGCTAAAAATAAACCTGCTTTTAATGTTCCATTAAACAAATTCTTTCCACTTCTTGCTGTTTGAGTAGAAGAACCTTCTAATTTTTCTATTATTATTTTTTCTACAATAGGACTTGTAAAATTTATGTTTTTACCCTCAGCTATTTTTTCCCCTTTTTGTAATTCAAACGTCTTAATATAAAGTTTTCCATCTCTACCAATTACTGCAAAACCTTCTGCTTGTTCTGCAATGTAACTTAAATAAGTTCTTGCTGATACTGTATTGTCGTACACTGCTATTTCCTTATTCATGTTTAAAAAAGAAGTAGAACCGAAGTTCTACTCCTGCTTTTGAACATATATCCTGTAATACAGTTAGTAAAGTTGCTGGGTATGTTAATTTACTTCCATCGTAATTAAATTCAAATTTAAGCATATTGTCTATTAATTTTAATGTTACAGTATAATCATCATCTTTACTAACTTCATCTGTATTAAAAATACCAACTGGTATTATTTCTCCTGTTATTCCACTTTTTATTTCCACCTTATTTATAGTTTCTGGCACTGCTGTTTTATACAATTTTAACTCAGCACTTTTTGCAGTAACTGAGCCAAAACTAAACTCGTCATTAGAAAGCAGCTGTTGTTCTACTTTACAACTCAGTATGTATTTTTTATCTATTTCACTATCGTTTATAAACACTTTCAATGCATGTGGTGTATTATATATCTTTGCTTTGTAGCTATCACTTGTATCATACATTAACTATTTACCCCCTCTACTGCTGTTTTTTGTGCTTCTGTTAATTCTTTTTGCATTAAATTAAAAGAGCACTTCCACCTTGTTTTAGAAGTGTTCGTATTTAATTCTGTATCTATCATTCCTACTTTTCTTTTTGAAACTCTAAATTTTGCTCCTTCTAAAAATCCACCATCTACTACTGGAACTTTAACATCCAATATAAATGGATTTTTATATGTCTTCTGTATAAGTTGTTCTGCTTCTTCTTCTGTGTTAAAATCCCAACTCATAGAAAGCTTTAAAAGTCCTACTGCAATGGGATTGTCTATTAAAGAACCATCAACAGCAGAAGAATAACTGTCTTTGTCTGTATCTTCTATATCAGCTGAGTATGTACTTGGTGTTGGTAAATTTTCTGTTTTTCCATGTTCTCTCCATAACATAACTTTATCCTCCTACTAATGCTTCTATATCTTTTCCTGACTGTCTTTTCATGTCTCGTAGATTGTCTAATAATATTTGTCCTAGTTTTACATTTCCTACATTTACTGTTAAATAAATTGGTTTATTGTTTTCATTTTCTTTATATGCTATATCACTTAAAGCATCCAACATATTATTAGCCTTAACATTTACAGGTTTTATTGTTGGATTTGTTGAAGGAATACCTGTTACCGCTTCCGTATTTATTGTATAAGACATTGTTCCTGCTAAATTTTCTATTTCACTTTTTACTTTTCCAACGTTGTCTTTTATTCCTTTTACCATTAAATCAATCATATCTGGCATATATGTATGGAAATTACTCAAAGGTCCTTCGTCTGGTTCTGAGAAACCTAAAAATCCTTTAATTTTGCTAGCAACACTTTGAACTGCACTTCCAACCTTATGAGCTGTATTTCTTATTCCAGAAGCCATATTCTCTGTTAAATCTTTACCCCACGTTGTAGCATTTCTTCCTAGATTTGTAAATGTAGTTTTTATATTATCTCCCCAACCAGAAATTACTGTCTTTGCATTATTAAGTCCAGTTGAAATATTGTTCTTTAATGTATTTACTTTATCTCTAACAGTATTAGATGCATTAGACCAACATTCACTTATTTTAGATTTAACATTATTTCCCCAATTTGATATTGTATTTCGTGCATTATTAAATCCTGTGGCAATACTGCTTTTTACATTATCAACTTTTTCTTTCACTTTGTTTGAAACATTATCCCAACATTCTTTTACTTTATTTTTTACATTTCCTGCCCACTCAAATACTCCGTTTTTGATTTCATTGAATTTATTTTTAACATTCTCAGCAAAACCTATAAAAATTCCTGCTACAGCGTCCCAAACTCCTAATAGTCCCAATTTTAATCCTTCAATCAAAAGTTTACCCATTTCAGCCATAACAGTTGATGGTGAGTGTATACCAAATACACTTTTAAATCCATCTATAAATGGTTTGAAAATGTTATCATTAATCCATTGCCCTATTCCAGCAAAAGCATCTACTATACCTTTAAAAATTCCTGCTACAATATTTCCTCCACATTCTTCTATTTTTTCTTGAAAATATTGTTTTGCAGAATCAATTCCTTCGCTTATTTTTTCTCCAATTACTATTCCTAATTTAAGCATGCTTGCAATTGCTGTTCCAAGCATTTCTGAAAAAGATTGTGCTATTCCACTATAATCTATACCTTTTATCCAATTAATAATCGCATCTACTAAAGCTTGCCAATCTATATTAGCTATAAACCCAGTAACTGCATTATATACACCTATTGCGAGGTTTGACATAGTTTCAGATATTGAGCTCCAATCTGTATTTTTTATAAATCCATTAATTGAATTTATTATAGCTTTTCCAAACTGTTTCCAGTCAAATGTTGTTACAAAATTGTAAGCAAAATAAATTGCTGTATTTAACCCTTGCGCAACCGTATCTCCTACTTGCTTCCAATCTGTTACTGCTATAAAGCCATTTAATGTTTGTGCTATTCCAGATGCTATATTTTTAGCTGTACTCTGTATTTTATCCCAAGGTATTTTAGCTAAAGCATTGTTTAATTTTTTCCCTATCATAGCTCCGATTTCATTCCAATTACCATTTTTAATTACATCTATTATTTTGTTTGGACTTTTATCCAGCTCTGATAAATCCATATTAGGTGTAGCACTTCCGCTTCCTCCTGAATTTTTATTATCAGAAACATTATTTATTTCGCTGTGTATTCCACTTAAAGATTTACTTGTCTGTTTTGCACTACCTGATGCACTTTTCATAGATGAAGCTGTTGCTTTTGCAAATATATTTACTCCAGTAAAAGCATAAGCTAAACTTTGTATTGCTTTCATTAATTTATATACTAAGTTAATTACATATTCTATTACTGGTGCAAACATGCTTCCCATTGCATATTTCATGTATTCTATATTAGCACTTAATTGTTGAGCTCCAGCGTTTTGACTAGACAACCAACTCCTTGCTGAATTACTTAAAACAGAATATATCCCCCTCAAACTAAATAATGCCGCCGCATATTTTAGCACATGTTTTAGATTTCCTTTGAGACCATTTCCCATATTTTTTATATTGTTTGTAATGTTTTGAGTTACTTTAGGTATCCCCTTGAAGTTGTTTTTAAATCCCAAAGTACTAGCTTTGGCTTGTTCTATTTTTTGTTTAATCATACTAAAAAAGCCACTCATTTTTCTTTGAGTGGTAGTGTTCGAATTAGTTTTATTTTCTAATTCTGTCATTTTTGATTTGGCACTATCTAGTAACGCGTTATATCTAATTATTTCATTATTTAACTTATCACTTTCATTTACCATTTTAACATAATTGTCATCGTTGAATAATCTTAGCTCTGTCTGTTGATTTATTCTTTTAAATCCAGCATCTGGCATTTCTTTTGATACATTTTGTCTCGTCGTCTCTTTCATTTTATCTAATGCCCCATTTGTTATATTTAGCTTTATTTCTCGTTCACTTATTTTTTTTTGTAAACTATCTATTTCTTTTTGTAATTGTGTTGTTTGTTTTATAGCTTCCTGATTATTTACTTTTATTATTATTGCATTGTCTTGGTTATCTTTTTTTAAATTACGCATCTTATTTTTTATAAAATTAGTTGCTTTTTGAATTTTATTTTGGAGTGTTGATATATTAATTTTAGAAAAGGACTCTTGTACTTTCTCTAATTCTTTTTTTATTCCAGGAACTAATTTTTCAAATCCTTTTAATGCTTCTTCTACTTTTGCAGTAACAATAATTTCGATTTCTTCTACAGTCATACCTTCCCCCCTTTTCCAACATAATAAAAACACTTACCGAAGTAAGTGTTTAAAATATTTTATTTGCAAAATTTAATACATAGATGCTTCTACAATTTTAAATGTTGCCTTTTCCATTGCATCTACTTTATCTGATGTTACTAATGTAAATATATCAAAGTTTTGACTTTGTCCAGCACCCAAGTCATTAGCATAAACATAGCCATCATCAATTCTTGTGCCTGTTGAATCTACTGCTTCAATATGTAGACTAAAAGATTTCTTTTCACTTGTTTTATTAGTAACCTTTACTGTAAGTTTTGTGTTTGTAATACCATAACTTCCTTTTGTTACTTCAAAGTTGCCTAATTCAACGTTTACATCATTTTTTAAAACTTCCTCTGTACTTGCTCCAGTTGCCTTATTCAAATTTGAACTAACTTCATTTAAGCCATCTGCTAAAGCTTTTTGAGAATTAACAGTAATTATTATTGCAAGCACACATAAAATGATTCCAGCTATAGCTTGTCCCTTACTGGCTTTCTTTAGTAAAGAAACTATTGCAAAAATCCCTCCAATTAATCCTAATAAAAATGACAAATTGTTTACTATTGGAATAAATGATGTGCAAATCCCAATTATTCCCAACACTAAGCTTGCTGGTCCAAATCCGCTCTTTGTTTTTTCCATTATATTACCCCCTTTACATATAGGAGTATATTACAACCATTATTAAAAATCAATATATTATTATAAATTATTTTTCGACATAATTCGACATTAGCCTTTAAATAGCCTTCTTTGTTCTTCCAAGGTTTGTTCTTTTTCCTCTGTTTTAAATAATTCCTTGTATTGTTCTCTTATAGTTATCATCTTAGCATTTTGATTCATGCAATCACCTGCAATAAGTTTATTTGTAACCGCTTCTTGTAAATCAATTTCTCTTTTAAAGTCATCGATTCTTCTGCTTATTTGGCTTTGGCAATACAGATTTATTTCTTTATAGCTTCCTTCCCAGAAGTCGCTCGGTTTTAACCCAAAATAGTATGCTAAAGGCTCAGTTGCGTAAATTATTTCCGTTAAATTGTTAGAATTTTTGATATTATCTATTATTGAACCTAAGCTTCTAAAAATATTTGACTTTCTGCCATTTTGCTTATTGCTTTCTCTGCTGATTTCTGCACTAATTCGTCTATATTCATTGCTGATAAAGGATTTGATATCATTTCTGTTAGTTCTTTCTTGTTCATTTTTTTCATAAAAAAACCTTGTTCATTTATAACCTCTGTCAATTCCTTATAAATATCATTGTATGTTTTTCCATTTTCTGTTTTATAGTCATCTAAGAAATCATAAACTTCATCAGAGCTAGAAAATGCGTGTTTTCCATCTTCATTTTCTGCAAGTGTATATATAATCTTAGATAATGCGTTTAAGTCATTTTCCTTTACTGCTTTAAAATAAGCATCTTCAAAATTTTTATTTTTTAGTGTATTCGCGATTTCCACTATTTTTCTTGTTTTTAATACTAGTTTAATTCTTTTATTTTTTGTTTCTAATATCATTTTTTCTCTCCTTTGCAAAAGAAAGAAGGTTCAGTTCATAGAACCTTCTCTTAATATTAATATTTTGTTGAATCTCCTTCTACTGGGTATCCATCTGTTTCTACTACATTTGATTCTTTATATACTCTCATTGTGTCTTTTATGAAGTCTCCATCGTTTATTTCTTGACCTGCTATGTCTACAGTGCATTTTACTGACTGAACTAGTGGTTTATTAGCAACTGATGCTGTTGTTTCTGGATACTCTAAGAATAAGAATATTGTTGTATCTGCATCTGCTATTCTTTTAATAGATTTATGTGTTTCTTGAATGAACATCATTTCAATATCAACAGTTTCTGCCTTTCTTTTTCCTTTTGCCATTCTTTCCTCTTCTAAATCAAGAGCACTATATGTTTGGCCTTCTTTTAGTGTCTTTAATTGTCCTACTTTTTGAACATAACCTATGTCTATTTTATCTCCTGTTAATGTTGTTGAATAAGATACTTTAGCTTTCATTGCAACTTGTGGTGTTGTTGTTTTTGGTGTTACTTCATCTCCCATTTTTAATTCCTCCTATCTTAAATTAAAAGAGGCTGTTATAGAATTATAACGAACCTCAAATGTTATTGTTATACCGTATTTTTGCAGTATCTGGTCATATACTGCGGGACTGGTATTAGTCCTTATAAAATTTAATTCTTGAAGTTTCGTATCAACTTCGTTTGTCATTTGCATTGCTTGTCTTTGTTTTTCATTCCAACAAGTGATTGATATTTGAAATGTAGAACGAATAGGAAATGCGTTTTCTGTTAGATTTACTGATTTCAAAGGTGTATGCAATTCCAAGCAAGGAAATTTGCTTGTAGTTGTTGGATTTGTTAATATTTGTTTATACTTTAATGGTTCTAGTTTTTCATATACTAAATCGCTAAAGTCCTTTATACTTAAATCTTTCATTTGCAACACTCCTTTATCATATCGTCTAACTTCTTCTTAACTATTTCTACATTTTCATCTCTACTTTTGAAACTTGCATCTCCCATAAAGTGGTTTGCTTTTACTCCGTGTGCTATATAAAAATCCATTCCCTGAATATTGACAACTGGATATGGTAATGCTTTTTCTACTTTACCTACTGGAATAAACCATTCTGTACATCCACTTGCTATAAAGTGTTCAGTCTTTCCAATATGTTCTTGTTCAGCATATTGTCCTGTTCCAAAATACTCAAAAAACAAATAAGATACACCATTGCTTATAAATTTGTCAGGACTAGCATATATGCGACCGTTTTACTTCCATATTTGAGGTATCAATTAATTCGCATAATATACCGTTCTTCATTGTGTCCTCGTTCAAGCTTTATAGCATATCCTCTTACATTTTTTAAAACTTCTTCCACACTTTCCTTACTAAATTGAGGTAGTTTTTGAATTATAGCATCTATATTTTTAAAATTATGTTTTACTTTTATATTACAATTGAAATTTATCATTGTATTTTCTCCATTCTATATACATAAGTACTTCCTATTTTATTTTTATCTAGTACTCTATATTCCGGAATAAACTTCTCTAATTTTGAGATATCTTCAAATGATATTCCATTGCCTTTTTGTATATCATAATCTCTAGTCGTACGACCTTTATATGTACTATAATCCACTTCACCTGTGGACTTTCTATCTAACTCGTTGACATCTTGTTGCATATTTAGCCAAGCTATGCTTTTATATTTCCATTTCTTTTCGGGTTCGCCGTGGTCTTCTATTTCTTCATATCCTGATATATATACTTTTGTTAAATCTCGTAATAGCATTACTTAATCCTCCTTAATCCAGATTTTATAATGTCATTTCTTAGTTTTTCTATAATATCTTCATATGAACTTGATATAGAACCTTCTCCACGACTTGTTAAGCCTTCTGCTCCTCTTGAAAGATATATTGCTTTTACTGCTTTCTTAATATATGGAAATAACTTCTCATCATTTTTTTGTCTATTAGAAATATCAGAGGCAATAGAACTTACTTCCTCTAATATTTCATTTAAAACCTCATTATCTTCTTTTGAATAATTTGGTCCTAAATCTTTTATTATTTTATCTATGTTATTGGTTTCTGCCATTTCTATTGCCTCCTATTTTTAGGCCATTGAAGCAATTGTTGCTATTCCTGCTTTTTTAGCCTTATTTGCTGAATCAACTTCAACAATTACAATTTTTTGTCCTGTTGTTGCTGCTATTTCATCTGTTCCATTCCAAACTGTGTATCCAGTTGCACAAACTGCATCATATTCTGGCATTGTTGGATTTGCAGCAGCTTTATACTTATAGCTATTTCCAGAAGTTAAAGCTGGTGTAACAGTTATTTTTGTTTTTCCTGTTGAAGTACCCGCTACTGATGTTACAGTTAATTCTGCAAGTTTAGCATCTGTTACATAGAAAATAGTATCTTCCATTAATGCTTTTGTTCCTTTGTATAAGAAATCTTCTAATGCTACTGCATCGTCAAATGGTACTTTCTCTGCTCCATATTCTGATACATAAAATGGTTGAGCAATAGCTCCGTCCATCATTACAACAGCTTTTACTCCATCTGGCAATCTTGTTGATTCATAAACTCTAACAGAGTCGTATATACCAATTGCTTGTTCTTTTGGATCTGTTCCATTTGGTAAATCATCAAGAATTTTCTTCATTCCTTTTCTATATTCGCTATCTACTACAATAACTAATAAATCTGATTCTATTCCATCGATAAAATCATTTTTTAAAGTTCTTGCTTTTTGTAGCAAAGTATCAATAGTGTCTTGAATGTTGTTTTGAGCAGATACTTCTGTTCCTTCTAATACCTTTGCAAAGAACTCTCTATCTAAATATCTTATAATAGCTGATTGATGATTTACTTTTCTCTTTTCAGCCATACCATCAATACCATAAAGTTTTACATCTTTTCCTTGTAATTCCTCTACAATTTCTTTATCTGTATCAATAACAACTTTTACTGGTTTAGCTTTTACTTCATCGCCTTTTCCAGCGGCTCTTGCAGTACCTTTGTCTTTTAATTCTGCATTTACAAATCTCTTATATTCAATTACTCCACCTTCTGGATTTCCAGAACCGTTTTTTGCTTTAATTTGTTCTGATACTGCTTTTGCAGATACATTCTCTAATACTCCACTTAATACTTGTTTTAAATTATCTTTTGTTTTGCCATCTTGTAGCATTATATTTAATGCTTCTTGTGTAATTTCTCCCATTTTAAATTCCTCCTATTTTTTAATAACTTGCTCTAGCTATTGATTTATTTTGTGTATCAATACCTGACTTTTGAGTTGGAGTATCTTCTTTTAATCTTTCATTTACAGCTTTTTCAACAGCTTTATTGAACGCATTTGAAACCTCTTCTATTTTTGAATTGATTTCCTCTGCCTTAACTGTTTCAAAATTAAAGAAAGTCAATAAAGATATATCCAATCCTTTTTCACTTGCGATTTTTGTTGCTTGTTCTTTTAGTCTATAGGCATTTAATTCTGCAAGTGCTTTTTCCTTATCTGCCTTTTCCTTTTGCGCTTGATATTCAAGTTTCTGTTCTTTGTTCATCTTTGCTAACTTTTCAGCTTCACTTTTTTCACTATTCATTAGCTCTTCCCAATTTGTTTTTGCTGTATTTATAGCCTTTTGAACTCTTTTATCAAATTCTGCTTGATTTTTTCCATCTTTTAAGAAATCATCAAACGTTACAGGGTTGTTGTTTGTTCCTGTATTATTTTGGTTGTTTGCTCCCACTGATTCATTATTTGCCCCAGTATTAGCATTGTTTGGATTATTGTCTTGGTCTTCCATTTTTTACTCCTTTTGCCCCAGCCATTGCCCATAAAGCCCCAGCCATTGCACTTGTATTCTGTTGTTCTTTAATGCCTGCAATCAGTAAAAAGGCATAAAAATAAGAGCTAGTCGACTTAGCTCTTGATTTATAATTATAAAATGTTAATAACTTATTTATCTTTTTCTTTAACATTAAGATATATCGCATATCCTACTATTCCTGCTAATTCTGTTAATATTGTGGCTATTACTCCACACCAAAATGGATTTATATACATATTATTTTCCCTCCCTTGTTATTCCTTTTATAGCCCAAAATTGTGCTTCTTCTAATTTTGTTAATGCTAATGATGTTTCTCTACTTGGCTTACACTTTAAATCTATTTCATCATAGATAATTGAGAAACATTCTCTTATATGTTGTATTCTGTTGTTCTTTTCTTCATCTACTGCTAAATATTTTGCTCTATCGTTCATTTTTTCACCTTCTTTCCATAATAAAAGCACCTACTTGTTAGTAAGTGCTATTTTATCCCATCATATATCATTGTTAAGCTTTCTAATTGTCCTTTTCTTTTTAATTTTTCTTTTTCTTCTTTACTATATTTAAAACTTTTAAAAACATTTTGTACTTCATTGTATAGCTTTATTATTTCTGTATCGTCCATATTTTTTGGACACTCTATAGTTCTTTTTATCAACTTTTCTATATAATCATTTTTAAACATATAATTCTCCTAATAAATTATTTAATTCAATTGCTTCATTTATTGACTTGCCTACTAAATAATTTTGTATTTTATCATCCAGAAAGTCTAATCTATCGGTAACTGGTATTTTATATAAAGTTTTTGCAAATTCAAAGGTATTATTTTCTATTTTTATTTTGTCATTTATTTTTATTAAATTTTCTACCCAATCATCATAAGCAGATGTAATATTAACTAATTTTTCCTTCTTACATATTTCTTTGGTTAGTAATTCTGTTGAAGCTTCCTCAATTCTCTTATATTTTTTATATGTATCCACATTATAATAACTAATAGAATGAGCATGTAATTGTTCATGTAATATTGCATGTGGAGAAGTTATACTTTCAATTTCTATATTACAATTCCATAGTTTTGCATTTGTTTTTCTATTGCTTATAATAATATTCCCACTCCACTTAGATTTATTATCAGTATATTTATTTCCAACTTCATACATTTTATTTGCTATGATTTTTATTTCTTTTTTTGAATAATGTCTTTCTCCTGATAAATACAATTTTTCTTTCTTAAACTCAGGATTATTATAACTCTTTTTTTCTTGTTTTTCAACTGGTGGTAAGTACGTTATTGTACTTCTGCAGTAATGAAAGTGATGCTGTATAGGTGGTAAATTTAATCCTAATACTAATCCATTACATCTAATTCTTTGTATTATTAACTCTTTTTGTGTTTCACCATAATATCTATTAAATGTATTTTCCTTCTTAATATAAAACTCCTGATTATTTAAACTATCACACATCAATGTTGTTTTATCGTCTTCTACTGCAATAAATCTAACTTTTGAATTATCTTCTGCTACCTCTTTTATTCCTTCTACTTTTACTAAATTGTTTAAACCAATCATTTGTAAGTCAACTGCACCTGATATCTTATCATTATTTATATTGAGCTTTTGATTGTTTTGTCTTTGTATTATTGTTTGAAACTCACTAGAATCAATTTCTAGGTCTTTTTGTTGTTGTATATTTAAAATTGCTTGTTTGTATATTTGTTGTGCATTATATTGAATTGTAACTTCAATGTATTGTTTCCAATTAAATCCACTGTAATTAGGTTGGTCTACTAATGCAAGAAACAAAGCCATCTGAATTATTGATGGCTTTTTCTTTTTATTTACTTCTTGTTGGCCTTGTTCATAGTAATAATTAGCATCTTCATACATTATCTGCTGTTCTTGTTCTTCAAGTTTGTTTTGCTCTTCTACATATGAACTGTAAATAAGTAACTCTAGTATTTCACTATTCTTTACTCTTGTTCTCTTATAAATATTGTTTGCTAATACAGTAAAATAGCTATTATTCTTTAATAAGCCTTGTTCTTTCCATTGTTCTATATATGTATTTATTCTTTTTTTAGTTTTATTATCAGCAATATTATAGATGTTTTCGGTTGTAAAATTAAATGTATCAAAGATTTCTTGAAGTCTGTTCTGTGTTTGTTTTGATGTTTTATTATATAGTTGTTTTAACTGTCTCATATAATTATCATGTACTTTCCACATATAAAACACCTCTATCCTTTATTGATTTGCTTATTAATAACTTTTGTTTGCTCTTTCTTATTGTCTGCTGTTAGTTTTTGTGCTTTTTGTGTGTCTGTCAAATCTGTTACTTTATCGTCCTGTTTGTCTTCTTTGTTATCTTGCTCTACTCCTGTTTGTCCCATCATTTGCATTTGTTGTAAATTCTTTTGAATATTCTCTTCATTTTGTTTATCCATTTCAGCAATTTCTGATTCTGCATCTAATCCGAATGGTAAATGACTTATAATTGATTTATCACTTATTAAGCCTCTTAATTTTAACCAAGCATTTGTTAAGCTTTCTGTATCTGTAGGCAAATTACGTACTAATATAACATCTATATCTCTAAAGTCATACTCTTTATTTTTCTTTAAATTAATTCTTGCTGTTAGCATCTCCCACATTCTTAAATATTCTTTTCTAAACAAATGATGTGCTTGCTGTAGCACTTGTTCTAAAGGAAAGAACTTTTTTTCTAAAGCTGCAGAATTATCTGCATTAGTAAAACCTTGATCAGTTACGTTTGGAACACCAGCAATCATAAGAGCCATATCTAAGCACGTCTTTTTATGATTTTCTGATGCAGTGTCATTTATATCTTTTATAATCCAATCAATGTCTCCATCTTTATCTGGCGTATAGAATACCTTTGCATTTAATATAGCATCATCTTCTTGTATTCTTGCAGGATTCTTGGTCATTATTACATTTCCTTCTTTATCTTTTTGCTCTTCTCCTTTATCATTCAAAAGTGGTATTAACGGATCATTCATTGGAGAAAATCCTGTTACTTTCAATTTAGCATTATCATTATAATCAAAAATATTTGCATTATTTTCAATTACTTTTTCATTTTTATTTATTAAAGTTATAACATTTTCAAAAAATGACATTCCATAAGGATTTTCTACTGCAAAACAAGGCAAGTCAGTCCATCTTACTGGTTTGTCACTACCATCTACTTCTTCAAACTTATATTCAGCACTCTCTGTAATAGTCTTTTTTTCTATTCCATCGACAAATTGCTTTTTATAGTCTTTGGTTATTATTTCTAAGTGTGTTTCAATTCCGCCTGTTGCTGTATTTTCATACCAACATCTTAATAATCCTATTTTTGTGCTTGGTACATCATAATTCCATATAGCGACTGTATTCAAGCTTGAAACATTGGCATACACTTCTTCGTTGTTCTTATTTTCATACACTAATCCATAACACGCTCCAGTTGTAATATAATCAAGTACACAATCATAAAAAAAGCTACCATTGTCATTATATTTTGCAATATAATCAATAATAGCTTGATAATCTTCTGGATCATTCTTCTCTCCAAAAATTCTTTTAAATATTTTATTTAAAATTCCTTTTTGAGTCTCATTTATATTCTTAACTTTAAATTGAGGCTCTTTTCCTCCAAAATATCCACTTGCAATAATACTTATATAATATTCAAGTGCAACAACAACATCGTTTTTGTCATATTTTCTTGTAAATCTATCTTGTAAATATTTTCTGTGCATAAATATTGGCAATGCTTTTCCCCATAATATACTTATATTTTGATTTATATTTTTTTCACTTAAGAAGTCATCTTTATATTGTACTTTTTCTACGAAACTCATTTTGATTCTCCTTTACATTATATTGTTATATCCAAATTGTAATTTCTTTTGATTTATGTATTTTTCTACTGCATACCTCATTGCATCCATTAAATGGTTAAAGTCATCTATTGGTCTATTTATTTTATTTCCAAACTTGTCCTCGTCCCAAGTGTAATTGCTTATTTCTGTTATGAAATTTACACATCTAGGATGTATTATTATTTCAAAATCTTGTATAAATTGAATACCATTATTTATGCTGTCTTTTCCTTTTAATGCACCTGTAATATGCCTTAATCCTAATCCTCTTAATTCATCTATTGACTTTGGTTCTGCACTATCTGCCGTTATCTTTTCTTTTGAATAGCCCATTTGATTTATTTGGTCATATATCGTTTTGTTACTCATTCCTTTTTGATATATTTCATCATATACATAAATCTTTTTGTTTTTTAAATCTATTGCACCACAAAATAGTGCTGTTGGGTCGTTTGTATAACCAAAGTCTAATCCAAAAGCACTATCCAAATTTCTTATTATATTTAAATCAAATTTTTCTTCTTTCCAGTTTTCATAAACCAATCCATCAACTATACCCCAGTTACCTAATCCTGCAACTTGATATCTTCTAGGATTATTTTTCTTCATTCTTTCAAATACTTTTTTATCTGCTTCATCTAGCCACTCGTTACAAAGATAATTTGTTGTCATCGCTAATATATCATCATCTTTAACATCAAAAAATCTTTTCTTAATCCAATGATGTTCATTCCAAGGATTTAATGTTATTGTTATTTGTTTAAATAATCCCTCTGGTACTTCTCCGCCTTATACTTTCATCTATTACATCAAAATCAGATTCTTTTGTTATTTCGTATGCTTCTTCAATCCATAACCAACATAAAACACCAATATCTACTGATATTGATGTTACTTTTAATGGGTCATCTAATCCTCTGAAATATATTTTCTGTCCTGTAGGTTTGTATGTCATTTCTAATGGGCTTTCTTTTATTTCCCAGAAACTATCTACTTGTAATCTATGTATTGCCCATTTCAGTTCTGTAAAGCAACTATCTTTTAATGTTCTAAATGTTTTTCTAATTACAAGTGTATTAGCTTCTTTATATTTCATCATGTTACTTATTATCCATAATGCCGTTGTTTTAGATTTTTTGCTTGCTCTTGAACCTTTACATACTCTATATCTACATTTGCAGTGCCAATACTCTGCATAACCTTTTCCAACTATACTTTGTAATGATAATTTGTTTATTTGTTGCTGTGTGTTTTTATTTATTATTCTACTCTGTAATGTCATCTTGTATCACCACTGGTATATTACCAGTTACATCTACTTTTTCTTTAAATGTGCCATATCTCTTGCCAAGCAGTTCCGCACATTTTGTCCTATCTTGTAATGAAGCATCCAGTCCAAATTGGTCTTTTTCTTCTCCTCTCATTACTTTTGTTAAATATTGTAACACTTCCTCTTGTGAGGCAATTCTATTATCTTTTAGTTGTTGTAATCGTTCTTGAATGAAATAGTTAAGTTTTGTTAAGTTTTCAGCACCTATGTTTTTTGCTGTCTTAGAACTATACCCTGCTCTTTTTGCACTTTCTGTTGCATTTGCTGTTTCTACATAATAGTCTATAAACCTTTTTTGTTTTTCTGTTAGTTTATTATAATCTTTTTCATCTTCCATCTGCCTCACTTCCTTTTTTTATGTTCTTCTATAAGATATTTCAACACATCAGCCTTGCTATAACATTCTTCTTTTTGTTTATATCTTTCTTGTATTTCAAACTCATTTGATTTATATTCATTTTTCCACCTTAAAATATTTATCTACTATTTCGTGAATAATATCATAAGAATTTGATACTATATCTGCTACATCTTCCTCTGAATATTCTTGCTCGCTGTGAGTTATATAATTATCTATATAGCAATGTGTCAATTCATGTATTAAAGTAGCTCTTTTTCTATCTATTGGCAAATCTCTATCTAAATATATTTCTTGTATATCACAATGTGTAACTCCGTAATATCTTGGAGTTATACTCTTTATATTTTCTTCTTCATTTGCTCTTCTTTCATTTTGTATTTTTTTTATTTCACTTTGCGATTTTTCTTCTATTGTCCATGTTCTGTTATTTATTTTAAATTCCATGCTACACTCCTATAATAGAATGCATAGTTCTGTGATTTTTCAAGAAATCTTTTGCACTCAAATATTTTAACCCTTTTTCTTTGCACTTCTTGATATAATCTTCTGCACTTTGTTTAGTCCATTTTCTCATACTTTTTCTCCTTATATATTTAAGTCCATTATTGATTTACTTCTTTGTGCTGTTATTGTTTTACTGTCCTTATAAGCTAATTTTTTAATTTTATCCCTGTTAGGTTTGTAGTCTGGGCAATGTAGTTCTATAGTGTCTTCAGTCTTTATTATTACTAACCCCTTATCACATTCCCCACAACAGGTTGGGCATAGATGCTTTATAAGGCTTTCTGTTAATTTATCCATATACAACACCTCTTTAGTTTTTAAATATCTAATAGAAAAATAGAGCTAAACATTTATTCAATGTTCAGCCCTGCAAAAGTTTTATCTTTTTCTCACACTACTATTATAGCATGATTTTTTAGTAAAATTACGCCAATTTTACGCCAACTTTTTTATTTCTTTATGTACTGCTCTTATTAACTCGCCTTTTCTTCTTGCAAATGTTCTTTCTGACAGTCCATTATCATTTATAATATCCCATTTATATTTGTTTTTTCTATACAATTCCTCAAAAATTAGTCTGCTCTCTGCGTTTACTAATTCTAAAGCTTGTATTACTACTTTGTACTCTTTTATACTGTTCTGTAAACTTTCGTTTTCTTCTTTTTGAATTACTTTGTTTAAAACATTGTTGGATACTGCATACGGTGCTTTAGGTAAACCATCTACAGGTGCTATGCTTAAACTAAATATATCACTTTGTATATTTATTATGTTTATACAATTGTAATTGTATCTTTTTAAACAGCCGTACTGCTTCTCTGTAATCTTCTTTACTTAATTTTTCCATCGTTTTCCTCCTTTATATACCCCCAATTTTCTATAGGTTTAATTTTAAAGCCTTTTTTACGCAATCTGCATATATTTACTCTCAACGTTTCTTTTGTAAAATATTTACTCATATTTTCGTAACTGCATTTGTTGTTTCCTA
>ERZ773235.2297-NODE-2297-length-16458-cov-5.034811_pt1 | contig 16458 bp, 11 predicted proteins | sample MGYA00580522_ERZ773235 | MGnify/ENA primary metagenome ERZ773235 (study PRJEB29015, sample SAMEA2737797) | human gut metagenome | biome: human gut; feature: human-associated habitat; material: faeces | place: China | collected 2012 ...
TTGTCACGCCAGTGGCACAGCTGGGCAGCTATGTGCGGAACGGATAAACGCTGAAGGCATCTAAGCGTGAAGCCGCCCTTAAGATAAGATATCCCTTCTGTTTACAGAGTAAGACCCCTTGAAGACTACAAGGTTGATAGGCTCAAAGTGTAAGCACGGTGACGTGTTTAGCTAGCGAGTACTAATCGGTCGAGGGCTTAACCTTATTGGTTATGACTACTCCTTTTAACCAACAGCTTTTTCATTATTCAATTTTGAGGATTCGTTCCTCTTCACTTAGTCGGTGGCGTTTGAGTTGAGGTCACACCTGTTCCCATGCCGAACACAGTAGTTAAGCTCTTCTTCGCCGAAAATACTTGGATGGTAACGTCCCGGTAAGATAGGGTGCTGCCGACACCTTACTAAACAGAGAAGATAATATTCTTCTCTGTTTAGTCATATTCCTCCTTAGCTCAGTCGGTAGAGCATTCGGCTGTTAACCGAAGGGTCGTTGGTTCGAGTCCAACAGGGGGAGCCAGAGAGCTGTAGCTTTTGCTATGGCTCTTTTTTGTATATATGATTTAGTATTGCAGTTTGTAAATGTAATGTATGGAAACAGTGCTTCCGTATGCTTACGCTAATGTAAGTGTGCGAAGGCCTTTTTTGTCTAAAAAAATCACAGCACCTGTTAGAGTGCTGTGAAGAGGGAGCTGTTCGATAAATGGGAATTTGACGAATTAAAGCTTACATATCATAATGTACTCTTCTTCATTTTCGTCAGTTATTTCAAATCCAACATTCTTGTACATATTAACTGCATAGTTTGTTTTTTGAACGGCAAGTGATGCTTGCTTATATTTTTCTGTTTTCAGTAGATCAATCATTGATTTCATCAAAGCAGTTCCTATTCCATGGTTTCTGTATTCTGGAAATAATGATATTGCAAAAGATGGAGTTTCATTATCAACATGACCATAATCATTCATAATACGAACCCATACGGCACCCACAATTTTTTTGTCAGACTCTGCAACAAGACAGTAATCTCCACTATGCTTTCCAAAATCTGATATATATACCTGTAATTCAGGTTTATTAATAATATCTTTTGGAGGTGCTTTGACACCTTCGGGAATAAATATTGCCTCATATAAAAAATCGCTTAATATTTTATATTCAGTTTCTCTTATATTTCTAATTGTATAGTCCATAGATTACCTCTTCAAATTCCGATTAGTCGGACAGTTTACCCTACTGATTATAAAACCATTATACCACAGCTAATCAGCGGTTCGTCCTTTGTTTGTATTATTTCTTTGCCAGATCTTTAATAACTTCTCCTGCCACGATAAGTCCCACAACTGACGGCACAAATGCCGTTGAGCCTGGAATATCACGGCGCACTGTGCATTTTCTTGCTGTGCCAGGAGGGCAAATGCAGTCCTGACGGCATGAAATAGCCATATCTTCTATCGGTCTGATAGGCTGTTCCTCTGAGTAAACAACTTTAAGCGACTTTATGCCTGCCTTTTTAAGCTCTCGTCGCATGACTTTTGCAAGTGGGCAGACCTTTGTCTGATAAATGTCCGCCACACGGAATGCTGTAGGGTCAAGCTTGTTGCCTGCACCCATTGAGGATATAACAGGTACTCCTGCGACGTCTGCTCGCTTTATTATCTCCAGCTTGCCTGTAACAGTGTCAATGGCGTCGATAATGTAATCATACTGAGTAAAATCAAACTGATCCGCTGTGTCAGGCATATAAAAACACTTGTATGTGTTCACTTTTATGTCAGGACAGATGTCGTGAACACGCTCCTCCGCCACGTCGACCTTGTATTTTCCTACTGTTTTTCTTGTGGCAATTATCTGACGATTGATGTTGGTCAGACACACTTTGTCATCATCTATAAGGTCAAGCTCGCCTACACCGCTTCGTGCAAGGGCTTCAACGGCATATCCGCCTACACCGCCTATGCCGAAAATCGCAACCCTGCTGTTGCTGAGCTTTTCCATTGCTTCTTTGCCGAATAAAAGCTCGGTTCTTGAAAACTGATTTAGCATATAAACACTCCTGAATACTGTTTTATTCTTTTATGATAACATATCCAAGTCCTTTTTTCAAGTGCATTTTTGCCTGCTTTTATTAATTTTCTGATAAAACCTATATGTATTATATAATATCTTTGTTACAGTTTTCGACCGCATTTTCGTTGCGTTTTTATCGAAAATGTGCTATAATATTATATATGATAATACGCAAAAAGTAATAAAAAGGATTGGTAAAAACATGGACATTAACAAGACCCTTGCGGAAGAATTCAAGCTCAGACAGGAGCAGATAGACAACACTGTTGCACTCCTTGATGACGATAAAACTATACCGTTTATTGCACGATACAGAAAGGAGCTTACAGGCTCGTTGGACGATCAGGTGCTTAGAGAGATCGCTGACAGGCTCACTTACCTGAGAAATCTCGAAAAACGTAAAGGCGAGATAATCTCTTCTATCACTGAGCAGGAGAAAATGACAGATGATATAATGACTGCTATTGCAAATGCAAAGACCCTTGTGGAGGTGGAGGATATCTACAGACCTTTCAAGCCGAAGCGTAAAACAAGGGCTTCGGTGGCAAGAGAAAAGGGACTTGAACCACTGGCTGAACTTATCTTGACCCAGGATAAGAAATGCGACCCGCAGGTCGAGGGGCCAAAATTTATCAACGAGGAAAAGGGCGTAAAATCCGCGGACGAAGCTTTGCAGGGTGCAATGGACATAATCGCAGAGGATATCTCTGACGACGCTGACCTGAGAAAATACATAAGAACGCTGTTTTCGCAGATAGGCGTGATAAGCTCAAAAGCGTCTGATGAGAATACCGAGTCAGTGTACGAGAACTATTACGACTATGCCGAGGCTGTGGGAAAGATAGCAGGTCACAGAGTTTTGGCTTTGGATAGAGGCGAAAAAGAGGGCGTTCTGAAAGTATCAGTGAATGTCCCAGAGGGCGCAGGGGAGAGAGCCTGCGTGTCAAGATATGTGAAAAACAAGTCAGAGTGCGGACAGCTTGTTACGGCTGCTTGTGAGGACGGCTATAAAAGACTTATTTATCCGTCCATAGAGCGTGAGATAAGGGCGGAGCTTTCGGCAAACGCTCAGGAGGGGGCAATAAAGGTGTTCTCTTCAAACCTCAGACAGCTTCTTATGCAGCCGCCTGTTAAAGACACTGTTACCCTTGGTCTTGACCCGGGATATGCTCACGGTTGTAAGACCGCTGTAGTGGACGCTACGGGCAAGGTGCTTGACACTGCGATAATCTACATTACTCCGCCAAAGAAGGATACAGAGCGTGCTAAGCGTATTCTGACGGGCTTTATAAAGAAATATGGTGTTACGACTATCTCCATAGGCAATGGCACTGCTTCAAGAGAAACGGAGCAGTTCACAGCCGAGCTTATCAAAGAAATTCCGCAGAAAGTTTCTTACATGGTGGTGTCTGAGGCAGGCGCTTCCGTTTACTCCGCTTCCAAGCTTGCGGCTGAGGAGTTTCCTGAGTATGACGTTTCACTGCGTTCAGCAGTATCAATAGCACGCCGTTTGCAGGACCCTCTTGCAGAGCTTGTAAAAATAGACCCAAAGGCAATAGGTGTTGGACAGTATCAGCATGATATGCCAAAGGCGAGAATGGACGAAGCTTTAAAGGGCGTTGTTGAGGATTGCGTAAACTCAGTAGGCGTTGACCTTAATACGGCTTCATACTCATTGTTGTCATACATATCGGGCATAAATATGACAGTTGCAAAGAATATTGTTTCCTACCGTGAGGAAAACGGAGCTTTCACAGAGAGAAAGCAGCTTATGAAAGTTCCGAAGCTTGGCGCAAAGGCTTTTGAGCAGTGCGCAGGCTTTTTGAGAGTGCGTGGCGGAAAAAATCCGCTGGATAACACGGCTGTTCACCCTGAGTCATACAAGGCAGCGCAGGCTCTTATTGACAGGTGCGGGCTGAGCCTTGCGGACATGGGTGACGTAAAGCAGATAGCTGAGAAAGTCAATGCAATGGGCATGAAGAAGCTTGCCACAGATATCGGCATTGGTGCTCCGACGTTAAAGGACATAGTAGGGGAGCTTGAAAAGCCGGGTCGTGACCCTCGTGACGAGCTGCCTCCACCGCTTATGAGAAGCGGCGACATCATGGAGCTTAAAGACCTGAAGCCGGGCATGGAGCTTATGGGCACAGTGAGAAACGTTATAGACTTCGGAGCATTCGTTGATATCGGTGTTCACGAGGACGGACTTGTACACATTTCTCAGATGTGCGACAGATATATAAAGCACCCTCTTGAGGTCGTAAAGGTCGGGGAGGTAGTTAAGGTTTGGGTACTTAACGTTGACCTGAAGAAAAAGCGTATTTCGCTTACTATGAAAAAGCCTAAGGGGTAGGGATCCAAAACGAAATAAGTTGGAAAAGTGTCAGATCAACGTGCGAACACTATTCGCCCCTACAAACAGCACATTTACGTCGTTTGTAGGGGAACGGTGCAATTTCTGCTTTGCAGAAATACGGCGATTCGTTTGTTTGAGCCTATTTCAACACTCTCAAGGGCTGTTAGAACAGCCCTTTTTTGTTTGCAGCCAAGTGAGGTCTTGACGCAGGAAGCTGAGAAACGCCTTATGGCTTGACCTTACGGTATAATTATGGTAATATAAAATCGTACACAGACTATGTTATAAAAGGACGTGAAAAAATGCGGATCGCAGTTTGTGATGATAATGCTGTTTTTCTTCAGTTTTTTTAATCTATGCTGGCAAATGAACTTGAATCAAGGTCGGTCAAGGCTGAAATAGAAACGTTTACCAAAGCTGAGAGCTTTTTTTACTGCCATGGTAAAAAGCCTTTTTCGGCTATATTTCTTGACCTTGATATGCCTGAAATGACAGGTTTTGAAGTCGCACGGCAGCTAGGTCAGAATGGTAATTGCTTTGTGATCTTTGTGACAAGTCATCAGGAGCTGGTTTATGACAGCTTTAATTTCAGACCGCTGAATTTTATATGCAAAGATCCTGACGCTGATGTTATGAAGGATAGGCTCCATATGGTAGCAGGACAGCTGACGGACGCATTGAAGCAGGAAAAGACAGTGGTTTTGGAGAATAGGGAGCAGGGAAGGATCTCTGTAAAGCTTCGGGATGTAACTTATATAGAGAGCAATAGCCACAGCATCATATATCATTTTGCAAATAATAAGGATACTATTGCAGTCAGAGACAGCATTGGCGAGATAGAAGAAGCTTATCGTAAATTTGATTTTATACGGGTGCATAAAAAATATATCGTCAATCTGAAATATGTTTTTAACATAAGCCGTTCAAATGAAACAGTGATCTTCAAAAGCGGTTCAGAGCTTCCCATGAGCCGAGGATATAAGAATGCAGTTGATGACGCTTTGACTGAATATCTGAGGAGAAAGTGATGACTATTACATTGTGGACGATATTTGAGATCTTGATAAACTTTTATCAGGGCGGTCTGGAAACATGGTTTATATATAGATTTCTTACGCCAAGATCTCATGAAAGGGCTAAGATATGGGCTGTTATATTTGCCGTTTGTGAAGGCTGTCTGGTCACTGTTTTTAATTATTTCACTGTATTTGAGGGCTTTGGAAGTGCTTTGTACTGGGCAAGTCTGCTTGTTTTTGCGTTTTGCTTTTTTAGTGACAATGCAGTAAAGAAATTTCTTTCCATATCCCTCTCTCAGGTTGCGATCTTGTTGATAACGTCATTGGAACTAAATGTTGTATCGTCATTTTTTAAAATATCCCTCAGGAAGCTTGTGGTCGAACAAAGCTTGCTTAGATTTGTGACGCTTATAATGATCCAGATCTCTATATTAATTGTATTTAGATTAATACTGATGGCCTTTAAACACACAGATGATTATACGGCTTCAGATTGGGTTACGATAATTGCAGTGCTTATTATTTCGTTTTCTCTCGTTATGGTAATACATGAACTGTCCCTTTCGGCAGACGATGGCCATAGACTGTATATAAATCTGTCATATATGCTTGTCTTTGTTCTTAATATACTTATATTCTGGATAATAAATTCTTTGATAAAAAAGAATCGGAAGCTCAAGGAAATGGAGATAGTCAAACTAAGAGAGCAGTATCTTGAGCAGTTTATTGGAAACGCCGAGTCGCAATATGACGCCATGAGAAAACTAAGACATGATATAAAAGACAAATATGAAACGGTCAATGAACTGTTGAAAGTCCAAAAAATAGATGAAACGAGAAAATTTATCTCAGAAAGCTTTGACCTTATCGAGAAGTCGGAGTCCTATGTTAAAACGAAAAATAATATTGTAAATGCTATCGTTAACGCAAAGCTTACGATGGCTTCTTCCTTGGGGATAAAAATATCGTGTATAACAGTTTCGGATTTTGAGGGAATAAAGGGAACTGACCTTTGCGACCTGTTGAGCAACACGTTGGAGAATGCTATAACGGCATGCAAGGAAATAGCCGACGACGCAAATAAATTTCTGTATCTGAAGATCGACCGAGAAACGGATACATATACGTTTTTGATAAAAAATTCAATAGATCATTCTGTTATGGATAGTAATCCAAGGCTTACGACCACAAAGGCTGATAAAAAACAGCATGGTCTGGGGACCTCCATAATCAGAGAGATAGCAAGAAAATATAATGGCAGATGCGATTTCTATGAGTCGGAGGGAATGTTTTGCTGTCAGGTAACATTGATGGCAGATACAACGGTCCTGAACTGATCGTTCGGGGCCGTTGCTGCATTTCGTGACAAAAACCTGCAACTCATTCCAAAAAGCTTGACATATTGCTGTTATTCTAGTAAAATTCAAATTAGGGTAAGACAAAAGCGAGGCGGTAGTTTATGGATCTTGTTGTATCGGGTATACTTAATTTTTTGACCGAGCAGGAAGCTATCGGCAAAGCAGATGAGGTACAGGATTTTTATCGGTATGGCATAGAAATAACTATCTCATCAATGTTAAACATTGTGCTTGTATTGCTTATGGGAGCATTGACAGGGCATTTGCTGGAAAGCGTAATATATTTGGCAGTGTTTATTGCTGTCAGGGTTATTACCGGAGGGTATCATGCAGATACATATTTCAGATGCAATCTGCTGATGTGTTCGACATTCATTGCCACAGCTTTTCTTAATGACAAGGTATGCGGATATATAAATATATGGGTGATAGCTGCCTTTGTGGTGTTTGAAGAGATAATAGCTTTTGTATTCTGCCCTGTGGAGAACAAAAATAAGCCTATAGAAAAAGAGAAAAAGCCAAAGTTCAAAGCGATGGGAATGATAGTTTTTCTGTTGCTTGATCTGTTTGGCGGGGCGATTATCAATAGATATCAGATGGTTGGATCTATGATCCTGTTAACAAATCTATTAATTGCAGTTTTAATAATATCAGCGAAGATCAAAGAAAAGAGGTGTGATAAGAATGAGATCATTTAAGAAATTGCTTGCCAGCCTTATTGCCAGAGCAACTAAGAGAATGGGTATAGCTGCCTGCGGATGTGCATCAATGTATGGTGGCTATCAAGCTAAAGAGCCAAAAAACATTTACAAGAATTAAGCGTAAAGCTACAAGAATTACGATAAGCATTACAAAGTCTTTATCATTTCCCCTTTAAATCTTGTGATACTTGTAAATGAGGTAACATTAGCAGGAAAATAACTTCCTGCTGGTGTTACCATTTTTTTATTTGTAGTGAGTTCAAGCTTTTGACAGTGAGTAAATTTGCTTTTAGGCAAATAATTACGCCCTACAAAAGAATGCGCTGTACTATTCGGTTTTCAAAGAACGGGCGGAGGCTATAGAGAAAGCCCCCTCACTTTCCATGCCGAAAAGTTGAGGGGGCTACAACCAAGTTTTTTAATTTTCTAAAAGATTTTTGAGCTTTGCTCTGATTTTTGTCGAAGGCATAAAGAAAGAGCGCCGGAGATTGCCGTCCCCGTTCGGCTGGGGATACATGGTCAGAATGTGGGTGTCGCTTGTCGCCTTTCGGAAAGGGACTTGCTGGCAAGCTCGCTTTCAGGAAAATAGGCGGTGGCGGAATGATCCGTCACCGCCTATTGTGTTTAGGCTATTTCGATTTCGGAAGCGTCGGCTTATTTAACCTCGGATTCCTTTCTCTTTTTGCCGCTTACGCCCAGCAGAGTCAGAACGCCGCACAGAGCAGCCAGCCAACCGATGTGGTTGCTGCTGTCACCGGTCTGAGGACACTTGGTGGAGTCGTCATTTCCTGGCTTATTGGTGTTATTATCACTGCTGCTTGTATTGTCGGTGTTGCCGCCGTCGGGGAGCTTGTCGATGACCGTATTCTCGCTGCGCTTGGCGCCACAAACGGTGCATTCCTCGTGCTTGATGCCGGTGGCCTCCTTGGTAGCGGCATTGTCGATCACCCACTGGAAGCTGTGTGCTGCCGTGTCGGCCTTGTCGCCGCACTCGCACTCATGCCAGTGGTTGGTGCCGTCATACTTCCACTCTGTACCGTAGCTGTGGGTATGATTGCTGCCTGTTGCAGGGATCGGTGCGGTTTCAAGAACCTTCTTGCAGACGGTGCATTCCTTATGCTTAGCGCCGTCGGCGGTTTCGGTAGCTGCCGTGTCAACGATCCACTCGCTGGCACTGTGAGCTGCAATATTGGCCTTATCGCCGCACTCGCACTCATTCCAGTGATCGGTGTCGTCATACTTCCACTCGGTGCCGTAGCTGTGGGTATGGCTTGGAGGCGCATCCTTATAGGTGGCCTCGAGCTTCACATCATTGCCGGGCATGGTGAAGGTGGTAGTCGCCTTGGTGACGTCTGCCAGAGTGACATTGCCCTCCAGCACGACCCACTTGTCAAAGACCTTGCCTGCCTCCGGTGCGTCCGCCGTAACGGTCACAACGGTGTTCTGCGCGATCTTGTCTGTGATGAGTGTTCCTGCGGCAACGGAGGCTGTGCCCTTGATGACCGTGACCGTGAACTCGGTCGCAGCGGAGTTCTTTACGAACCTTGTCTCGCCGCAGTCGGCGCGCTGGCAGGTGTAGAGAATTCCTTCGCTCTTGCCCTGTTTTGCGGGTTTGCCGCCGTCCCAGTCGTGGCTGAGCTTATTAACGACATGACCGTAGCGGATAATCTGTCCGCAGCCGGCTGTGCACTGCTGGTCGCCGCTATAGCCTGAGGTGGTGCATCCTGGCTTAACCTCATTGATCAGCTTGTAGTTATCGGCAATTTCGTGGAGGGACGGGGTTGAGACGCCCTTATGCGCGATCCTGTCGCACGATGTGCAGTACTGGTTGCCGGAATAGCCCCTCTCTGTACAGGTCGCCGTTCTTACATCCCGCAGTTCAAGGGGACCGCTATGTCTGAAGTCGCCGATCTCGCCCTTTACGGTGCCGCCGCAAGCCGTGCAGCGGTAGTCGCCCTCATAGGCGCGGTGTCGGCAGTCTCCCGATTTGGCGTTATAGCGTTTGCCGCCATGGCTCGCGTCTGTGGTTGCCGAGTTGGCCGTGCCGTAGTAGTACAGCGGCTGCAGTGGACCGGTATGACCGGCGTTTGCAGGTGGGTAGATGTCCGAACCGGCACTGATGACATGGCCGCAGTCTGCACAGGCGGTGTCGCCGGTATAGCCCTTACGGTCGCAGATCTGCTCCTTCGCGTTGAGCACCGTGGTGCCGCCGCTGTGGTCACAGCCTGCATAGACAGGCTCAAAGAAGAAACTGCCGCCGCCGGGGGCACCCATGGCGCTGAACTCTGGGATCGTGCAGCCCCACTCAAGGGCGGAGCTGTTGGTCACCAGCTTGAACAGGGTCTTCGCCTCGTTGGCATTCCAATTTTTATGAACCGGTGCCGTGCCGTCAGACACATTGTATTCGCGGAGATACTCCACCTTCCAGCCGATGGCCTTCTGACCGGTTCTCTCCTCGGGATAAAGCCTGATCTTGTCGCCGGGCTTGACGATCATACGGGTTGCCCGGCCGTTTTTCACCGTCACAAGGGCGGTGTCCTTTGTCCAATCGCCGTCAATTTTTTCCGTCTCTTTGTATTCGCAGACGCTGCATTCAGCCTCCATGCCGCCTTTATCGCCCTCGGTATCGGGGTTTTTGACCACATTCCAGCGGCCCCAGCTATGGGGAACCATGATGAACTCCTCGCAGCCGGGAACCTTGCACTTTTCTGGGTGGGCATAGCCGGATTCAAGGATGAGCTGCTCCACCGTCTTGGTCGAGCCGCCAATGTTGAAGGTATACTCATAGATACTGTCGAAGCCGGTGCAGTCCCAGTTCCAGCCGTAATCATGGACATGGCTCTTCACAGGAACGATATAGTCGCAGACGGAACATCTGAGCACATCGACTCTGCCGCCGCCCACTGCGTCATAGCTAATGTCAAGCACAAAGGTATGCGGGAAGATGCGCTCCTTGGAGCCGGTGGTCATATAATGCGGTTCGTAATAGCCTGCTTCAAACAGGCACGGGAGCTTGTGGCCGTCGCATTTCGGGTCGCCGCCCACGACACCGTCATGGGTAACCCCATTCATATCGACCCAAGTGACATTGTATTTCGGCGTTTTCTCGCCGTCGTCCGTGGGCACAGGCACACCCGCCTGCTTGTGGCTGTAGGCATGGGTGGCCGTCAGCTTTGCCTCCGCCGTTTTCACGGTGTCCGAAGTGTCGCCCTTTCTGCCGATGACGCAGAAGTAGGAGTAGTCCTCCTGGCAGGCCTGGGTGGAAACCGGCATCTCCAGCGTGGAGGTCGTCACACCCGTGTAATACCCATCCTCCGGCAGCTTGTAGGGCGCCGCCGTGGGATTCGCATTATTCTTCTGATACCACTGATAGGTCAGCTCGTCGCCTTTCAGGCTCTTTGCCGAGACAGAGAAGGTGACCCAGTTATGTTCGCTGTACAGCAGGTCGTTTTCCGGCTCTTCGTCATAATCGCCGCTGCTGTAGATAGAGGTCTTACACTTGACGCCCCTCGGCTGGCGGTTGATGACGATGGAACTGCCGCTGATGTAGCCACAGACCTTGCACACGCCCTTGGCGTCAAATTCATGGTTGGCGGCATTCAGCTTTTTATCGTCACAATAGCGGCAGGGGTGCCAGTGCTGCGTTCCGTCAGCCGCCCAGGTGGCTGAGGCTATGTGGGTATGTCCGGCGCCGGAATGCTCCGTCTTCAGATGTTCCTCAAAATCAGAGTCGCTGAAGCACCAGTCGTCATGATCGCAGCCCATAGCGCTCACGGCATCTCGGCAGCAGTCCTTGCAGCGCTGATCGCAGCCGTCCTCGCAGGGATCGCTGTCGTGGAAGCACAGGCCGCAGTCCTCACAGAAGTGATCCGCATAGTCCGTGTCCATTGCGCACATTCCCTCGGAGCAGTCGGAGTTGCCCTCGCAGCACTCCTTGCACATCTCACAGGTTTCGCAGAACTCGTCCTCGTCCTCCTTATCTGTGACCCAGCCGTCGCAGCCCTGACAGATGTGCTCGTCCCACTCGGGGCTTTCCACGCAGGTCTCGCCGTCCGGGCAGCCGCCGCCCTCGGAGTTATCTCGGCAGCACTCAAGGCACAGGCCACAGTCCTCGCAGGACTCCTGGTTCAGCAGGCATTCCTCGCACTGCTCGCAGGATGTGTGGCAATCGATGCAGTGGATGACGCCGGTATCATCGTCGTCCACGCACTCGTCCACCGAACCGAAGCAGGCGTTACACAGCGAGCAGTGCATCGGGTCGCTGTCATCGTTTGCGCAGTCATCGCAGAATCCGCAGGAGTCGCAGATGGTTATGGAGCAGCAGGGACCCTTATAGCATTCGCCGCACAGCTGGTCATCCTCGCCAATGTAGCATTTGCCGCAGGTGGAGCAGTGCGTTTCCTCCATGCAGTCGGCGCACTTGTAGCATTGATCGCACCAATAGACTGTATTGAACAGACACTCACCACAATCGTTGCAGTGGAATTCAACGAAGCAGTCGGAGTTGCAGTCAACAGTGCAGAACCCACAACCGTCGCACATATTCTCACCCCAGTGGTAGTGGTCGCAGTAGATACAATCTGTGCCTTGGTCGTAGTCGTCCCAAAAGGCATGGGTATGAAGTTCCTGACTCGGCATCAGTGAGAGCATCATCACAAGCACCAGCAGGATGCTGACGACGCGCCTTCGTTTGTTCGTTTTTGTCATACTATTATTCCTCCTTCGTAATTATTTTGAAGATTTTTATGCTTTTTGTGTTGCCTGATTTAAACACTGTCGATGACCGAAGCAAAGTAGTTTTCGGATACCGAACCGAAGAGAAAAGCGTCTATCAGACCCTCGCGCTTTGCCTGCCGTACCTTTTCGGTCAACTCTTCATCTGTTTCATCATCCACAAAGAGAATGACACGACAGTTTTCCGTGTTTCGTTTTACCTTGTCACGGATCGCCATTCGTTCTTTGAACATCCAAGGTGAATACGCCTTGATCTCCATTAAAAGCACATCCGGTCGATGCGTTTTGCACCACTCGGCGGTTGCGTCCGGCGACTCGGAGATCACAACTTGGCAATCGTCCAATTTTTGCATCAGCATTCGCTCCATGGTGTGCGCATGGATATCACTCTGAATGTCCAGAACGATTTTTTTCATCATTCATCACCACCTTCTAAAAGCACAATCCTAATCTTACACTATCTATTATACTGATTTTTTGGCGTTTGTCACTGGCACTTGTGCCAGTAACAGAAGAAAGATCCCGATTTTTTCAAAAATTTTTGCCTTTTGGGCGCGAAAAACCCCTTGACCGTACAGCCAAGGGGTTCAGTTTTGCTTATTCGTCTTTTAAGGTGATAACCATGAGCTTGTTTTCAATGGCGGTTGCAACCAGCGCTTCTCTGCTTTCAAAACCGCTCTTTTCCACCATATCGTCCAGGTTCCAGCGAACGCCGTTTTTGGAGATGCCCAGCTTATCGGCAATTTCCTGATAGGTAAAGCCCTTTATATAAAGGCGTAGGATGTCTAACTGACGGGGCGAGAAGACATCGGACATCGTACCCTCCATTTCAATGGCCGGAGCGGTATCGGGGAATACCTTTTCGCCTGCCAGGGTGCGCTTTACCACGCTCATCAGCTCCTCTGTTCCGTGGTCCTTATACCACAGGCTGTCGGCAGCACCCATTTTGGCTCTTTGCAAAACTTCGGGATCGACAAGCGAGGTAGCCACAACGATTTTGATTTGCGGAAAAGCCTTTTTGATGCGCTCCGCGGCGGCAAGACCGGAGTGCTTGTGCTGCGTCTGCACATCCATAAGGACGAGCTTTACGGTGGCGTCGCAGTGCTTTTCCGCTTCAAAGGCGTCACGGAAAACGCCGACGAGATGAAACTCGCCGTCTGCCGCAAGACGATCGATAAAGTGCTTTTGGATGTATAGATCATCCTCTACAAGTATGGTGTTTATCATAGGCTGAACTCCTTTGCTGGAATCGTAATCAGAAGAGCAAAGCGTGGATTGTGCGAAATATGCATTTCACCGCCGGAGCTTTCAATACTGCGGCGGAGCGTTGACAGACCGCTGCCCTCCTTTATCGGCTCTGTGGGTATTTTGCCATTGTTGGTTATGGTAACATCATAGCGTTCGCCGCGCTGGGCAATGCGGATATATACCTCATTCCCGTCTGCGTGCTTGATGCAGTTGGTCACGCACTCCTTGGCGGCAGCAACGGTCAGCTCCTCGGCTGCGGTATCACGGGGCAGGTAGCCGTCGATTTTTACAGCCACGCCAAGCTGCTGTGCGGTTCTTTTTACCTCGTCCATTGTGCTGACAGAGGTGACACGGTTGCTTGCCAGCATACCGATGGCATTTTGCAGCGCCTCAAGCTTTCGCTCGGTATCTTCTCCGCTGTCTATGATGTCACGGATGGTCAGGAGGCTTCGCCCGATGGTATCGTGAATATAGACCTTTAGGTCAAGGCTTTCCTTCTCTTTGACATCGTTCTCCATGCGAGCGTACATCTTTCTGAGCTTTCGATTGACTTCTGCCAGTTCTTCATTTATTTCCTCTTGCTTTTGGCAGCCGTTATACAGCTCGGTTACATTGTGCGCCGTTATCTGCTGCCAGCGGTCATCGCTGTCCACGGTGATATTTTGTGTGCGAAACTGCCAGACGGTCTTGTCGGGCAGGATGTAGCAATCATCCTTGACGGTTACGGATCTGTCCGGCGCGCTCAGGGCATTTTCCATATCGCTTTTGATTTGCAGCTCGTGACCGCAAAGGGCAAAGGAGAGCCTGCGCATACGGTTGTTGCACAGGATGATCCTGCCGTTCGGGTCGGCAAAGCAGATGCCCATAGGCAGCTTATCGGTTGCTTCCTTAATGGAGAACGGCGAGAGCTCGTTCTTTTTACGGCGGTATTCCCGTGGCAGAGCAATGGCAAAGTGAACTGCCGCAAGGAAAATGGCAGCGGCAAATATCAGCCACGGTGCGTCCAGCAGAAATGCGTCCCCGATATTATCGGGATCTGCCTGAGAAACGGAGAATAGCAGCGGGATCATCACCGCCATGACCGCCAGACTCAGCAGGCTGCGCACAGGCTTATTGCTGCGAAGAAGCTGATACATAAACAGCCCGATCTCAAGGATGATCTCCACAAGCATGATAAACGGCAGGATGGTCTGCCAAAACTCAGAAAGGGAAGAAAATGCACTCATTTCCTGTCACCTTCTTTCGCTTCAAATACAAGGTGCTGGTATTCCTCGTCATCCTCTTTTTCACAGCGGATACCGTCTCCGCTTACCAAAGCGGAAAGGTCGGCTTTGCAGCACACATTCAGTGACAAGCGCAAGCCGTTTGCCTTTATGAGGCTTACCTGTATGCCTGTTAAATTCAAAATGTCGGCTTCAATAACCGATTCATAAAAATCAAATACAGCAGTCGCCGTTTTGCCGGAGAGCATGGAAAGAGACTCGTCCACATAGAGCGAGCTGCGGACGCCCAACAGCTTCAGCGTTTGGAGGGACTCATTGAAGGCACGGTGGAGTTCCGTTTCCGCTATTTTAATATCTCGGTCGGTAAGGAGCGTCAGATGCTTGCGGCGTTTAATATAGCTGCACAGCACGGCAATCTCGGCAAGGAGCGTTTTAGCACTGTCGGGATCGGTGCTTGAGATTCGGCGGTATTCCTTAGTGAGCTCTGCAATGCGGTCGATCTGCGTCTGCGTAGCGGAACGCAGGAGATCATACAGGCGGTTTTGCTCCTCCACCTTGCGGCGCTTGGCTTCACGCTTGTATTCATAACGGAGTATTTCGTTCCTGTCGGCAAGCTCGTCTGCAAGAAGCTCGGAGTCCTCCTTGATGTCACGCAAAGCCGACACATCCTCTGTCCATACGGCATAGCCGCCATCAATGGGCATGGTGTGAACGGTCAAGCCGCCCATCGTGACCGGGCTTTGCTCGGCTTTTTTAATCGTTTCCTTTGAGATAGGCGCAGTGTTTACAGCTACATACCGAACGGTAAAGTCCTTGTCGGTGATCTCTGCCGATGTGCCGACAGAGGAGGCAAACAAGTCCACATAACGGCTGTTTGAATGTATATATCCACAGGCGATGCAAAGCTCAAAGGTCATAATATACATCACACTTTGGAATGCGGCAATATCGCCGAACAAGTGGAGCAGCCAATCCGCACTCGAATAGTAAAGCACGCTGTAAACGATCGTCAGCAGCATAGGAACAATGGGCAGAAAGTGGAGCCTTCCTTTTTGCACACGGCATTTGAAAAACATAATTACGAGTGCGGCAAAGGCACACAGCACCTGCCAGCCTACAATAATGAAGTAGCCTATCGAGTAGCCGTTGTTTTTGTCTGTCCACACGGCGGCGTCCTTCGGAAAGGTAAATACGAATTGGTGCAGGTCATTTGTGAGCACGAGCAGAAGCAATGTGCCGGAGATGATCCACAGAATCGACATTCCCTTGGGAAATTTGTATTCGTCCGGCTTTCCCAATGACATGGCGATCAGCAGCGCCAGCATAGGCACAAACAGCATGGGCAGATAGAACAGATACCACAGGTAACGGACGGCATTCGGCTGCCAGAATATAAAATACTTTGCCGAACGGACTACCATCCATATGATGAGCAGTACCGCGGTGACCGTCATAAACCTGCACACCTGCTTTTGCACGATCCGCTGACGGACGGAGAGCCCCCAGGCAGCGAATAGGCCGATATAGATAAAGCTGCGCAGATAGGAAAACAGCATCGGGTAGAAGCTGCCCCTGCCCACAATTCGGAAGCAATATGCCAGTATCACGGCAAGTACAGCGATGCCGCTTGTTATGATAGTATTCTTTTTCTGTTCGGTCATAAACATACCCCATTTCGCCTTCATTCGTGTTTGTTTACCTTTGGGTAGCAAAAAAGCCCGATATATTCGGGCTTTTCGCAGGAGACATCTTTTT
>ERZ773235.2298-NODE-2298-length-16456-cov-4.983477_pt1 | contig 16456 bp, 25 predicted proteins | sample MGYA00580522_ERZ773235 | MGnify/ENA primary metagenome ERZ773235 (study PRJEB29015, sample SAMEA2737797) | human gut metagenome | biome: human gut; feature: human-associated habitat; material: faeces | place: China | collected 2012 ...
ATTAAACCAGAAAATCGGAAAAGATATCCGGCAAACTGGAAGGAAATCAGAAAAGACATTCTCAAGCGGGCAGATAATAAATGTGAATTTTGTGGAATTGAAAATTATGCTATCCGTGAAAATGGATCAAAAGTTGTTCTGACAATAGCACATTTAGACCATACACCAGAAAATTGCGATTATAGCAATCTTAGAGCGTTATGCCAGAGATGCCACAACAGATATGATGCAAAACACAGGGCAGAAACGAGAAGAAAGGCAGGTGTAACGGATGGCAATTAAACCGATTTTATTCAATACCGAAATGGTTCGGGCAATTCTGGACGGACGGAAGACTTGCACCCGTAGAACATTAAAACATCCATTTATCGTGCATCCTAACGGCTACATAACGAAACCAAGAGGAAATGAAAACCTCTGCCCGTATGATTCACCGTATCAGCGGGGTGATATCCTGTATGTACGGGAAACATGGAAAAATGCGCCGAACGGATATTATTACTACGAAAATTGGCAGAGAGATGATATAGCCGATGTTACGAAGTGGAAACCATCCATCCACATGCCGAAAGAAGCCGCACGGATCTGGCTTAAGGTTACGAATGTGAGAGTAGAGCGGTTGCAGGATATTACTGCTGATAGTATTCGCAATGAGGGACTTTCTTCCTTAGCCGTCCATTGTGGAGATATGGAGATTGCATTAAAAGAATGGGAAAATCTCTGGAACAGTACTATCAAAAAATCCGACCTTGACCGCTACGGCTGGGATGCTAATCCGTGGGTATGGGTTATCGAATTTGAACAATGCGAGAAACTTAATTGATAAAATACAGGAGATAGAAGATGTCTAAGACATATACAATTACAGAGTACGACAAGGAAGATATAGAAGCTCTTGACGATATGAGCAAAGATGATGTTGTGGAAACATTGAAACACATAAAAAGAGGCTGGCTTCCACAGGATTATGTATATTTCCCAAGAGACTATGAAACATACAATGAAAGTCAGTATGACATAACAAAATTGCATATTGCAACGAGAAAAGCTATATCCATGCTGGAGAACATCAAAGAAGAGGAGAAATAAACATGGGAAAGACGAGAAGTTGCTGTAGGACGGAGGACAAAAACAAAATACATGATAAGGCTGTCAAAATGCGAAAAATGACAGACGAGCAACTGGTTCATTATGTTGAAGATCGAGTTGAGAAAGCAAGAAGCGAGGGCTTCAATCAGGGCAAGAAGGCAGTTCTGGTAAATAAGGAGTAGGACTGTATTGTGCATCAAGCATTGAAAGTGGGTGAGAACAATGAAAGCAAAAGAATATTTACTTCAAATCGAAACGCTTCAGACGAAGATTGAGCAGAAACGGCAGCGGGCAAAAGAGTACAGAGATCTTGCGTTGACTTCCGGAGGATTCGATTACTCTAAAGAGCGGGTACAGACATCCAATCTTGGCGGACAGATCGAGAATCCGGTAATTCGATACATAGCGCTTGAGCAGGAAATCAACGACGATATACTGTTACTTCAGCAGACAAAAGATAAGATCACTGGAGAAATACATAATATCAACAATCCTGAGTTCATCAAACTTTTGTATAAGAGATATGTCGAATCCATTAATTTGGGTGTAATTGCAAAAGAAATGCAATACTCATATGACCGAATCCGCCATATGCACAGCGAAGCATTGAAAGAATTTGAAAAAATAAATCTTAGCACACAATAGCACATTGAGGTGTGATATTATGATAGTGTCGAAAATTAAATATGATTCATAAAAAGGAACTGTGCCATTTGCGGTTCCTTTTTGCTTTGCCTGTCAGGGTGCACTCCTCATTGCTGGCAGGCTTTTTTGTGAAAAGGTGGTGATTGTGATGGCGAAATTAACAGCTAAACAGCGAAGATTCTGCGATGAATACCTGATTGACCTAAATGCCACACAAGCAGCCATTAGGGCAGGGTATTCTGAAAAGAATGCAAGGAATATTGCAAGTGAAAACTTGGCAAAACCCAACATCAAGGCATATATAGATGAACGGATGGCAGAGAAGGAATCTCAGTTGATTGCGACTCAGGATGAAGTCCTGAAGTACCTGACATCCGTATTAAGAGGCGAAAGTCAATCAACAGAGATTGTTGTTGAAGGTACTGGGGATGGATGCAGCGAAGCCCGAACTCTTAAAAAAGAACCATCCGAAAAAGACAGATTGAAGGCAGCGGAGCTTCTTGGCAAGAGATATGGTCTATATACCGATAAGATTGAAACTGATGTTGACATGGAACTGAACATCAATATTGATTATGGGGATGATGTTGAATGAATGTAAATGTTCAAATGAATCCATGCTTCAGGGAAGTTGACAGAAGCCATAAAAGATACATAGTCATGAAGGGTTCAGCAGGTTCGGGTAAATCAGTTGATACAGCTCAAAACTATATCTTAAGGCTGATGCAGGATAAAGGTAGAAATCTTGTATGCATCCGAAAATCAGATATTACTAATCGTGATAGTACTTATGCAGAATTAACAGGTGCGATATATAAGATGTTTGGTGAGAAGCACACAAGGTATTGGAACATCAAACAAAGCCCATTACAGCTTACTTGTCTTGCTAATGGTAATCAAATCATATTCAGGGGTGTGAATGATGAAAAGCAACGTGAGAAGCTGAAATCAATCACATTTCAAAAAGGCAAATTAACTGATGTGTGGATAGAAGAAGCAACAGAAATCACACAAGCAGATTTTGAAATTATAGATGACCGATTGCGTGGTGAGCTTCCTGAAGGGCAGTTCTACCAGATCAGGATGACATTCAACCCAGTGAATAAGAACCACTGGATTAAGAAGACCTTTTTTGATATCCCGGACCCGAATGTGCTGACACATCATAGTACATACTTGATGAACCGGTTCATAGATGATGCATATCGTGCCAGGATGGAGAGACGAAAGATTGTTGATCCGGAAGGCTACCAGATATACGGCCTTGGAGATTGGGGCGAAATCGGCGGCATTATTTTGCATAATGTGGAAATCAGGGAATTATCACAGAACCTTGATGATTATGATGATATTGCAATCGGACAGGACTTCGGATTCAACCATGCGAACGCTATTCTGTTGCTTGGCATCAAGGATGACAACATATACATCCTGAAGGAAGTGTATGTATTCGAAAAAGAAACATCCGAAATCATTCCGCTTGCGCATGCAGCAGGGATTCCACAGAACAAGGAAATGTGGTGTGACTCCGCAGAGCCCGACAGAATCAAGATGTGGAAGAACGCAGGATATAGGGCAAAACCGGTTGAAAAGGAAAGAACAAACGAAAAAAAGTATCAGACAGCACAGATTGATTGGTTGAAAGGCATTGTTCGCAAGGATAAGGCCATTAAACGTATGATATATATTGACCCATCCTGTACCAACACCATTAAGGAAGTACAGCAATGGAGATGGAAGAAAGATCCGGTTACCGGCGAGTATATGGATGAACCATTGGCGGTTATGGATGATGCAATGGCGGCACTTCGATATGGAATAGAACGCTGGCGTAAGATGCGCAAATGGCTGATATAGAAGGAGAAGTGAAATGTTAAAACCTGATGAGATAAAAGTGATTATTGAAAACGATAAAACATCCGAACAAAAGCGTTTTGCCAGAATAGGAGAACGATACTATGACGGCGATCATGATATATTGCGATACAGGATGTTTTACTATAATTCAGATGGCAAGCTCGTTGAGGATAGGACCAGAAGCAATGTCAAAATACCGCATCCGTTCTTCACAGAGCTTGTTGATCAATGCACACAATATGTTCTCTCCGGGGAGCGTATAGTTGTGGCCAATGATGCAGCACTGCAGGAGTATATGGATAAGTATTTCAACAACAACGAAAGCTTCATGACGGATTTGGCAACATGCATAGATGATATGCAGATTAAAGGATTTGCATATATGTATGCTTACAAAAGCAAGAAAGATAGAACGGCATTTGCGGCAGCGGATCCGATTGATGTAATAGAAGTGCGTGAGAAAGATACGGATGACGGATGCGCTTATACGATTTATCACTATATTGACCGTATAGACAAAGGCAGGAAGATAGTAAAGCGGATACAGGTATGGGATGACAAGCAGACATGGTACTATGTGCAAGTGGATGAAGGCGAAATTCTGTTGGATGAGAATGAGCCGATAAATCCAAAGCCGCATGTACTTTATACCAAGGACGGGGATAAAACGAAGTCAACATATTTTGAAAACTTCGGATATATACCATTTATCCTTGTGGAAAACAATAAGAAAAGGTTTTCATCACTCCGGCCTATCAAGGCAATAATAGATGACTATGACCTTATGGCATCCAGCCTCTCAAATAACCTGATAGACTTCGATTCTCCGTTATATGCAATCAAAGGATTTCAAGGCGATAATCTGGCGGAGCTGCAAACCAATCTTAAGACCAAGAAGATGGTTGGACTTGATGAAGATGGAGAAATAGACGTCAAGACGGTAGATGTTCCTTATCAGGCCAGACAGGCAAAGCTGGAACTTGACGAGAAGAATATATACCGGTTTGGAATGGGATTGAATACAGCCGGCTTAAAAGACACATCAGCGACAACAAACATAGCCATCAAGGCAATGTACTCACTGCTTGACTTGAAAGCCAAGAAGGTTGAAAAGAATCTTAAAAAGCTGCTTCGTAAACTTGTTGAAATAGTCGTTGATGAAATCAATAAAATGGATGGCAAGGCATTTCAGCCGGAAGACGTTCATTTTGAATTCACGCACGAAATAATGAGTAACGCACAGGAAAATGCACAGATTGAATTGACGGAAGCACAGCGACAGCAGACAGCCATTACTACACTTCTGAACCTTGCAACACAGCTTGACAATGAAACACTGATGCAGTTGATATGTGATGAATTGGACATTGACTATGAAAAAATTAAAAGCAAGCTTCCAAAGGAAGATGATGATTTGAACAATGCGCAGGCAGCATTGAATGAGGTTGAAGCAGATGAACAGCAGACAGAAGGAAGTACTGCAATCAGAACTGAATAATGAGAAAAAAACCATCAAGGAACTTGAACAGGTATATACACAGGCTGTCAAGGACTGTGAACAGAAAATCAGGGAACTTTCAATGCGAACCGATATGGAGAACCTGCAAAGCATTGTTTATCAGAAACAGTATCAGCAGGCAATCAAAGGACAGCTTGAAGGGGTTCTTTCACAGCTTCATTCCAATGAATTTGCAACAGTATCAGAATACCTGAATAAGTGCTACACAACCGGATATGTTGGCAGTATGTACGATTTAGCCGGGCAGGGAATACCGCTTGTTGTGCCAATCAATCAGAGTCAGGTCGCAAAAGCCATTCAGATTGATTCCAAGCTATCTAGGACCTTATATGACAGCCTTGGTGAAGATGTAAAGAAGCTGAAAACAGCAGTCAGGGCACAGGTATCAAGGGGAATTGCTAATGGTTCATCATGGAATGAAATTGGAAAGACCTTGGCTGAAAGAAATATGAAAAACACACCTTTTGGAACTGCAATCAATAATGCAACTAGGATTGCAAGGACGGAAGGACACAGGGTTCAGACATCCGCAAAGATGGATGCCATGAGTGAAGCTAAGAAAAAAGGCGCAGACGTCGTGAAACAGTGGGATTCAACCTTGGATGGCAGGACAAGAACTACACACCGACAGCTTGACGGACAAATTCGTGAACTGGATGAACCATTTGAAGTTGACGGAATGAAGGTGGATGCACCAGGTATGTTCGGCAATCCTGCAGAGGACTGCAATTGCAGGTGTGCAGTGTTGCAAAGGGCAAGGTGGGCATTGGATGAAACCGAACTTGACACCCTGAAAGAGAGGGCGGAATACTTTGGACTTGACAAGACGGAGGATTTTGAGGATTATATTAATAAATATTTGGAAGCCGACAAGGTTCTTAAATTACCCAATATCAATAATAAAATTATTGCAAAATCACAAGCCGATTTTAGAAATATTCTTGAAAAGTCCACAGGCGAAGAAGCACATATCAAAAGAATGTTATTGTATAGCGAATTTACAGAGTATATTGAAAACAATTCAATATCAGCGCCGTTCCTATATAGTGTAAAAAATGATGTGATATATTTCAATTCAAAAGCACCTGATTTTAAATTTTATGATATGAATTATGTTCAAGCACATGAATTATCACACAGAATGGATATACTAGAATATGAAAGCTTCAAGAATCCTGATTTTATAAATGCAATAGAAAAATGCAAAAACAAAATAATGGATAATAGAGATGCAATACAGATATGGTTTAATGAAAATGGAAAATATGAAAATGATTTTGCAATTTCTGATATTGTTAGTGCATTAAGTAAAAATGAAATTGATGTTCCTATCGGGCATGAGAACGAATATTGGTCTGACCCCGAAAATGTTGCATTAGAGATTTTTGCAAATATAAGCAGTATTGATATTGTGGGAAATGATTCAAAAAAAGAATTTGAATCATTTTTAAAGGAAATATACGAATCATACAAGGAGATTGTGAAATGAAGCTGGTTGAAGAATTGAGAAAAGATAAAGAAATCCAACAGTTAAAAAAAGAATATAAAGAAAAATATAATAAAAATGCACCGCCTTATAATTATGATCAGTACAAAGGTATAGACGATTATAAAGAAAAATTAAGAAGATTGGTAAGATAGCAAGCATCCTGAAAAGGGTGCTTTTTTAATGCCCGAAAGAAGGTGAATGAGCATGGCAACAATAAGAGGAAACGTCTGCAACACATATGTACATATAGACCTGATTTTGACCGAAACTGGCACGAACGTAGATAAGAATACATCCACTGTTAGCTGGAAGCTTGTTGGCTATTTGGGAAGCGGTGCTTCATCATCACATTGGTATTCTAACAGCTATCACTCAATCAATGTGAAGGTGAATGGTTCGACAGTCTATGACTTGCCGAGTACAACGCAGAAATCAATATCGATTGGTACTAACACAAGCGCATCCTCTCCGGTAACGATTGCATCCGGAACAACCACGGTACCGCACAATGCGGATGGCACGAAGACATGCAGTGCGTCATTCAGTATGGTGTACCGTTATAGCTCATCATTCTCTTGGAAAGGTTCGGGAAGCTTTAGCTTAAAGACAATTCCGAGGGCAACAACGCCAACGGTATCAAAATCAGGTGTTGCAATGGGAACGGCAGTGACAATCAGCACACCGAGGGCATCAGGCAGTTATACCCATACTCTGACGTATAAGTTTGGAAACGCAACAGGAACAATCGGAGCGGCAAAGAAGGTCACAACAAGCCAATCATGGACTCCGCCGCTCACACTTGCAAACCAAGTCCCGAATTCAACAGGCGGCACATGTGTAATTACATGCACAACATATAACTCAAGTGGTACGGCGATAGGTTCAAAGACAGTATCACTTGCGCTGACGGTTCCAGCCAGTGTTGTTCCGAAAATTAATAGCTGGACAGCAACGGACCCGAACGGATATAAGGACAAGTACGGTGAATTTATCGCAGGATACTCAAAAGCATTAATTACAGTCAATGCAAGCGGCATATATGGTAGCTCAATAACTCGGTATGCAATGTTTGGATATGGTGGTAAATCTAACACTTATACAATAACTGAATTGACAGCAAGCGAGTTTATAACCAATATCCAAGTTACAGACAGCCGTGGAAGAATGGCGGAATTGATTGATAATGTATATATTGATATATTGGCATACAATCAGCCGAGCATTTCGAAGCTGTCTGCTGCAAGATGTAATTCAGACGGAACAGCTAATGCCGAAGGCAATCACATAAAAATCACGATTAAGGCATCAATAACGGCGCTGAACAACAAGAACAGTAAAAGCTTCAAGTTGGAATATAAGGCATCTGATGCTACATCATGGACAACAGCGGCAACATACACAGCTGCATACAGTATTGATACCTCAAAGGTCATTGCGGCGAGTATTGATAAAAGCTACAGGGTGCGACTGACGGCTAAGGACGACTTCAAGACTATCGCCAAAGAAGTAACTGCCGGAACAGCCTTTACTCTTTTGGACTTCTATAGCTCAGGGAAAGGCATGGCAGTTGGCAAGGTTGCCGAAATTGATAATTTACTTGATATAAATTTAAGGACCCGGCACAGAGTTGACGAAGACTTCATGATTGGTGCAGCCATATATGGAATGGATGCAGATGGTAATACATATGAGACGCTGTATCCACGAAATAGCAATGGTAATACAGTAATCGGCTATGGTAACTATGCGGCAAAATCCGGCGATACAAACATATATGGCAAGGGTGTGAATATAGCAGTGAGCGAAACACCAAATCCAGCATCATTTAAGCCGTATGTGTGCAAGGGCGATACATTGGATTTTGAGATTGCAACTGCTGGTTATATTACAAGTAACTCTACTAATATTTGTTTCTTTGTACCATGTTCGAGATATATATTAGGTAGTCCAACCGTAAGTGCAATAAGTGTTGATGGGTTAATAATTAGACAGGCAGGTAAATATACACATGGTTCTAGTGCTACAAAATACGTAAAGCCTTCTAGTTATTCTGTCAGTGCAACACAAGGCGGATTTAATATTGTTGTAACTATTTCAACAACAACCAATGCAATCAATAATGATGCTTGTGGTGTGCGGTGGTCTGGTAAAATTGTTTTATCGTAGGAAGGCGGTGAAAGAATGGCATTATCGAAAAACATTACACAGGAAGATGGGGTTGTGACTACTTATCACAGAATCTTATTCGTGACAGTTACGACAAACAGCCACAATTCAATTGCGGTCGCATCATACATTAATGAGAATATACGGCAGGAAGAAAAAGAAGGAACAATTCCATTGCCGTACATGAAATCGGTCACTTATGAAACGACATATGATCCTGATATGACAATTGAATCGGCATATGATTACTTGAAGACCTTGAATGAATTCGCAGATGCGGAAGATATTTGATTTAATTTTTGCATTAAGGCGCCCAATAAAGGGCGCTTTTTTGATACAAAAAATTACTAAGAAAGGAGCATGAAGATGCCAGCAACAATAATAGCAGCAGCAATCACAGGAACGCTTGCATTAGTCGGCGTTATATTCACAAGTGTAATGAGCAACCGAAGAATTGAACACAAACTTGAAACGTCGCAGGCGGTCACGGACTGCAAAATCACTGAACTGACAAGGGAAGTCAGAGAGCACAATAACTTCGCAAGGCGAGTTCCTGTCATGGAAGAAAAGCTTGAAGGAATTATTAACAGAGTAGAAAAATTAGAAAGAAGGTAAGCAACATGGAAAATTTAATCGGAAACGTAACAATGTTATTGACTGTTATCGGAGTACTTGCGTTTGCTGTAAGCGTAATCACTCAGGTGACTAAGGGCTGGGGATTCTTAGATAAGATTCCAACAGCGATTCAGGTATATGTCACATCACTTGTTTTAACAGTATTAGGCATTATCATCTATCTGCAGGTAAAAGGTTATAAGATAGTATGGTACTACATTGTAGGTGCTATTATTTTGAGCTTTTTCATCTCTTTTGTATCCACGAACGGTTGGGACCAGTTGAAATCGTTGTGGAGAAGAACCAAGTATGATAAAGAAAGTGGTGAATAATATGAGATTCGGTATTGACGTATCGCATTGGCAGGGCGATTTTGATTTTGCCAAAGCGGTGAAAAATGACAAGGTTGAATTCGCTATCCTTAAGATTGGCGGCTCAGATGCAGGCAGATATAAGGACAGAAAGTTTGATGCCAACTATAAGAAGTGCAAGGACATCAATCTTCCTGTCGGAGCATACTACTTCGGACATGATATGACCGTTGAAGCAGCTAAGGAAAGTGCACAGCACTTCATTTCACTTCTTAAAAATAAACAGTTTGAATATCCGGTCTACTATGACGTGGAAGGGGATATGATTACAAAGCTTGATAAGGCAACTCTGACGGATATTGTCATTGCATTCTGTGACGAGGTAGAAAAGGCAGGCTACTATATCGGCGTATACAGCAGTGCATCATTCTTCAACAGTGAAATGGACGATAAGAGACTTTCACGATTCTGTCATTGGGCGGCGGCCTGGAGTGCCAAGCCTTCGCTTACGAGTGGAAATCCAATTCAGATGTGGCAGTTCGGGGGAAGCCGTAACTGCATCAGAAGCACGAAGATAAACGGTCAGACAGTAGATCAGAACTTCTGCTATGTTGATTATCCGACAATAATCAAAAAAGTTGGGCTGAACGGATATAAGGCATCAGCATCAACGCCAAAGCCGGCAGCAGGCATCAAGGCAGGTTCTGCATTCTCCCTGAAGAATGTTCCGGTATACAATTCCGAATCAGGCGGTTCAATCGGTAATAGGACCGGCATATATCGTACATGGGATTCCGTCATAAAAAACGGCAGAATCCGAATGACGAACAGTGCTTCAAGAGTTGGTGTTCCTGGGCAGGTCAGCTTCTGGGTTGATGTAAAAAATCTTAAATAAGTTATCAAGGACATTCGGAAATGGATGTCCTTTTTTGTCCAAACGGCTTATGACATAAAAACTGTGACGAACAACTAATAACTCCGGCAAGAGTGATAACTGCCAGTGTGGCTACGATTAAAGCCAAGAAAGGATAGAACAATGGAATTAAAGGAACTGTTAGGAGAAGATCTGTATAAGCAGGTACAGACAAAGATTGACGAGAAGAACAGCACAGAGGCAGATAAGCTTAAGCATGTAAGATATGCAGATCTGTCTGAGGGCAAATATGTCAGTAAAGAGAAGTATGATTCAGAACTTGAGAAGCTTAATGGACTGATTACCGGCAAAGACACGGAAATCGGAAATGCAACAAAGCTCATTGAGGAGCTTAAGAAGGCTTCCAAGGGTGATGAAGGTATGCAGCAGAAGATATCAACTTATGAGACAGAGAATGCAAGATTACAGAAGGAGCTTGAAGAGACCAAGGTCAATTCAGCAATCAAGGTGGCATTGCTTGAGGCTCATGCGGTTGATACTGATTATATGACCTATAAGATTAAGGCGGCTCTCAAGGAGAAGAATGAGGAGCTTAAGCTTGATGATGAAGGCCACATAAAGGGATGGGATAACATGCTCACAGACTTAAAGACACAGTTCCCGGCTCAGTTCACAGCTTCATCCGGCTCAGATGATGGTCAGAAGCACATCATTGAGAACAGGCTGCCAGGCGGCAATCCTGGCAATGAGAGTGCCGAGCCTAAAAATTTAGCAGAGGCATTAAAACAGAAATATGATGGTAACAACCAGTAATAATTGAAAGGTAAGGTGAACAATATGGCAGCACAGACATTAGAGGAAATTAAGAAAGGTATGAGTGACAAGGTATTCTCACAGATTGTGGATATCTTCCTCAGACAGTCAACAATACTTCAGATGCTTACATTTGATGACTGCGTATCAGCATCAGGCGGTGGCTCAACAATGAAGTACAAGTATCTCAGAAAGGTACTTCCTGCAACAGCAGAGTTCAGAAAAATAGGCGGTTCTTATACTGCTTCAGCGGCTACCAAGCAGGAGTGCGAGGCTAATCTTGCAATCATGGGTGGAGCTGTTCAGATGGACAGGGTGCTCAACAGAATAGCCGGTAACTTCGACAACATGGCATTTCAGATAGAGGAGCATATCAAAGCGGTCGTGAACCTCTTCCATTATACAATGATTAATGGAGATGCAACTACAACAGCTTCGGGAGATCATCCGGAGTTCCAGGGGCTTGATTCTATGCTTGCTGGAACAACGACAGAGTATGGTACAGACAAGGCCATTGATTTGTCAACTATTACGGCAATCAAGTCCAATGCAGATGAGTTCTACGAGGCACTGAGTCTTCTTGTCAAGACGACAGATGCTGATGCAGTACTCACCAATACAGAGATGATTACTAAGATTCAGACTGTTGCCCGTATCCTTGGATACAAGACAGAGAGTGAGGAAGCATTTGGAAAACGTACTACTACAATAGACGGAGTAAAGCTTGTCGATATGCAGGATTATTACACTGTAAGCGGAAGTGCCGCAACTGCCGGTCATGTAGTTAAGAAAGGACTTTCAAGGACTATTGCAAGCGCAAGCTCCGCAACAACAGGACTCACAGATATCTATGCAGTCAAGTTTGATGTAAATGACGGATTCCACGGAATCAGCCTGAATGGCGGTTCTGTAATCGATCAGTATCTTCCAAACTTCAATGAACCGGGTACGGTTAAAGACGCTGAAGTTGAGATGATTGCAGCTACAGTTCTGAAGAATACACAGCATGCAGGTGTACTCAGAAATATCAAGATTGCGTAAGGTAAGAAAGGATAAGGTGATGAATATGGCAGCAAAGGAAACGAAGACAGCAGATCAGACAAGTGAAGTTATTGAGCCTGTAGTGGCAGAGTCAAAGACAGAGAGTGAGCCTACAGGCTGGACAGTATCTGTTAATAATAACGCTGATTACTGTGGAATAGGCGCCGGTGGTATTCAGTTCGCAAACGGAAAGGCAGAAATCACATCTAAGCGTATGGCGGATTGGTTCACGGAGCATGACGGATATACTGTTATCCCTAAGAAGTAAGGCGGTGGTCATATGATCATGACTGTCGATGAACTTAAGAAGTACGTAGACACCAAGGAGAAAGCTCCGGTGCTTGAGGCTAAGCTTCAGGCACTTGAGCTCCTGATCCGGAAGTACACGAACAATAACTTTCAGGATCGGAACAGGCGGTTTGTGGCTTCTGTGGACGCTGTGACAGGCTTCCAGTATGCCTCTGAGTTGTTCAAAGTCGGTGATACCGTACAGGTGTCAGAATCACGCTACAACGATGGCTTATACACCATCAAGGCTGTGGATATGGACAATGGACATATAGAGGTGAATGAGGAGCTTGTAAGCGAACCGGTGGTAATGGCTACGAAGATAGTATATCCGATGGATATCAAGCTAGGAGTTGCAAATATGCTCTCATGGGACCTGGGCAACAGGGATAAGGTCGGTATACAGTCGGAAACAATCAGCAGACATTCTGTGACCTACTTCAACATGGACGGTGACAATTCCACTATTGGATATCCGAAGTCACTTGTGGGATTTTTAAATCCGTATATGAAGGCAAGGTTCTGAAAGGAGCATCTTATATGATAGGTGGAAACACAACGGCAGAAATCAGAGTGAGAAGCACTACGAAGAATGAAATTGGTGGTACTTCAAAGACATGGACAACAGTTCAGAGCATTAAAGGATGGCTTGACTTGTCGGGCGGTGATTCAAAATATACCACATATAATGCAAAGGTTCAGGAAAGCACACATGTATTTGTGGCAGATTATGTGTCTTTAGATGCAAGAATCAAGGCAGAGAACAGCAGGCTTGTTGTTGGTGGAAAGGTATTCGATATATTGTTGATTGATGATCCAATGGAATTGCACGAACAGTTGGAAATCTATCTGAAGTACACGGGAGGTCAGTGATATGGCGAATAATGTTGAATTCAAAGATTATAGCATTAAAGTCAAGGACAAAATCAATGATGCCCTGATTGCTGCATTACACGAAGCGGCAGGTGAAACCGTATCACAGACCGCAAGGAATACAAGGGTAGACACAGGACAGTTGAAGGGTTCATGGGATTATGTTGCAGACGAAACAAAAGTTGAAGCCACAATCGGCAGCCCACTTGAAAATGCAATATGGGAAGAATTTGGAACCGGTGTTCAAGCTTTGAACGGTAATGGCAGAAAGACCACTTGGCGGTATAAGGATGCCAAAGGCAAGTGGTACACCACAACAGGCAAGAAAGGTACAAGAGCATTCTTCCGGGCTTTTGAAAAACTGAAAAATCCGATAAGAAAACTGTTTGAAAGTAAATTGAAAGGGTTGGATTGATGCAGAAGGAAACAGCGAAATTCATTAGTGATGCACTTGCGTCTGTGGGGATTCCATATGAATTTGAAGAATTTAATTCATCAATCGAATCCCTGAATCGTTATTGGGTAGGCGATTATTCCGAAACAGAGCAATTGTCAGAAGATGGACTTGAAGAAGCCACATTCATTCTGACAGGGTATGCAAAAGAAGATATGCTGATACTTGAAAACGATAAGCAAACAATTAAACAATTATTTCCAATTATAAGCGGAAACCGGGCAATCCTTGACAATGGTTCAGGGGTTGCCATTTTTTATATAAACAGTTTCCCTATACCAACAGGGGATGATTTCATTAAGAAATTACAAATTAATTTAGCTATTAAAGAATGGATGGTGAACTAATATATGGCAGTAGCAGGAAAACATGGTATTACAGCAGATACACCAAAAAACATATTATTTGGTGCCGGAACTATTCACAAGGGATTGAAGTACACTGCAGGTGCGAGTGGTGGAAAGGGTTCTTGGAACTTTAATGAATCAATCATGGGTGCAACCAATGGCGGTTCAAAACTTGCAATTATTCCTGAATTTTATGATGTGACTGTGGATGGGGCAAATGTCCTTGTTAAGGGTCTTAAAAAGAAGATTGGTGAAACAGCATCAATGGACATCAACCTTGCTGAACTTACAAAGGACATTATCAAGGCAGCCGCAATCGGTGCTGATGGAACTTCAGAAGATTCAACGTTTGATCTTATTGAGTCAAAGACAGACATTTCAGAAGGTGATTACTGGGAAAACATTGCCTTTGTCGGTGAAACAATGGATGAAAGAAAGGTCATTGCGATTCTTGAAAATGTTATCTGTACATCAGGCTTTAACAGTGAAGGAAAAGCCAAAGAAGGTTCAGTGGGTGCGTACACATTTGCATGTCATGCCGACATCACTTCTGATCTTACCAAACTTCCTTGGAAGATCTACTATCCAAAGGATGTTGCATAAGAAGGTGAAGGAATATGAAGGTCAATGTAATTAAAGAATTTGTTGACCGTTACACAGGGGAACTGCACACAGTTGGCAGTTCCTTTGAATGTGACAAAAACAGATTCAAAGAGATTGAAAAAGCAGGGAAATATGTTGAACCTGTGATTGAAACAGAAACAAAAAAAGTCACTAAATAGAAAGGAATTTGAACCGTATGAGTGAAACAGCAATTGAAAATATTGAAGAAGTAAAAGAAATCGAAGAAGCAGTGATTGAAAATCCATATCCATTAAGAAAGCTTTCAAGCAAGGATGTGTTTGTATTTACAACCATTCTGAAACAGATTGGATATGCTGAATTGAAAGAGTGCTTCAATTCGACAGAAATCAAGAAACTTATTGAAAAGTTGCCGGAAGCATCCGCAGGTGCAATTAATGAAATCGGTCTTTCAATCATGATGGATATATCCGCAGTTGTAATTTCAAACCTTGCAAGTGCAGAAGAAAGCATCTATCAGCTTTTATCGAATTTATCAGGCAAGACAACGGCAGAAATTGCAGATCTTGATGCTGAAGTATTCATGGCAATGCTTGTGAATGTATTCAAACAGGATGGATTCAGAAATTTTTTCAAGGTTGTTTCAAAATTGTTCAAATAGGTGATATAAGGTACATGGATTTGCTATACAAAAGGTACGCAAATCCATTTGACCTTTTGGATCAGATGATTTTGTGTGGCAGATTTTCAGAATTCGTTTCCGAATTTATCAAGTTAATGAATCAGGAAACGGAAGAAGAGTCACTGTGGGAATACTACTTGCATTATCCATTCATTGATATGTCTTTTGAAAATTTCAAAAGAAAGCTTGGAATTGGCAATGATGAACCGCAGGCGAAACCCAATCTTGAAACAACAGTAAGGCAATCAATGAACATCCTTGGCGGATTTGTTCCTGATGATATAGAAGAAAATTAAAAAAGGTAAATGCTTATGGAACTATTCAAATTATTTGGAACCATTGCGGTGAACAATAGTGATGCAAATAAGGCTATAGATGATACTACTTCAAAGGCTGAAAAGTCAGGTAGTAAACTCAAAGACACTTTCGGCAAAATCGGAAGTGCGGTTGGAACTGTAGCAAAGGTTGGTGCGGCAGCAATCACTACTGTTGCAACCGGAATTGGTGCAATGACATCAAAAGCGGTTAACTACTACAGCGATTATGAACAGTTAGTTGGCGGTGTTGAAACACTGTTCAAGGAAAGCTCAGAGAAGGTTGTCGAATATGCAAATAACGCATATCAGACAGCGGGGTTATCAGCAAATGATTATATGGAAACAGTTACGGGCTTTTCCGCTAGTTTGCTGCAGTCCCTGGACGGTGACACGGCCAAAGCAACAGAAAGCGCCAATATGGCTATAACTGATATGTCGGACAATGCTAGCAAGATGGGTACATCTATGGAGATGATACAGAACGCATATCAAGG
>ERZ773235.2301-NODE-2301-length-16450-cov-14.894358_pt1 | contig 16450 bp, 26 predicted proteins | sample MGYA00580522_ERZ773235 | MGnify/ENA primary metagenome ERZ773235 (study PRJEB29015, sample SAMEA2737797) | human gut metagenome | biome: human gut; feature: human-associated habitat; material: faeces | place: China | collected 2012 ...
TTACGCCATTGCTTGCTAAAAATAAACCTGCTTTTAATGTTCCATTAAACAAATTTTTTCCAATTCTTGTTGCTTGAGTAGAAGAACCGTTGCAATTTTATTCCCGTAATTTTTCTACTTTTACCTTTCAAATTTATATTTTTGCCTTCAACCACTTGTGGTTTTCCTATATTTTCTAATTTAAAATCCGTTTGTATATTTTTATATTGACGACAATTAGTTAAAAAAGTATGAAAGTTGTATAGTCCATTTTCTGCATTAGTTGCTACATTTCCTTGCGTATTTGTATGCCAATAAATTTCTATATAATTAACATTTAATACTGTATCATCAGAATTTACAAAGTCCTCTGATATTGTATTTGCTAAAAACTCTTCTATAGACTTGCTCTTCATTATGTCTATATTTTTTTCTATTACTTTTCTATCGAATATATTAGAAATATCAAGGGCAGTAACTGTAACAACGTCACTATCTTTTTCTGTCTGAACATCATCTATTACAAATATGAATTGTCTGTACAGTCCATTTAATACCATATAGTTCTCTTTCTTTAGTCCATTTGTTTTCATTAAAGTAAATGTAGATTTTGCATTTGTTTCCTCATCTAAATTTATTTGATAATCAGCTACTTTGCATATAGATAATATACTTAAATCTTGTTTTGATAATATGTAGAGTTCCATTTAAGACCTCCTAAGATATTTTCATAAGAACTAATTTATAGTTAAAAGTTCCTGTTGGTCCACTAGTATTACCTTGTATAGGATAGCAACCTACAGTAATACTGCTAGGATTTAATCTAGCCCCTGTTGATACACTTGCTTGAACTGTCCCAAATGCTCTATAACCCGCAGAATTATAAGTTATTCCACAAGCAATTATTATACAATTATCTTTTGTAAAACCGCTTGGGTAATTAATAGTAGCACTTCCACCACTGCTTTCCAATGTTATATCTCCAGTTAATATTGCAATATTAGCTTGTGTAGTTGCTATTTCTATATTGCCACTTCCATCAAAACTACCATTTCCACTTACTGCTCCAGTTAGCGATATTTTTCTTGCTGTTTTTAATTTTGTTGCTGTTGCTGAATTGCCGTGTACAACTGCTAGAATGGCCACTAACATTACCAGTAATATTACCAGTAACCTCCAAATCTCCATTTATAGTACCTCCTGTCTTTAATAAATAAGCACTACCATCTAAAACATTTTGCAGTGCTTCTTCAATATCATCTAACACACTTTGTGCTTCATTTTGTATTAAAGTATAAATGCTTGTAAAATCCACAAATGTTCTCTTGTCTGTAAAATTAGTTATACTTCCACTTTCTACTTTAAATCTTGCAAATTCATATTGATATACTGTTCCAGTTCCTGTTATGTCTTGTTGAGTTAATGTCGGATAAGCACTTGTACCAGAAATAACTTTTATTGTTGCTTGATTTAGTTGTTCTGCAGTGTTTGTTTTACTTAAATCTATTTCACAAATCAAACTATAATATCCATTATTAGTTATATTAGATATAGTTACCCCAGATATGACTTCCAAAAATCTACCTCTAACAACAAAAAATCCATCTGCTATAGTTACTGAATTATTTGTGTTAGACATCGTACAACCTTTCGCAACTCCACATCTTCCATTTAGAAACTTGTCAATAAAAAGTGCAAACGCTTCTGATGTAAACGTTTGCAAATTGAACACATGACCTTTTAACATTTTTCTTCCTCCTTTTATACAGCTTTATACTGTACATATATTGTTAATTTTCCGCTTGTTATTTCCCCATCTGCTTCTAGTCTTATTGTTGATACACCTTTTCTTAATTTAAAGAAATTTATAAAATTAGGGTTTAGAAAATCAAATAAATTTGTTCTAACCCCACTAAACATCTTATATATTTCTTGCTCTGTATCTTTTGTGTTATATGTGAATGTTTCTCCTGTTGCAACTGTCAATCCTGTTAAGTCTAATTTCTTAACTTCAACATCATCTTCTAAAATTGTTATGATTGGACTTACAACTTCTCCATTTAGTTCCAATTTAAAAGGAGCATTATCATGCCCCTTGTTGTCAAATATAATATTTCTATTATCGTAAGTAGTAAAAATTGAATCCCATTGAAAGTTCCATCTTAATTCATTTGTTACAGAATCTATTGTATAAACTACTTCTTTTGCTTCATACCATAGAGATTTGCAATTAAATGTTACAGGAACTCTTAGAACTCCATCTGTGCCGTATTTCGCTTTTGTCTACATTAGATATGTCTATGTCTTTAAAATACTCTGTAAATCCATTCTCGAAAGGCACTTTGTAGACAAACTTTAAGAAATTTGCACTTTCAATAAAATCTATGAATTTTTTATAATTATCATACTTTTTAAAAATTAATTCTCCTCCAATTTGTCCTTGTGTCAATTTTCTAATATTCTGTATAAAGTCATTTCCTATTTGTGAGTATTGAATATCGTAACTATATCCAAGTCCACGTGGAGAACTTAAAAAGCAACCTTTCTCTACATTCATCATAGAGAAACGTTGTCCTGTTTCATTTTCTATATAAAATTCTCTTACCACTTTTTCACCTCTTTTTGAGCATAATAAAAACACCTGCTTTTGCAAGTGTTTTAATCTATATTTAATTGTGTTTTATTAGTTACTTTATTGTTTGTAAAATGAATTGTTATTACTTGTCCTTTATTTAATCCTTGTCCCTCTCCCCAATTTAAATAAAAAGACCCATTTTCAATATCAGGTGTTTTAAACCCTTCTCCCAATATTTGTTCAACTTCTTCTTTACTCATTCCAACTTTTATTTGTTCGTATTTATCAAGCCAACTTGTATCTGTCTTATATTCTACTTCTCCTGTTTCATAATTATATGTAAATTCATCTAAGTGTGTATCTGCTTTTTCTATTCCTGTATAGAAATCAGAAGCGCTTTCTCCTATTGTTTTATACGTATCTTCTAATTGTTTTTGTTCCTTGAATTTCATCATACCTAAAACTACAACAAGAATAACACAAGCAATAGTAATCCAAAACCACCATTTTTTTATAATATTTTTCATCATATCCTCCTTGCAATTATTTTACAATATATCATAAAATATTACAAGAAAAACTTTTCGACAAAATTCGACAACTAGTATTTGCTACCTAACCTTCTGTTTACTGTATCTATAATACTATTCATTTTTGCAGGTGTTAACTCATCTTGTGCATATATATTTAAAGTTGGTGTTGTAAATACTGTTCTAGTTTGGTCTATTACAGATTGCTTTATAGTTCCCATTTTTGGCGTTATATCAGCAAGTCTTGTTTTCATTTTATTTGCTATTTCATTTACTTGTGCATACAATTTGTTTTTTTCATCATCCAGACCAATTTCAGCACCTTTCATTACATTTTCAAAGATCTTTCGAGTTTCTCTTGATGGAGAGTGTATGTCAAATGATTTCTTTAATCTTGATAATATTCCATCAGCTATTCCAGATGCTTTTGTATATAACTGTGATTCAGAATTTTTCATTTCATCTAGCATTGGAGACATTGCATTTTTCATTGCTTCACGTGTTTTCTTTGGCATACTGTCATAACTAGCAAGTATTGTATCTACCATTTGTTGATTTTCTTCAGATATTTCTCCTCCATACATTTCAGTATTTGCTAACATTCCAAGCCAAGTTCCTAGTTGTTCGGTTTCACTATCAGACATATATTTATACATATTTTTCCAAATTTTTCTTTGTTCATCGGCATGTTTTGACAATGCTCCAATTCTATCATTTTGTCTATCATACTCACTTAAATACAGCCCATTCTCAATGTCTTCTAATGTTTTAGCATATCTTTTGTTCTCTTGCTCTTGTTCCCAATTGTAGTGTTTAATATGTTCATAAAAATCTCCATCTTGATCTGCTCTTTGAGCATATCCCTTTGTATAAATGCTATAAATTTCTGCTACTTCTTTATTTGCTTCATCTATCTTTGTCTGTCTTTGAGCAATAACATTGTTATATTCTGTTGCATAAGCTTCGTTTTGCATTGTGGCTTCATCACCATATTTTTGATTTAATAATGCAATTTCTTCTATGCTACCATCTTGAATTAGTTTTATAGTTGCATCTGCTTGTTTTTGAGCTGTAGCAAGCCATTCCTGTGACTGTACTTTGTATTCTTCTAAACTTCCTTGAAAATTTTCTGCATTTGTTACTGCTTGTTGAGTTATTGCAGAGGCAATCTGTTGTTGAATTTCTATTTCTCTATTTTTTAGTTCACGTAGTTTTTGAAAATATTCATCTAATTGAGTTATTTCTTCTTGAGTATATCCTCTACGCTCATCAGATGCAGTTTTACAAATTTCTGTTATTCCTTTTTGAACTTCGTCCATTTGATTCTTTAGATTTTCTTGTTCTTCAGCACTTGCAAACAATGTTGAATTGAAATTTTCTAAGTATCCTTCTGCACTTTGAAGTCCCATATAAAAATCCGATGCTGCCTGTCCCATAGTAGAAAATTTTTCTCTTGTTTCTTTTTCTGCTTTTTTTATTTCTGTTACAATTATTGCTATTGCAGTTGTAATTCCTGCTGCTGCAATTCCCGCTGGGCTTGTTAATTTTTGAAACATTTCTGCTAGTTTGGCACTTTCCCCTGTTGCATCACCTATTCCATTCTTTGCTAAACCAATTGCTTCTGTAAATATTCCTATTCCCTTTGTTACTTTTCCTATTGTTGTAATTGCTGTTCCACCTATTTTAAGTAAAGGTCCTGCTGCGGCTACCATTAAACCAATTTTAACAATATTTTCCTTTTGGCTATCCGTTAATTTATCAAAATTATTTATTAATTCCTTTGCTCCTGTTATTATTTTTTTTGCTACAGGCATTAAGCTCTTAGTCAAATCTCCCATAGCATCTTTTGCTTCTGCCTTTAATTGATTAACTTGTCCTGTTAAAGTTTCACTAGCACTAGACATAGCCTCAAAATATTTTCCACCTTGTTTATTTGCTTTTTTCAAAGCTTCTGTTAATACTTCATAAGATATTTTCATATCCTTTACTTCTTTAACTGATTTTCCTGTGTAATCTGCCAATAATCCATATATGTCTATTCCAGCATACGCAAATTGTTTAATATCCAATGCCGTTGCTTCACCAGCATTTTTAACTTGTTGTAAATTTGCTGCCATTCTAGTTAATTCAGCATTTCCTCCACCTGTTGCAGTAACAGCATCTCCCAAAGCTAATATTATTTCTCTAGCATCGCCAGCATTTTCACCAGCTGAAATGAGCATTTGATTCGCCTGAACCAAACTTGTTACATCAAAAGGTGTTTTAGAAGAATCTTTTTTTATGTTTTCAACTGCTTTTGATGCTTTTTCTGCACTCCCTAAAAATGTTTCAAATGATTTTGTATATTTTTCAATGTCTGCATTATATTTAATTCCTGCTGTTGCTAATCCTGCAATCGGTAAAGTAAGCCTTGTTGTTAATTTATTTCCTAAATTATCTATTTTAGAGCCTACATCTTGTAAATCTTTTCCCCATTCTTGTATTACTTTCCCTGCTTTATTCCAGTTTGAAGCTTCATTTTTTAAATCTGACAATTTGTTTTGAGTTTTTAATATTTCTCTTTGTAAGCTTCTATAGTTTTCTTCATTTATTTTTGTGCCCTCTGACATCATTTTGTCAGCTTCATCTTTTATACTTTGTAGTTGTTTTAATTTTTCTTGAGTTGTTGAAATGCTTGCATTTAGTACATCTTGTTTTTGCTTCAACATTTCTGTATTTTTGGGGTCTAATTTCAGTAAAGAGTTAATTCCCCTTAGTTCTTTGCTCAAACTAGATGATACAGAATTAACTTTGCTTAAAGCTTTTTGTAGCCCTGATGTATCTCCACCTATTTCAACAATTATTCCTTTAATACTACCTGCCATATTACACCTCATAAAAAAATTGAAATAGACTATGACAATGCAAGTCTATCCCAATCTGCTTGTGTTGCTTTCTTATATTTTTTTTCTTCTCCTGGAAGGAAACTCAAAAGAATTTTCATAACATCAACATAGCTTAACTCTTTCAAGTCATTTAATTTTAGACCTATTCTCAAAGATGATGCTATAAATTCATGTTCTGGAAATACTTCTTTTGAGCTTTCTCCTTTAATTTTTTTATTTAATTCTTGAGTAAGTTTATCATCAACAAAAGCAATCTACGGCAATTTCCGCTACCTCAACAATCCAGTCATCATCTATATTAAATTTCTTTATAGATTTTAACCAATTTTCATATTCTTCTATTTCTTTATTCGCTGTATATATCATCATCCATGCAATTCTTGTTATTGAGCTTATAAATTCTCCTACATATTTTTGCATATATTCAGATACGAAAGCAATTCTTTCCTGATCACTTAAGTTTTTCTCAGCTACTTGTTTTGAAATTATTGTTTGCCTTACCAAATAATCTTTTAATATTTGTATATCTTCTGTCATACTTTTATTAAAAAAATTTACAAATTTAACATAAGAATATGCACTACATTCAATTGGATACTCTTTACCGCAAATTTCTATTTTTTTCATTTTTACCTCCTAGACACTAGCTGTAGCATCCTTTTCATAAACTTTTTCGAAAAATTTGTTATAAACACTTTGATTTTTTTCACTTGGTTCAATATAACACTTAACTGCTCGGTCAGTAGAACGTGGACTTATTGTAATAGGTAAGCTATCTGTGCCTGGTTCAATACTTTCTTCTTTAGTATTGTTCTCTCTTGATGGTCTTGAAGCTTTACAATCCCAATACACCCATCTTCTGTTTTGAGCATCTCCATCTCCCTCAAACATTAAAGCAAATCTTGCATCCTTATCATCAGCATTTTCAATTACAGCTCCATTAGCATCTTTAGTTTGTCCTAAGATTTGTGTTAAAAATTCTTCTGGCGTAATTGCTAGTACCAAGTCGCCTTCGTATCCTTGGTTCGAATTTGCTATAAAATATACCGTATTGTCAGCAAAAAATTTGGTTGTTTCTCCTTGTGGTTCAGGAGAAAATCCCGTTACTCCTGGCATTTTAAAAGGTGTACCATAAGTTATAACACCATCTGTTTCAGTTAATTTTGCAACATATACATTTTTAATTCCAAATAAAATTTTATTTCCCATTATTTTTTCCTCCTTAAATTTCAAAAAAATAACTTACTTGCCAGACTTCTTCATCTGCAATGTAAGTTTCTTCTGTTTTATTCCAAGCCACATCGGCTAGAATTTTATCCTCTATTTTATTTTGTTCTTCTACATTCTTTACTATATAAGTATAGTCCAATTTTATTGGCAAGTTCTTTTTGTAAACTTTATTGTCTGCCATAAAATTTTTCGTATCGCTAATTTTTGCCACTAAATGTGGAGGTTCTACTGTTTTTTCGAACTTACCATAAGCATATTGAAAGCCCTCTTTTTCACTTTTTGATTTTAATTCTTCTAATGTCATTTAGACCTCCTCCTTATTACTGTTGTAATTGCTTTTTCATATAGTTTGTTGTATTTTTCCTCCGTTGGTCGAATATGTGGAATAGCTTTAGTCATTTTACCATTTCTAGTAGCATGTCCAAACTCCAGCAAATGTGTAAGTTGATAATTTGTTTTGTTATGAATCTTAATTGTGTATTTACCTTTATTTTGTTTTCCTACCTGTTTTGTCCATCCTTTATAATATGGCTCTTTTCTTCCATATCCTCTTGGGGATATTTGTTTTAATTCTTCTACAGCTTCTTTTGTTATTTCTTTAGTCTTTTCTTTTACTCCTTCTTCAATATCTTCTAAATAATTTGACATATACTCTTTTAATGCTTCTTGTAACTCTTCTGGTTTAATAGATTTAGACATTTTTTATTTTCCTCTCACATACTAAAATTACTTCATCTGCTGTTACCTCTTGTATTCTTACAATTGAGTATTTTTTGTTCATATATTCTAATTCTTCTTCATCAGAGTAATTCAAAGCACTTATACGAAGTCTTAAAGAAGGTTTATGACCTTTTTCATTTGCAATATAAAATTCATTTGCAAATATATCTTCAATTCTAATTATAGGTATTTCTTTTTTTACTATCTTTTTGGGTTTATTAACTCCAATACTATTAGCTTCAGAAATAATAGATATTAATTTACAGCTCACATCACGCATTGTCATCCTCCTTAAAGTTACTGCTTAAACTCAAATTACTACATAGAGAATTATATGTTCTTTGAGCAAGCTCTTTATCTTTTAAATCTATCATCCCAAAGTTAGATTTTACAAACATTACAATTGATGCTTGAATTAATGAATTTTCTAAATCAACGTTAATACCTTGACGTTTCAAGTCTTCAATTCCTGACAAAACCCACATTTTTATTTCCTCATCTTTTAATGTAGCACTTGAAGCAATGCTCAAGCATTGCTTCGCTAAATTCACTATGTTATCTTCCATATAATCCTCCGTTTTTTAACTACACACTTGCAGCTGTTTTTTTATTCATTATAACAAAAGCTTCTGCATTAACTGTTTTACCATCAACCAAAGCCATACCTCTATAAACTCTATTTCCACTTCTAAATTCTGCTGAATCATCAGATGTTACATTTATATTTTCGTTCCAGTTTATTGTGTATTTGCTAAATAATCCATATAATATTTTTCCCTCTGCTATAAATTCATTCTCAATAACAGGTTTTCCAAATATTCTTCCTGCAAATTCACCTGTTGCATCAGGAACAAATGCAAGCCTATCTCCAATTTTAATTGTTGCTATATCATTCCATAATGTTTGAGTATTAACAACAAATGCTGACCCTTTTTTGTATCCAGCTTTTAGATTAGCCATTATTTTGCATAAATCTTCATATTTGAATTTTCCAGCTTCCTCACTTTCTAATGTTTTTATTGTCTCTTTTAAAATTCCTTTTGGTTGTCCATTTCCTGTTCCGTTTAGTATTGCATTTTCAATTGCCATAGCCATTCTATCTGTTATTTTCTTAACAATCCAATTTTCAAATGCAGATACTGTCATTTTTGACACTTCTGCAGTTATTGAAATAGTTCTTATTAATTTGTATGCTGCAAAATTAACTGATTTTAACTTGTCATTTTCATCAGTTGCTGCTGTTCCTTCTGCAACCCAAGAAGCATCATTTACTGTGTCCTCAACAGGAATTGCTAAATATCCAGGTATATTTAAAACATCTACTTCGTCATACAACGCTGATGTTTGTCTCAACATTTCTTCAATTTTATTTAAAGTTGTTGTTGGAATTGCTGCCCCTGCACTTGAAGTTGCAGTTGTCATTGCCCTTTCTTCTTTCTCATTTAATTTTCTTCCTTGTAATTTTTTTAAGAATGCATTTCTGTATTCTTCAGTTTCATAAATATTTTTTTCTTCTTCCATTTTTCTTTCCTCCTTAACTGGTTTTTCAATAATCTTTGCATTAGATAAATCTCTTTTTTCTAAATCTTCTATTGCTCCTTTTAATAAACTTCTTTCATCTGTTTTTTCTTCTTCAATTTCCACATTTTTCAATGCTTCTATCTCTTTTCTTAATTCTTCCATTTCTTCTGTTTTAGCATTTTCAATTCTTTGTCTTAATTCCTTCTTCTTTTCTTCTAACTCTTTTAAAGTCATTTTTCTTTCCTCCTTTTATTTTTTTACAGTTTTACCACCGTTTTTATAAGACTCTATTAGGCTCTACCGCCTAAAAAAGAAGCAGTTTTACCACCGCTTCTCATTCGAGATTATAAACTTAATAATAATTTTAATTTTTCTTTTTCAAGTTTATTTTTCTGATAATCTTGTTTTTCTTTTTCATATGTTTCTTTATTTCTAGCATATATTTCTGTAGCATCATAAGCAGGTACATCAACAACTGATACATCGAATAATTTTGATATTTCAGTTATTCTTCTCGTATCTGTCTCATAATTCCATTCCTGTTTTCTAACAGAAAATGCAAAGCTCATTTTATCTAATAAACCTGCTTTAATCATCTTATATATGTCTTTATTTTGAGTTGTATCAATTAATTTTGCCCTTATCTTCAAACCCACAGCATCTATTGTTAGTTCTAGGCTTTTGTTTCTTGTTCTAGCCAAAATCAAACAACTGTCATTGTGGTTGTATTTTAAAACACAGTCTGACATATCACAATTATTAAAAGCTTCTCTGTCTATTACCTCTTTACACCAACCTAAATCCGTTTCTTTTTCAAAAACTGCTGCATAACCTTCTACTATCATTTCATCATTTTCTTCTTGTATTGCCCTCAACTCACTAATTCTCATTTCCTTTATTGCTTTTTCCATCATTTATCCCTCCTTGATATTTATCTGCCAAATTAGCATTTATAACATTTAATGTTTGTAATCTTTTCTTTCCGTCTTCTCCTCCTAGTGCTGGTAAATCTAATATTTCTCTGCCTTCATCAACTGTAATTAAGCCCAAGGCTCCTGCTTCTTTTATTAAACTAATCTTAGTTTCTGTTTTAGCATATTTAATACGATTCACTGAGAATTCTATTGAATGTCCTTCTTTTATTGCTTTTGCATTAAATATTGCATTTGTGAAAGCTTGGCCCATTTGAATTGCTCGTGGTTCCAATACACTTTCATAAAATGCATTCCACTCATCTGCTGAATATTTACTTTTTATTATATTTTCAGAAATCATAAAATACCCATATATATTTCCATTTACCATTTCTAGCTGTTCTTTTTCTAATAATACTGGGTTTAAATTTATCTCTTTAAAATCGAATCTTGAATCTAAGCCCCCAATTCCATCTGTACTAGATAATAAAGATTTTACAAATTCGCTTTTCATTTTTTCAATATCCTTATCTTTAAGCATAGACTGAGATGCCTTTAATACCCCTCGCAGCGAAGCACTAATTTTAATAGCATTTTTTATTCCATCATCAGCAACTGTCTGAGTTTCAATAGCTCCATCCAAGACTTCATTTGTATCTCCGTAAAAATCATGATTTGTATAAAAGTTTCTTAGATGTATAACTTTATCATATTTTGCATAGTATGTATTTCCGTCAATGAATTGGAATTTTAGCCAAACCTCTTTTTCGTATTCCACTAATGTGCAAAACAGTGGATTAAGTGGATACAAAGCTCTTAAATATCCACTATCATCTATATCTATATAAATATATTCATTATTTTGTGCTAGTAAAATACTTATCACTTTATAAATAAAATCATATATTGTCATAAATGGATTAGGTTTTTTGCTTATAATATAATCTATAGAACCTTGTACATGATTTTTAGTTTCTTTCTTTTGTTGGTAATGTTTAGGCATCATCTTTGCACAGTGCGTTGCAATTGTATTAATACATTGTCTTGCAATTATATTGTCTTCTATGTTGTTTGAAATATTCGTATATGTTGCATTATATCCGTTTAACAATTTTAATATATTATCTTGAATTATTTTTTGTTTTTTATTTCCAAAAATCATATTAAATAAACTTCGTTTTTCTTTTTTCACTTTATTCCTCCTGTAAAACTAAATAATCATTCATTTTTTCAACTAAAACGCAGTAGGCAATTATTAAACTTACCGTTCCATCTATTCTTGCTCTTTGTTTTTGCCCTTTTACTGGCCTTATATTGTCGTTATCATCTCTCTTAACAGCTGTATTACATAAACACCATTTAAGTATTGGATTATTGTTATAATTTACTTTTTTTTCTATTAGATCAGCTTCTAAAAGTTTCATAGGACCAGACATTGTTTTCGCACCCTGTCTAACTTCTACCATTTCAAACCCTTGTTCTTTCATTTCCTTAACCCAATATTGTGTATTCCATGGATCATATCCTACCCATAAAGTTGATATATCATATTCATTATGCATTTTTAAAAACCATTGTGTTACATCACTGTAGTTTACTTTAGCACCTTCACATATTGTAATGAGCCCTCTTTTCTCCCATTTATCATAGGGAATTTTGTCATCTTTTATTTTAAATTCCAATCTTTCACTTGGAATAAAATATTGTTGTACTATAAATTTTTTACTACTCTTAACTATTAGTAAAGTTGCACAAGTTAAATCAGTTGTACTTGATAAATCAACTCCCCCAACTGCGTATGTATCAAATAAATCTTCCACTTCATATGTATCTTTATTTTCTACAATATCAAAGTTCAACCATTTATCTTGTTCATTTTGTCTAATATTAAAATCTTTGCACAATAAATTAGCCAATTCACTCGGATTATTTTTAGTCCTATTTACTTTATCCCTCAAATCTTTGATGTTTTTTATAGTACCTAGTCCAGGGTTAGCTTTGTACCACTTCTTTTCGTCTTGCCATTCACTTGGACTGTCGAGTTCATATATTACTGGTAAAACTGTTTCATCTACAATTCCATTTTCCTTTCCTTCATATCCATCGATTATTGCTGAAGCATATTCATATTCATTATCAAATACACTTTCTCTAACAGTTCCCATAGTTGATGTTTCTAAAAGTAAAGGCTGTTCTCTTGCAGACATTGAATCATACATAACATCTAATAAATTTTTATCTTTCCATGCATGTACTTCATCACATATTACAAAGTGAGCATTTAGTCCATCAAGAGAATTAGAATCAGATGCAAGTGCTTTAAAAAAGCTTTCCGTTTTATCATAAAATAAACCGTTTACTAAGCATCTTACTCTTTTAGCTAAAACAGGGCTTTTTTTAATCATTCTTTTAGCTTCTTCCCAAACAACTTTTGCCTGGTCTTTTTGAGTCGCTATCGAATAAACTTCCGCTCCTCCTTCTCCATCGGATGTTAACATATAATTACCTAGTCCACCATCGATTGTAGATTTACCATTTTTCCTTCCAACATCTAGTATTCCTTTTTTATATTTTCTAAATCCTGTTTTTTTATCTATAAATCCAAACAATGCTTGAATAAAAGCTTTTTGCCACAATTCCAATATGACAGGTTTTCCAGCCCATTTTCCTTTTGAATGTTTGCAAAACTTTTCAATGAACTCAATTGGTCTATTTCCCATTTGTTCGTTAAATATGTATGTATGTGTTTCCTCTTCTTCAGTTATTTCATTAAAAAAAGAAACTTGTTTTGGATTATATAAATCTTTTACAAGTTTCTTATATGTAGTTAAAACTTTATAGCAAGCCTTATCTGGGTTTTTAAGTAAAAATTGATAATATTCTTCAATATATGTCATAGAGAACCATTGAATCGTTCAAATTCATCGTCCTCATTTATCTTTTTATCCTCTGGTAACATATCATTTAATTGTTTTATTATATTCATATAATTTTTTACCATTGCATTATATGTTTTACTTTCTATTGATTCCTTAAAACCAAACTGATCTTTACCATTTACATATGTTTCTTTTACACCATATATTTTTATATCTTCTTTAAGTTCATCGAGTGTTATAGACATAAAAGAAGCATTTTCAATTAGTTTTTCTACCATTTTCTTTTTGTTTTCTGGTAGTTCTTTAAATAATTTTTTAAATTTGTTCGTTTCTTTGGCAATTTTCTTATTTTTATCAATAAGTTCTTGTCCACTTATTTTTTCACGCATGTTAATTTTTTCTTCTTCCACATCTACACCTCCTTACTACACCCCTCACATAAAATGACTTGCATATTTTTTGAAGCCCCCACCCACCGTTCTCCCGTTAGCATAACATTAATAGAACATAGGGGGGGCTTTTCATTTTACATAACATCTATATTGTGTTCTTGTTCATATATTTTTTGCCTTGTAATATTAGTTATATCAAATTCATTCATTTTAGCAATTCTTATTATTTCTTTATCATTAACTAATTTTATAAAACGTACACTTAATAAAAAAATATCTATATCTCTATTGTACTTAATTATATAATCTTCATTCTTAATGCGTATTTCATCTACATTTTCATATTGCTTTGGCAATTCATTATCTTCCTCGAATATTTTTGTTTTTTCTTTAAGCTGTTCAATTGTTTTTCTATAATACATAATTTCTTTTTCTTGGTCTATTATTATATCTTTATCGCTTGCATTTTTTATTTTATTTTTTACCCTTGCCCTTACTTTTTTGTATAATTCATTGTCATCCATTCTTTATCACATCTCCATTCTCGTCAAATATATATTCTTGTTCATCTGCAAAGTGTTCTTTGTTGTGACAATCTTTGCATAAGCTTTCTAAGTTCTCTATATTAAAAAATACGTTATCATCTTCATAATTTGTATCAGTAACATATTCTTTATGATGTACTATTACTGCTGGATTATATATTCCGCTTCTTTAAACATCTCTCACACAGATTGTTTGTTTCTATTAGTTTTTGTTTTCTTAGCTTTTGCCATTTCTTGCTTTTGTATTTAGCAGCAATTAATGGATTATCTCTTTGTGTCATTTTGTTTTCTTCTTTGTCGTTTTCTTAATTGCCTTCTCTGTTTTTATATCTTTTACTGCTGTTTCTATTTGTTCTGTCTCTTCTATCTTTTCAACTACTTCGACAAATTTTACTTCATATGAATTGTTTCCGCTTAACACTTCTAGTCTATCTGTACTTACTATAAATTCTTCTCCAGGTTCTGGAACTCGATTTAATTGCTCATCTCTGACATTCATTCTTTTATAAGTATCTAATGCTCTGACTTTGTATTTCATTCTTTTTTCCTCCTCCTATTTCGCTTATACTTTTAAAATAAAAAATATTAGTCATCTTTTTCCTCTTACTTTCTTCTTCTTGTTTTCATTTTTCTTTTTAAAACAGCTATTGTAAAATTTACAAGATTTACATTGTGTTTTTATACACCTTTCAAAATTCATTTTTTCTCCATGTAAAAAGAGTTCTACACTTATAAATAAATGCAAAACTCCTGCAAAACTCTATATTATATTTTTTCCATGTTACTATTATAACACGTTTTTTACTTAAAAAAAGTGCAAAAAAGGTGCAACTTTTTTAAATTTTTATTGACACGGTATTCCGTGTATGTTATAATATCGTTATTACAGGAGGTGTTTAATATGGAAACTAAGAAACATCGTAATTATTCCAGAGAATATGCAAATGAAAAAAACAGTGTTAAAAGATACACCATTAAAATTCCTTTATATCTAGCAGAAGCATTGGATACTAAACTGAAACAAGAAGGAAGAACTTATACAAGCGTTGCAGTAGAAGCGATAGAAAAGTTTTTGAAAAAAAATTAAAAAATTTTTATAAAAACTATTGACATACGGTACACCGTATGCTATAATAAGTACAAGTTAAGAGATAAGACCAAACCAAAAGGTTGGCACTCTAGGAGGTTTTTATTATGAAAGTTAAAGAAATTTTAAATATGGATGCAGAACAACTTGAAAAAATGATGACACAAGAAGAATTTGACAGGATGCAATCACTTGGTTTAAAATACACTTGGCAACTTTTAGAAGCATTACAAGACAGTGCTAGATTAAGTGGACAAAGTGAAGATGAAGAACACACTACAATATCTGCATACTTAGACTATTTAGAAGACATGAAAAATTAATTTAATTAGTAGTAATATAAATAAATTAGAAAGGTGGTTTTTATTATGAAAACAAGAAAATTTGAAGCAGAGGAAATGTTAATTGTGGAGGAAAATTTAACACAACAAGAGTTTAATGATTATATAGAAAATGTGAAATGTGAGTTTGAAGGAGATTCTTATGTAGGAGAACCTAATACAATTCCTTTCCATGAAGATTTACAAGAAATTTGGGTATATGAGGATGGGACAGAAAATAGGAATAATATTCTTTACACCGAAGACTATAACGAAGAAACAGGAGAAAACACATATACAATCTATGATTATATAAGATAATTAATAGTAAAAGAAGCCTTAAACAGCTTCTTTTTTTAGTTCCTTATGTACCAGCAAAATTAAATTTCTCTTTCTTCTTTTGTAAGTATCTATGCTTATATTTAACTTGTCTGCAATATTCCACCTGTTATCGTTTCCGTTTTTGATATTCTTCTACAAAAATCTCTTTTGTAATAGTGTCTACTAGTTGTAATGCTTGTACTACAGCTTTATACTCTTTAGTGCATTGCTGTAGCTGTTCGTTCTCCTGCAACAATATAACACTGTTTAAAACGGAATCCGATATTCTGTAAGGTGCTTTGGGCATTCCATCTACAACTGCAGAGCTTAGCCCCATTATATCCCATTTTATATTCAATATTGTTATACAATTGTAATTATATCTTTTTAAACAATTTTTAGCTTCTCTGTAATCTTCTTTACTTAATTTTTCCATTTGTTTCCTCCTTTATATACCCCCAATTTTCCACAGGTTTGATTTTAAAGCCTTTTTTCCTTAATCTGCATATATTTACTCTTAATGTTTCTTTTGTAAAATATTTACTCATATTT
>ERZ773235.2311-NODE-2311-length-16403-cov-3.452349_pt1 | contig 16403 bp, 18 predicted proteins | sample MGYA00580522_ERZ773235 | MGnify/ENA primary metagenome ERZ773235 (study PRJEB29015, sample SAMEA2737797) | human gut metagenome | biome: human gut; feature: human-associated habitat; material: faeces | place: China | collected 2012 ...
TGGCAGCATAGATGTTATGGACAGCATCCTTTAAAGCTGCTCCCATTTCATAAATCGGCGTAAAGACTTTCTTTCCGTCTTTGGTCTCTTCCTGAAAGCCGGAAAGCACTTCTCCGTCTTTTTTTATCTCAATTTTACCCTTTACCATGTTGTTTGCCATGGCAACCGCTTTGTAATAGCTTGTGTACGGATAGTCTTTCGCATCGTAAGTCGGGTCTGCTTCGGTGATGTTTCCGTCTTTATCGACTCTCTGTGCAAAATTTCCGTCGTTATGCTCTTCCTGCTTTTCCACCGTGAAAGTGTAGAAGTTAAAGACTTCGTTTACCTTGTAGCTGTCTTTTCCCTTGTAGGGTATTTTCTTTCCGGCAGCATCATAGACACCGACTAAATCACTGTACGCATGCCCAAGAAGTGCTTTTTGCTGTCCTTCTTCTACTTTTCCGTAGTCGTGATTTTGGGCAGTATCCCCTGCGCCGTATTCACCGACAAAGTAGCCGGAAGGAAGCAGCCATTCTTCGAGGCGGTAAGTTCCCCATTCGAGTTCATACGGAATGGTGATTTCGCCGTTTTCGTCCGCTTCCCAGGTGTAAGGACCGTCTTTTGTGATATCTTCTGCATTCGGAAGGAGTCTTCCGTAGTTCTTTGCTTTCGCCGGATCTGAAAGGAGCGGATCTCCCATATAGCGGATATAGAACTTGGTTCCGGCCGCTCTTACCTGTTTTCCGGTCTCCGCATTGGTCTTAATCACCTTAATGACATTCGTAATCTTCTTGTCGCGAACATTATAGTCGTAGCGATCGTCATTTACATCCGTCACATCATAAGTCTTATTATGTTCTCCGATTTCTACCTGAAAATGTTCAAGAACATAAGACGCATCGTCTGCGGAAACTTCGCTCATCGTGTAAGTTCCATACGGAATATCCAAAAGCAGAAGGTCGCCGTTTGTGCCAATCTTCATGTCGGTTACGGTATTGTCTTCTCCGGAAGCATCCCGAACAACCCGGTATACGGCGGTTCCGTCCGCAAGGTCCGCTTCGCGAACAAAGCGCACATACGGGTGGTTTTCAAAGCCGCCGGAGTTCAGTTTTAATTTCCATAAAGACTTGGTGGAGTCTTTTTCACCGCCTGCAAGACCGCCTTTCCGCTCCGAAAAAACATCCGAGCCTTCGATGGACTTAGAAAGCGTGAGTTTTCCGCGGTAACAGTCGTTTACAAAAGTATCGGCTGCTGCTGAAATCGGGTCAGCGACAGCACTTAGAACGCCGTTTTGTGCTTCGAGCGTGATGCCATCGCTTGCCGAGGCTTTCACATCGTAAACAATCTCAGACCAGCTCTGCGGCTCGCAGGCATAGTTTCTTTGATCCCGGGTATATGCGTTATATTTTACCGTAACGCTTCGGCTTCCGCTGTCCGGCTCAATAAATCTTCCGTCCGGGCGGATTTCGCGGATGGTATAAGTCACTTCTGCGTCCCAGTCATATCTTGTCGGACCGTCGGTTCCGCAGTGGTCGGACGGCGGATCGCCAACCAAGTGAACGGAAGTGGTTCCGCTTGCGGTTTTTGTAAGCATGGATTCATCGCTCCACGGTTTATCGGAAAGCGTCTCGGTGCTTCCGTATTCATCCAGCGTTACCCGGTCAACCTCTTCTCCGTTACGAAGAAGCACATAGGTTGCAGAAAGCGTTGCATCACCCATTGGGGTCTTCGTATTTCTGTCAAATCCGGGATTTAAGTCTTCTTTATCGACATCTATCTGAATGGTCGGAAAATATTCCGGGCTTGGAGGTTCTTCCGGTTCCGGCTCCGGTGGGATATCTTTGCTAAACTTCACATAACGGGCAATCGGGTCGCACGAGCCCGATGCAAGAGCCTGCACATGGCCGCCTCTTCCGTCTTTACATTCCCAAATGAGCATATCATCCGGAACCTGCTTAAAGTAGTCGATCTTTTTCTTTACCGTGTAGGTCTTATCCCAGTTTGGCTCCGAGTCCATGATGTACTGATAGTAAAATTTCCTGCCTTCCGGTGTAATCTTGATGTGATAATTCTTGTACTCGCTTTCTTTCTTGTCGTTTTTCACCATTTTAAGGGCAATGGCTTCTTTCTTCGAGACATAGATTTTCTCCGAGTACCATTTCTTATCCTCGCCTTGCGTGAGTTTCAATACTTTTGGCTTATCGTCACTCTTGCTTGCCATTTTTTCGGAAAGATTGATATGGTCTTTAATGAGTTTTGCCATGTAGTTGTAAATATCTACAGCACCGCACTTTTCAATCGGCTTTTTGTAGTGGCCTCCCGAAATCTTCTTGCCGGTTCCGGTGCCCGGATTTTCCACCCCTTGATACCAGTGATCCTCGTAGTACAGGCCGTTTGTGGAAAGCTTGTTAAAGTCCTTGTCGCGAAAACGCTGCTGGGCTTCATGGATGAGCTGCCGGGTTGCAAGTTCCCAGTCGTCTAAGTTGTAGCTCGATGCCGTTTTCTTGTAGTAGCTGCTTTCCTTAAAGCCAAGATCGTCCATAAGGACAGATAACGAGCGTCCGGACTGCCGGCCGTAAAGGAGACAGAGGCTCATGTTGTCTAAAATATATTTGTATCCATTTTTTAAATATGTATCCTCTAAAAAAGTGTTTGTTCTTCTTCCGGTTAGTGTTACCGTTTCATCGGCCATCACCCCGTGTTCCAGGCAGTAGGCGACATCGCCGTTGACCCGGTAGGCGCGAACCGGGCTGACTTCCCTTACCGGACCGATTTTAAAACTCCCGTTTCTTCCAGCATAGGAAACAAAATATACCTGCATCCAGTTTGCATCTTTTCCGGTATACTCGATTTTTCCGCCGCTTGCGGATTCTAACACGCGGGTGTCCTTAAAGGTTCCCGTGACTGCGCTTGTTGCATCTGCTTTTCCTTCCCCCATGCCAAGCGGCATGTAGGTAAAGGCAATCAGAAACGCAAGGAAAACCACAAGAAGCTTCTTTGTTTTACTGATTTTGTTCATCGTTTCTTTTCCTTTCTTAAATTTTGATATGAAAAAAGCCGCTTTTCTGCGGCTCTTATCACGGTAGGTTCTCTTGTCTTATGCATACTTTCCCTCCTTTTTGCAATAAAAAAACGGCAAAGATTTCTCTTTCCGTTTGACAATTCACCTCATTTGGTGTATTTTATATATAGAAAAAGGATTACCGCCTTTCGCATGGCGGCTCCGTCAAAAGAATTGGACGAAAACCGTCAAACTGTCGTTTGGCGGCTTTTCCTTTACTTGCGCTTAATCGAAACGATCAGTGACGCAAGCCCTATCAGTACAAGCGAATAGGTGAGTAAATCACTTACTGTTATGTATGTCATAGGCGCCACCTCCTTTCGGAAAGTGACGAAACCGCCCGGCGGATAATCCTTATTCTAACTTAAGTGTAATCTATTTTTTCTTTTTCTGCAAGGGGATTAGTTAATCCACCATACTCGATAAGTTCCGTCTCCCATATCTCTTGTGTAGAGAATGCCGGTGGTGTGTTCTGCATAGCCCCACCATACATCAAAATAGTCTTTAAGCATTGATTCACAGAAGTGTTCAAGTATGGATTCCTTTGTTTCGTATTGGCTGACGATGCACCAAGTCCATGTGGTTCCCCAGTTTACCCCGTCTTTTTCCGGGTAGACATCGGCATTGATTCTTTCTTCCTCTGCCCGGTCATAGGTCGGGTAGTTTTCATCGACCCAGGTATGCACAAAATCCTGAAGCTGTTTTCCGGATTTCCAGACAGGCTCAATGGTAACCGGCTCCGAATACAGGCCGAAAACTTTCTTTCCGTTTACCGTCTTGTAGGCTCTGACACGGAAACTCATACTCGTTCCTTCATCACCTAAATCCCAAACGGCTTGCGTCGTCTTAAGATATTTTTTTGTTCCGTTATCAAGAATGTTTTTTCCGTCATATCCTTGTGCGTAGATATTAACCCAGCCACCATTATACTTCCCGTCGTATGACGGAGTTCTCCAGTAATACTTCCAGCCTTCTCCGGATCTGTTGTACTGAAGCTGATAACCGGAAGCCCCGCTTACTTTCGACCATCTTATTCCCCAATTATTATCGTAATCTGCATTCACATTCTTAACCTTGTTCGGCTTCGCATAGCAGCTGATCTTCGTGGAATACTTGGAGTAGACTTTCTTTCCGTTCTTTACCTGATAGGCACGGAGTTTATAGTAGTAGGTCTTGCCGCAGGTCAGCTTTGTGTTGATGTATTCTGTTTTTTCTGCACTGACAGTAGCAATTCTTGCATACTTTCCGCTTTTCTTTGTTGCCCGGTAAATCTGGTATCCGGATGCGCCGTCTACCTTGTCCCATGACAGCTTGATTTTGCTGTAGGAATAGCTTTTTGCGGTAAGCTTTGGAAGCACGGTCTTAATGTTTTGGCTCTGAACCATGATAGGCATGTCCGCATCTGCGCTGATTGCAACGGCTTCTTCTGTTTCCGCAAAGGCTGTAGCCGCGGTTGTGAGTGCGAGAACCATAGAAAGCGTGCTTGCGAGTAATATCTTTCTTAATTTCATTTCTTTTTCCTCCTTGTTCTTTGTTTCTAATATCTTCTGATTTACCCCTTTATATATTATTATATTAGTTGGCGAAAGTTTTCGCACAAAAAATATGAAAAAAAGGACAAGTTTTTTTCTAAGAGAGTTTCCGAGGGCGAAAATATGCCGAAAAAGGAAGTCTTTTTTCCTAAGAAAAAAGGCTCTGCGCAACCGTTGCGGAAGTGCCTTAAGGCAAGTAATTGCAAGGGTTAGAACCCCTGCAAGAATTTTCGGTTTTTTTGGCGAATTTTGCGCTTGAAAAACGGGGGAGCAGTACATTTATGACAACTCCTGTATAATTTGCTTCAGCACACCCGGAGAATATATTTTTACGTCTTCCGTCTGATAATCTTTTAGATTTCGCGTAACGATTCCGTCTGCCTTCATTCGCTTTGCCGTTTCGACCATAATAGCATCCTCGTAATCTTTCATATCCGAAATTAAGGCAAGTTTACAATCTGCACCTGTCGTATCAACAATATCGAATAGCTCTGTCATATTGCTGAGCAACTCACGCACAGCTTGTTCGTTTAAGCTCTTGCGTAAAAGGTAATAGATATCCGTCAGTGATTTTGCGGTGATGATTCCATTTATCTGTTGATTGGAAACAGCATACAAAAGATTGACGGCATCCTCACAAAATGGCTCGCGTTTTTGTAGAATATCCACTATTACACATGTATCGAATACAATGTTCATATTTTTTCCACCCTTTCATCTTTTGCCTCCTGTAGTGTAATGTCTGCCGGAATGACTCCTATCAAGGCTTCAGCCATCTGCATTCGATTTTTATTTGGGTTGCTGAGTTTTGCGATAACTTTTCCATTTTTGCTGATGTAAATATCTTCTTTGGCAGAGAGTGCCAAGTATTTCCCCATATTATTCTTGAATTCTGTCGCTGTAATTGACATACATTAACCCTCCTTTTCTTTAATTATATAGATATTATATTCCATTTCGCACATTTTATCAATAATTTTGAACGATTTTAAAGATATTTCGTTCGTTTTTTCGCCAGCCCGCAAAATATCACTATGTTACAATCATCTATGACAGTGATAACGGCAAGAGAGGATGTAGATATTTGATGCGTCGCTCTTATAAACCAAACGATTTGTTTCGTCAATTCTGCGGCTCCAAAATCCGCTTAATTCACCGACTAACGGTTCCGGTTTTCCGATTCCGTTATTTCCGTTTCTGGAAACATCTTCGATGAGCCTGTTAATCTTTTTTAATGTCTTTCGGTCCTCTGTCTGCCAGTATATATAATCCTGCCATGCGTTTTCGGTCCATACCTTATTCATCTATTTCCTTCGCAAGCTCCTTTCTGACAACGCATCCTGCTTCAAGCTGTGCCTTTGATTCCATCAGCCAATCGTAATTTTCTCTGCAGCCTAATAAATGCATATTTTCCAACATGTTATTGTAGGCACTTTCAGATATCATAATAATATTTCGATTCTCCTTTCTTGTAACAACTACGGTCTCATAGTCATCCGAAACTGTATCCATATATGCTTTTAAATTTTCACGCAATCCTGAATAATTCGTCGCAATCATCTTTATACCTCCATATAGTTTAAGTACAATTTTTCGTACTTAAATTATATGAATTATTTTGATAAATGTCAATACACTTATACACCCCCATCTCTCACATAAGTGCCTCTTTCCTGCACAAAAAAAGAGGACCGAAGTCCTCTGAAAAAAATCAAATTTTATTTCTGCATTTTCCTTTGAATGAGTTTGATGATCTCAACGATTGGCATTACAAGGAATGCAAGACCGAGTGCAATCGCATATTCCATGAAGCTTATATGTTCGAATTCAAACGCTTCCGCAAGGAACGGCACATAGATTACCAGAGTTGTTGCCGCAAGGCTGGCAATGGATGACCAGATTAAAGCTCTGTTCATGTATTTCATTCCGAACAGGCTTCCGCGCTGCGAACGCATATTGAAGCTGTGGAAGATTTCAGCCATGGAAAGGGTCAGGAATGCCATCGTCGTTCCGTCCGGACTTGTCGTAATTTCCCATACACCCGCTTCGATATAATGTCCTACGAAGTATGCCGCGAGTGTAAGTACGGTCAGAACAACACCCTGATACATCATGTCTACGCCAAGACCGCCGGCAAATATACCGTCTGTCGTCTTACGCGGCTGTCTCTTCATAATATCATCTTCCGGTCTTTCCATTCCAAGCGCAAGTGCAGGGAAACAGTCTGTAATCAGATTGATCCACAGAAGGTGCACCGGCTGTAAAATTACGAATCCAAGCATTGTAGCAGTAAATATGCTGAGCACTTCACTCATATTGGATGCAAGCAGGAATTGAATCGACTTACGAATATTATCGTAAATCCTTCTTCCTTCTTCAACCGCTCCAACAATCGTAGCAAAGTTATCGTCCGCAAGAACCATATCCGCTACATTCTTGGTAACATCAGTTCCTGTGATACCCATACCAACGCCGATATCCGCGGATTTAATGCTCGGTGCATCGTTTACACCGTCACCGGTCATGGCTGTTACATAGCCTTTTTTCTTCCACATGTTTACGATGCGGACTTTGTGTTCCGGCTGAACACGTGCATAAACGCTGATGCTTTCGATTTCCTTCTCAAATTCATCATCGCTCAAGTCATTCAGCATTGCGCCGGTGATTGCGCGTGTATTCTCGCTCAGGATTCCCAGTTCTCTGCCGATTGCCGATGCTGTGTCGATGTGGTCACCGGTTATCATAATCGGTCTGATTCCCGCTTCGTTACATTCTTCAATCGCCGCCTTAACTTCCGGTCTTACCGGGTCGATCATGCCCTCAAGGCCGATGTAGCAAAGGTCTTTTTCCACTCCCGCAGGCGAAATGTCGCCTGGCATTTCGTCATAGGTTTTGAAGGCTGCCATGAGAACACGCAGTGCCTTGTCTGCCATCTGTTTGTTTGCACCTGCGATTTCTCTTCTGTCTTCTTCGGTGATTTCACGGATTTTTCCGCCCTTTATAATCTTGGTACACTTCTTAAGGACTTCATCCGGAGCACCTTTGGTGTACTGAATGATTTTTCCGTCGGAGACTCTTTTGTGCAGAGTTGACATCATTTTTCTGCTGCTGTCGAACGGAACCTCGGAAATTCTCGGCATCTCCTTTTCAAGCTCCGCTTTTTCAATTCCAACCTTGTGAGCATAATTTACAAGCGCACATTCGGTAGGCTCTCCGATTGCGGAGTCTTCGCCTTTCTCGATTCTTGCATCACAGCAAAGAGCCATTGCTTCTGCCAAAAGACCGTCCTCAGCTTCTCCGCTGCTGCATTCAACAACAGTCATTTTATTCTGCGTAAGCGTTCCTGTTTTGTCGGAACAAATAATCTGTGCACATCCGAGCGTTTCAACCGCCGTGAGCTTCCTTATGATGGCATTTCGTTTACTCATATTCGTAACGCCGATGGAAAGTACGATAGTTACAACCGCTGCAAGTCCTTCCGGTATTGCCGCAACGGCAAGGCTTACCGCGATCATGAAGGTGTTAAGCAAAACAGTTCCGTTAATGTCTCCCGCGCGCAGAAGGCTGACTGCAAAAATAACGACACAAATTGCAAGAACCAGAATCGTCAAAATCTTACTGAGCTGCGTAAGCTTAATCTGCAAAGGAGTTTTTCCTTCCTGTGCCTGTGCAAGTGCATCTGCGATTTTACCCATTTCGGTGTTCATGCCGGTTCCGCAGATAACGGCCTTGCCTCTTCCGTAAACGACCGTGCTTCCCATGTACATCATGTTCTTACGGTCTCCGAGAGGGATGTCTTTCGCTTCTCCAAGGGAGAGCGGCTCACAGAACTTGCTTACAGGAACGCTTTCTCCCGTAAGTGCTGCTTCTTCAATCTTTAGGCTGTTGCTCTCGATAATTCTTCCATCTGCCGGAACGGCATCTCCAGCTTCCAGAATCACAATGTCCCCTACAACCAGTTCTTCGCTCTTTACAGTCTGAACTTTGCCGTCTCTGAGCACTTTGCTGGTTGCTGCCGCCATTTCCTGCAGAGCCTCGATTGCCTTTTCGGCCTTGCTTTCCTGATACATTCCCAGGATAGCGTTAATGACAACAACTGCCATAATTACGATAACATCCGCAAAGTTTTCACCCGCATAGTATGAGGTGATTCCCGACACTGCCGCAGCTGCAATCAGCACGATAATCATCGGGTCTGCAAGCTGCGAGAGAAATCTCTTCAGCAGTGAATCTTTCTTGGCCTCTGCCAGCTTGTTTTTTCCGTCGCGGGCAAGCCTTTCGCCTGCCTCAGCGGATGTCAATCCTCCTATGCCGGATTTCACTTCCGACAAGGTTTCGTCAACATTTTTTAAGTAGTATTGCATTTCTCCTCCTCCGGTAGTAAGTCAATAAAAAAAAGACTTCCACCATATATTTAGTATATACGGTAAAAGTCTTACTATTTAAGATATCAGCGAATCGGGCCTCCCCGATTGGGATGTCGCAAAATACCACGCGTACACGCGCCAGTTACTCCCTTTTACAATTTATATATTCTACTACACAATACAATTAAATGTCAACAAAAATTATATATTTTGAACGAAAATAATATTCAGCTCCGTCTGAAACTTAAGAAGCAGACAGAACAGAATCATGATCCCCATCGTCATGATCAGGTTTTTCATCCTCCTCGTCCTCCTTTGGCGCCAAAACGACTCCTTTGAAATGATATTCCACTCTGTTTTCTTCCTCAGATATTCCGAGCATTTTTGCTGCTCCGATGATATTTTTCAGCGGCACACGCACATCATAGACATAAGTTTCGGATTCCGCTTCCTTCACATCGATATGGATTTCATCCGGCAGGCAGTTCAGCACCTGTGCGGCATTTCGCCTTAAGTTTTGGATGTTTTCGGCTGAAACTTCGCCGGCTTCGACCGCAATATGCTCAAATTGCTTTACATAACTTCCGCTGCCTGCGAGTTTCGTATAGGTTATTTGATTTGTAACAAACTGCAGAACAAAAATCATCAATATCATGATTGAAGCGATTGTAGTTATTATATCCTTCATCCATATGCCTCCACCGTTCTTCTCATGGCCTCCGCACTTACGGAGCGAAGGCTGCCTGGCTGCCCGCCTGCCATCATCTCAAATATGATGCATCCAAGCAGTATGGTTCCCATTATGATAATCAGCTGTTTCATATGCCACCCGCCGCCTTTCCGAAATCAATCGTATCCATAATTGCACTTGTTCCTTCATCCATAATATCCTCAGCTGCTGTTTTCAGCGAATTTCCGTCACCCAGTATGAGTGAATTCACAATCAATGCTCCAAGCAAAATCGTTCCTATAATAATAATCAAATTTTTCAACTCATTTCCTCCTAAAAAAAATTCTTAAGCATATTCAGTGTGTCCATGAATACCGCAACCACGACAAAGTTGATAAGCAGTGAAAAAACCGTGGCACTTGACCAAATCGTGGTTATGACACTGTTTCTCTGTGCAGTCTTAAGAGCCTGCGTCATTCGCTTTTCTGCTATCATGTTCTGAAAAACCTCCATCTGTTCGATCAGTTCGGACGGATTTATCTTCTCGACTTTTGTCAGTATGGCTGCGAAATTCCTTCCTGCCTTGGTATTCACGGCATCTGCAAAGTATCTAAATGCCTCTTCGTCTCTGCCCTGTCTGTACATCAACAGCATTTCCCGGTAAATCGGTTTTAATTTGACCGCATTTTCCATCAGCATCGTATACAAAAACTCACCCGAAAAAGGTTTTGCCCCATTTACGATTGCAAGGTTTTTCAGGGTAATGCAGCTGTCATACAATTCGAGCTCCAAAATTTCTTTCTTCATTTCTCCCTCCTACAAGTCAAGTTTGCCGCGTGAAATATAGGTGAATACAATGACTCCGGAAATATAAAGAATCAGCGAAACAACAAACCATGTGAGTCCTGCGGCGGTTTGAAATTGATACAGTAAAAATTTTCTCCAGCTTAAATTGAAAAAGAAAATTCCACCTGCCGCTGTAAGAAGATAACAAATCGGTGCAAGATACTTGAGCATCAGTTTGGCCTCATTGTTTTCTCTTTTTACATATTCGTTAATTTTTCTTGCCATTTCCACCGACCTTGCAAGATCGGCAAGTGCATGCGTAACTTCTATGCCTGAAGACAATGCAAAGTATAGATTAACCGCAAGAATTCCCGCCCATGAGGTATTGATGGAAAGCCTGAATTCATCCAGAATTTGCTTCAGTTCGTCATTGCTTCCCGCAGAGTTTATGCCTTTTGACAAATTAAAAAGAAGCCTCCTGCAATTCGGTGCTTCTTCCATGCTTGCCGCGCTCACTTCAATCGCACGCTGCATATTAAAATAATTAATCTTATAGTTTTCCAAAAGTTCCGTAATCAGTATTTCACCTTCCCTTGAACTCTCGACCCGAATAAACCGAAGTTTCACGCGAAGCAGTGCATAGGGCAGCAGCAATGCGAACACAGCCGCCGTTAAACACAAAATGTCACCGATTCTCCCACTCAGCAATGAAAACACAACGCTGCCCGCTCCTGCAGAAAGAAACAAGAAAATTCTCATTTGTTTTCCGCCGCCTTTTCCCGTTGTGACCTTGAGCAGGGTTTTGATATGCTGCGAAAAAGCATTTTCGTACTTTTTCACATAACCTTTGCTGATTTCATCAATCCACGGCATAAGCAAAAGCAAGGTCCCGCTGAATGCACACAGTAAAGCCGCTGTTTCAACCATTTGCATCCTCCCTTTTCTTCATGTTTGGATGATAGTATCTCGGATAAATCACTTTTTTCCCCACCATCGGGTATTTTTCGGACAGCGCTCGTAGTTCTTCTCTCATGGTTTCCGCCTCCTTCGGCCAAAGTGCAAGCAGCTTTTCTTTTTCCGCACCTATGTGATTGTTCCACTTCCAAGTCCGGCTTCGTTCGTCGTAAATGCAGATAAGGTGAATGCTTACACGGTCTGTTTCAATATCGTAACATAATTCGGAAATCGACTTCAGCTTCTTCACAGCCCGGTTATCTTCCTGCTGAGCAAGTTCAAAGATGTAGTGAAAAGCACAAAACACTTGCAAAATCAGGCTTTGCTCGTCTCCCCCGTATCGGCTCTTTATCTTGGTTGCAATTTTGTAGGGCAGGTTCGGAATATCTCCCGAATGAACCGTGGCTTTGCATCGCCCCGCTCCAATTCCTGATATTTCCAATGCCAGTCGGAAGCTTTGAGCATCACGCATCTCCTCCAGAATCACATAATCGTTATCGCCTCTCAATAGGGATTTTGTCAGTGTTTCCAGCTCCTCACCATCGGCCACGAGCTGCATAAGCGGTGCTTCCGGCATAATTTTATCCCATGGTGTTTCCGGGTCTGTCGATATTGCAAGCCCTTCTTTATCTGCTTCTTCATATCGCTGCCATGTCTGCAGAAATGTCGTCTTTCCCGACCTCACGGTCCCCGCAAACATAACATTGAACCCTGCAGCAACCATCGTTTTGAAAAGCCGGCAGCCTTCGGCCGGTATTGTGCCCAGTTCGGCAAGTTTTTCAAAGCTGAGATCTCTCAGGAGATATTTTCGAAAGACCATGATGTCCTGGTTCGGCTTCGTCCTTTCTCCCGCATAAATGGTCGCCCGTATTCCGTTGGAAAGATATAGTTCATGAAAGCCTTGTTCCATTCTTTGCCTTGGATTTCCCATCAAAAGCGCTCGTCGCAGCTGCTGTCTCCGCTCTGATGGGATTCTCTGCGGCTGAAGTACAGATTTTCCGTCTATCAGGCAGTAAAGCCTGTCTCCTATCAGTTTTGCCGAAGAAGATCGTTTGTATTCCTCTGTTTCGTCGTACACCCACGGTGCAAGCCCCGCAAGCCCGTAAAGTTCCGCAAAAACACCCTCTGTAAGGTTACGATACCAAAATGGCGGAATTACTTCCTGAAGCTGCTGCTGCGAAAGTATCTCATTTATTTCCTGTTTGTAAAAACGCATCTCTTCTTCGCTTCCCAATATTGCAGCTTTTTCACGCTCGAGCATGTTCATCTTCGCTAAGTCGTCCATACCCTTCCAGTGGGTGTCAAGGCAGATTTTTACCTGCTCACAGCATTTCTGAAAACCAATGGCTTTGCTTTGTATCAAATTATCCATCAGCCGTCACCTCCTGCCGCGTAAAGCAGAACAAACTTGTTCCCTTTATCTGCAAGTTTTCCCAGCATATTTGCTTGTTTCTCGCTCACAACGACTTCGATGTTGCTTACCGGTACCGATCCCGAAAGTCTTTCATTCTCAGAAAAAATAACCTCCGCGTTGTTTCCGTCTCGTGCATATGCCACTACCGCCTTTGTCACAACCGCGCCCTTGCAACAGAACAATACATCGTCACCCCTCCTTAGTGTCTGTGGATAAGATTCCAGCCAATCATCGGGCAGCGAAAACACATAATCCTCTGAAATACCTCCTGTGGCAAGTCTGTTATCGATGAAATATTCACGATACAGAGCCTCCGATTTCGGTATGTAATGACTGCTTTCCTTGCCGATTATGAAGGCTTCCTCTCCCGGTTTCAGAGCATCCTTGGCTGCATTCTCGACCTTCTTTGTAGTGAGCATATGCTTGTCGATGATACTGCTCTTTGGAATGTTCTCTTTAAATGTTAAGATCTCATCATATCCAATATTCCGTCTTCCCCAGAATTCCCAAAATCCAAGGGTCAAAAGTGCAGCACATATCAAAGCAATGCCTACGATTTTTTTCTTCATCCGCGTACCTCCTTTACACTATTTTACAGTAACATATTACCATATAATTTTGTGTTTTTCAGCACATTTTTGAAAAAAATTAATAAATTTGCAAATTTTTTGCAACATGATACATAAGTATCTGTTGCCATTTCTTCCATGTATTGATGTGTGCATCCCCCGGATATCCTAAATTTTCAACGTTTTTTCTCCAAAGTCCTCTGCGGTATTTTTCCGGAATTTCGTCAAATGCCGCCTCTATGGCAAGAATCCTTGAAGAGAGATGTGCAATTTTTACGGCCCTGTTCCCTGTTATATCGCTTATTCTGCCTGTACCAAAACCATAATTCGACATATTCTTTTCTCCGACTGCAATCACATCCCTTTCCTCATTTAACCGCTTCAGTTCCTCCTTCATTCTGTTCAAATCCCTGAGTGCCCAATAAGACTGTCTGTATACCGGCTCGGGCAAAAGATAGACTTTCATCTTTTTCTGTTGATAATCTCTCATACTATTCACCTCTTTTCGCCTTAATCATACAGTATATAATGTTACATATTTGATAATTTTTGTAACATTATGTCGAATTTACCAAAAATAAAAAGCTCCGCTGCATATCGCAGGGAACTTTTTAATGAAAGAGAATTTGAATATGTTTTTGCGTTTACATGATTTTTTTCAAAACAATCGGTGTGATAACCGTTGTGGCAATTACCACAATTACAATCGGCGGGAACATGGACGCATCTATGAGCCCGATATCGTATCCTTTTTGTGCCACAATCAAGGCAACTTCACCTCTTGATATCATTCCCACACCGACCTGAATGGATTCTTTCTTATCGAATCCGCATACTTTCGCACCAAGTCCGCATCCGACGATCTTGGTCAGTATCGCTACTGCAAGCAGGATAAGGGAGAAGATCAAAAGCGAACTGGTAAACCCATCAAGGGAAACCTTCAGTCCTACGCTCGCAAAGAAAATCGGCGAGAAGAACAGGTAGGACGGTGAGGAAACCTTTTTGGCGATTTCATGCTTGATTTCATGCTGCGAAAGGAACAAACCAAGCAAATATGCACCGGTTATGTCCGCAATTCCGAAATATTCTTCAGAAGCAAAGGCAACGATAAAACATGCCGCCACGACATAGGTCGTAATTCTGCGCTTGCCTTTGTTTGCATCTATAATTCCCTTGAAAGATTTGCATATATATGCAATCATAATCATCAAAGCTACGTAAAGCAGAATCTTAAGTAAAATGGTCACGATGGAAACACTTTCGTCCTTGAGGCTTATAACAACAGTAAGAACGATAATTCCCATGATATCGTCTATTACCGCAGCGCCCAAAATCGCATTTCCTACTTTACCGTCGAGTTTTCCCATTTCTCTGAGGGCTTCTACGGTAATACTTACCGATGTAGCCGTAAGAACAACACCAATGAAAATAGCCTTTAAAATGCTGTCATAGTCGGTATTTCCCTCTTCGAAATAGAAATAGTAACATGCAGTGCCGCCAATCAACGGAACAATAACGCCTATCGCAGCGATAACAAAACAAGCAACGCTGTTTTTCCTAAGCTGCTCCATATCCGTATCAAGTCCCGCGGTGAACATCAGCAAAACAACACCGATTTCTGCCGTTTTGGAAATGAAGTCCGTTTGTTCAATCAATCCAAGACATGACGGGCCTATGATAATTCCCGCTAACAAAGCACCGACAACCTGTGGCATATTAACCTTGTTTGTCATGTCTCCCAGTATTTTGGTCGTAAGCATAATTATCGCAATACTCACAAAGAAAACATAATTTTCCATTGTCACAATTCCTCCAGTTCATAAGATTAATATCAGGTACCACAATTGATTATTATAGACAAGTTTCGACAAAATTTCAAGGAAATTTCACTTTTTTGACATTAATCTAAGCGGAACGTGAACAAAATTTGCGATTCATTGTAACTAAAGGACTTTATTCAGGAAATTCTTCGTTCTTTCTTCCTTCGGATGATCAAAAAGTTCAGATGGGGTTCCTTCCTCAACAATCGCACCGTCCGCCATGAAAATCACGCGGTCGGCAACTTCCCTTGCAAAACCCATTTCATGTGTTACAACGATCATCGTCATGCCTTCACCCGCAAGCTCACGCATTACATCAAGCACCTCCCCGACCATTTCCGGGTCGAGTGCTGATGTCGGCTCGTCAAAAAGCATAACTTCCGGATGCATCGCAAGTGCCCTTACGATTGCAATACGCTGTTTCTGCCCACCGGAGAGCATATTGGGATATTCGTCTTTTTTGTCGGCAAGACCTACCCGCTCCAGAAGCTTCACCGCCTGTTCTTCGGCATCCTCTTTGCTTGCAAGCTTAAGGGTTACCGGTGCCATCATAATGTTTTCGATGACCGTTTTGTGTGGAAAGAGATTGAAATGCTGAAATACCATTCCCATCTTCTGACGATGCAGATTTATATCTACATCTTTTGATGCGAGATTTACACCTTCGAAAAATGTTTCTCCCGATGTCGGCTCTTCAAGAAGATTAAGGCTTCTGAGAAGCGTTGATTTTCCTGAGCCTGACGGCCCGATAATTGCCACAACTTCACCCTTCTTTACATCAAGATTACAATGGCTGAGTGCTGTGACTTTGCCGTCGTTATATTCTTTTACCAAATCCTTAACGGAAATAATATAGTTAGTGTTTGTCTCCACGACGCATTCTCCTTTCGATATGTTCAATAACCTTGGATGTCGGGTAGGTAATCAAGAAGTAGGTAAATGCTGCAAGCATAAATGGTCCTACTGATATAATCGTTGCACCTGCAATTGTCTGTGCGGTAAACATAATTTCCGCCATACCGATCATCATGCAGATCGTGGCCGCCCTGGCCGAAATCATCGCACCGATCGGGCAAATCGTCGCCCAAATCGCCGGTGCTCCTCAATTGCATCAAGGCGTTCCTGGTGGGCGGGCTGATCTGCACCGTCGGGCAGGTGGTGGTGAATCTGCTGACAAACGCAGGAATGGAAATCAAGGATGCACGGCTGCTCTGTTCGGTATCCCTGGTGTTGCTCAGCATCATTCTCACC
>ERZ773235.2319-NODE-2319-length-16344-cov-4.383142_pt1 | contig 16344 bp, 16 predicted proteins | sample MGYA00580522_ERZ773235 | MGnify/ENA primary metagenome ERZ773235 (study PRJEB29015, sample SAMEA2737797) | human gut metagenome | biome: human gut; feature: human-associated habitat; material: faeces | place: China | collected 2012 ...
GTGTTTTTGACAAGCTCTCAAACGAGACCCGTTTCACTGGGCTCTCGTTTGAAAACGATACGGTGCTGCGTCAATCAGATTGACCAGCTTTGGCTGCCGTTCTGCAGGTCCACCATGTGGGTGTAAAGCCCGTTCTTCGCATAGAGCTCGTTGGGACTCCCCTGCTCGGCCACAACGCCGTCAGCCAGCACGACGATCTTGTCCGCTCCCGCAACGGTACGCATCCGGTGCGCGATGATCAGGACCGTCTTGTTGCGGATCAGGCGGGACAGCGCCGTCTGGATGAGCGTCTCGTTCTCGACGTCCAGACTGGCCGTCGCCTCGTCGAGCAGGATGATGGGCGCATCCTTGAGGAAGGCGCGCGCAATGGAAATGCGCTGGCGCTCGCCGCCCGAAAGGGCGCAGCCGTTTTCGCCGATGTCGGTGTTCCACTTGTCCGGGAGCTTTTCGGCAAATTCGTCGCAGTTGGCAAGCTTTGCCGCCGCGAGTACCTCCTCATCCGTCGCGTCCTTGCGGCCGAGGCGGATATTCTCCAGAATGGTATTGTCAAACAGCGTGACGTCCTGGAAAACGATGGAATACAGGCTCATGAGTTTTTCCGGGTCGATCTTTGAAACATCCATGCCGCCGACCGTGATGCTGCCCTTCTGATAGTCCCAGAAGCGCGCCGCCAGCCGGGACACGGTCGTCTTGCCGCCGCCGGACGGACCGACGAGGGCCGTGACCTGTCCCTGCTTTGCCGTGAAGGACACGTCCTTCAGGACCGTCTCGCCGGAGTTGTAGGCAAAGCCCACATGGTCAAACACGATATCGCAGCCCTGATTGCTCAGCTGCTCGCTGCCGGTCTGGATCGGGTATTCCAGAATATCATTCATGCGCGCCACATTCGTCCGCATGGCGATGACAGCCGCCAGATTCTGCAGCGCGCCCTGCATCGGATCATACAGGCGGGAAGCCACGAGCAGGAACAGGAACAGCGTCAGCACGTCGATGCGGCCGCTCAGCAGCAGCACGGAGCCGGTCAGCGCCACGGAGGCGATGCCGAGCTTCAGAACCGTACCGGCCGAGGTCACGAATACGGCGTTCGTCAGCTCCGCCGCGATCGTCTGCTTTTCCACGGCACGGATCTTCCGGGAAAGGCCGCCGAGATAGCCCTGCTCTGCATTGCTGGCCTTCAGGTCGCGGATCGATTCGATATACTCCTGAATGCCGTCGGCGCAGGTCATTTTCACGGCCATGGTCCTGCTCTGCACGCGGTCCTGCACGCGATAGCTGCAGAGCACGATGGCCGCAGATACCGGGATGACCCACAGCGCCGCCAGCGCCATGCGCCAGTCGAAGAGGAACAGGCCCAGCGCGATGAGCACCGTGGAGATGAGCGAGCCGAACAGGCCGGGAATGAAGTGCGAGCAGGTCTTCTCCAGCACCTCACAGTCTGCCATGATGGTGCTGGTCAGGTCGGCCAGGTCGCGCTTGCCGAAGAAGGACAGCGGAAGTCTGCGCAGGCGCTCGGCGAGCGTCAGGCGGCGGATACCGCTCTCCTGATAGGTCGTAAAGTAGGTGCCGTTATACTGGAACCACGTCGTCAGAAGGATCAGGGCAAAGCAGGCAACGCAGCCGCAGACATAAAATGCGGTCCTTCCCGCTGCGCCGCCCACCATCAGGTCGCGGACGAGCGCATACAGCAGGCTCGTGGGCAGCATAAAGGCGATGTTCTGCGCGGCGCAGGCCAGCACGCCCCGGACGAGTCCCCGCGTGCCCTCCGGGGAGCTTGCCGTTGCTCTCTGGATCTTTTTCAGCATGCCGGTCCCTCCTTTTCGACCTTCCAGCGAACCGAGGACTGATAGTCCTGCCACATTTTTGCAAACAGGCCGTTCCGGGCGCAGAGGTCGCCCTTCGTGCCCGCCTCGGCGATCCTGCCGTCCTGCACCACATAGATACAGTCGGTGTTCACAACGGTAGACAGACGGTGGGCGATCATAACGACGGTCTTGCCCTTCGCCAGCTCCGCAAACGCGGCCTGCACCTTCGCCTCGTTGTCGGGGTCGGCAAAGGCCGTGGCCTCATCGAGGATCAGGATGGGGGCATTTTTCAGCATGACGCGCGCAATGGCAATGCGCTGCTGCTCGCCGCCGGAGAGATACACGCCCTTCGAGCCGATGACGGTGTGGATGCCGTCCGGGAATTTTTCGATAATATCCATGCACTGCGCAGCCCGCAGGGCGGAAAGCGCCTCTGCCTCCGTGGCGTCGGGCCTGCCCAGCTTGACGTTGTCCAGGATGCTGCCCTTGAGCAGGCGGCTGTTCTGGAACACGAACGAGACCGTGTCCATCAGCTCTTCCTTCGGGATATCGCGCACGTCCGCGCCGCCGACGCAGATGCTGCCGCTGCCCACGTCGAAGAAGCGGCAGATGAGGCTTGCCAGCGTGGACTTGCCGCCGCCGGACGGGCCGACGAGCGCCACGGTCTGTCCCGGGCGGATGTCCATGGAAACGCCGCGGATCACGTCCGTCCTGCCGTCATAGCTGAACCGCACATCATGCAGGGCGATCGAGCTGTCCTTCGGGTGCTGCGGCTTTTCACTCACGGACACAGGCGCCTCGTCCAGCACGGAGTCGATGCGGCTCAGCGCATCGGCCACGATCATCTTGTTCTCGCTCATATACATGATCTTCGTCAGCGTCAGCGAGATAACCGGCGTGATGATGATGTAAAACAGCAGATTCAGCAGGAATTCCGGGGTAACGCCGTTTCTCGTCAGCAGCAGGCCGCCCGCGATAAGGAAGGCAAACACGCCGTTGATGGCCGCCGTATAGAAGAGCATCGGCATCCGCAGCTCTTTCGTGTAGGCAATGACCCACTTTTCATATTCGTCGATCGTCGCCTTGAACTTTTTGAACGAAAACACGGACTGGCCGAACGTCTTGACGACCGGAATGCCGCGGACATATTCCACGGCCTCGCCGGACATGGCGGCAAGGGCATTGCCGTACTGGCGCATTTTCTCCGCCATGCGCTTGCCGGTCATGGCCGACATGATCACAAAGCCGAGGGCCACCGGCACAAGGCTCAGCAGGCCCAGCCGCCAGTCAAAGACGAACAGCAGCACCAGCAGGCCGACCGGCGTGGCCATGGCGGCATACTGATCCGGCAGCTGATGGGCAAGATAGGTCTCCGCCGCGCCGGTGCTCTCCTGAATGACCTTGCGGAGCTTGCCGCTGCCGTAGCGCTCCGTAAAGCCCAGCGGCAGCCGGGCAAGATGCTCCGAAACGGCGAGCCGCAGGTTCGTCGCCACGCGGAAGGCCGACAGATGGGAACACAGCAGCGCGCAGACATAGATGAGATACGACAGCGCAGCAAACAGCACCGCCATCCAGCCGTAATGCGGGATGTTGACCGCCCGGAAATAATCCGGCGCGGCATTCAGCACATCGCGCAGGATCATCCAGATGTACAAAAACGGGACCAGCGCCACCAGCGCGCTCAAGGCCGACAGGACCCAGGAGACATAGGTAAAGACCCGATGCCCCCCGGCATACTCCATCAGCCGCGACAGATCCGATCGTTTCTTCAAGGGGGTTCCCCTCCTTTTTTCTGAAATCGTTAATCATGGTTTTCAGCGCACCCGCCGGAAAACGGGTGCGCTGTGCTTCCTCTTTACTCCGCTTCGGTCAGGTTCTCCGTCACGAACAGCTCGATCACGTTCTTCATGGTCTCCTGATCGTAGTCCACAGCGATCGCAGCGGCGTTCCAGTAGGCATAATTGCCCTCGAACCAACTCTGCAGGTCACTGAGGTCCTCGGCATAGCGGAACTCCAGATGATAGGTCGTCTCCATCGTGTCCGGGGAGAAGGCGAAGTAGGTAAAGTCGCCGGAATCCGCGTCGTCGCTCTGGTAGAACAGGAAGCCGTTCTCATTTTCCTCGTCGAGCTTGTGATAGGTATGGGAGAAGACCTCATTGCCCTGCGCGTCCAGACCGGAAATGGTGTGGCCGTCCATGACGAAGCGGTCCACGCCGCCGCGGAAATAGCAGTTGAACGCCATGCTCTCGGGGTCTGCCGCATACTTTTCGGAAGCCTCCGGGCCGTAGGGCTCTGCCATGCACATGGCAAGCAGCGTATCCGTCGCGGTCTCGGCGTTCTCCGCGCCGACGAGCGGCGTCGTGGCATCGATCCACAGGTCGCGGTACTCCGCCTTGGCCAGCTGCGGGAACAGCTCCTCATAGGTCCCGCTGATGGTCGTCAGATAGTCGCCGGTCTCCTGCGCCGCAGTGGGCTGCGCGGTCTGCGCATCCGGCTTGCTCTGCGAGCAGCCCGCAATGGCCAGCAGGCAGAACACACATAACACGATTGCTGCAATTCTCTTTTTCATGATGCACCTCCAGGTTATATCGGACAGCACCGCACAATTCATCGAGAGCATTCGACTGGGGTCCGGCGAAGGCCGAAGATGCAATTGCGTGGGCTGTCTTGGTTAGTGTTCTCTAACCAGTGCATACTCTACCACATTTCCGTTTCGCAGACTACTCCGTTTTGGTTCCGATGCTCTGTTTTGCCTTTGCATCCGTGCGGTACTGCGACGGTGTCACGCCGTAGCGCTCCTTGAAGCAGGCCGAAAATTTGCTGGCATTGTCATAGCCCGCATCCTGCGCGATCTCCGTCACGGGCCTTGCGCTGCGCACGAGCTCGACCGCCGCCTGCTCGAGCCGGTATTCCTTGATGTAGTGATAGACCGGCACACCGTAAATTTGCTTGAACAGCTTCTGCAGGTGCGATACGGACATCTCGTGCTCCGCCGCCAGCCGGGAAAGCGAGGTATAGCCCTCGCGGTCCGTCAGCAGATGGTCGCGGATATGGCGGATCAGCTCCGCCTGCCGGGCCGAGCAGTAGGCATCCGTCCCGGCCCCGCGCGGGATGCTGCTGAGCAGCATCAGGAGCTCCAGCACCTTGAGCCGCAGGAACGCAGGGTCCAGATAGGCGGCGCTCTCATACAGCTCCCGGAACACATGCTCGCAGCGCGGGCCCGCCGGGCTGCAGCGATACCACTTGTCGCCCAGCAGATTCTGCTGCAGAGCGGAAAAATCGACACGGAAGGCCGGGGCATTGCGCTCGACCCAGCGCCGGGCGCGCTCCGGATCGACCTCAAGGCAGATGCCCTCATAATAGCCCAGCGGGAAATGCGACTCGGAACGCGAGCCATGCACGCCGTCATAGCAGCTGATGGCCATGTCGCCCGGCTTCAGCAGCACATGGTCCCGCAGGGAGAAGCGCGTTTCAAAGCGGCCGTTGGCGCAGAAATTGAGCTCCAGCAGGCCCTTCTGCGTGCGAAGCTCCGTATAGGACTCCATCTCGAGCCGCATCAGCATGGCGCTCACGCCGTCCAGCCACGAATAGCAGTGGATCTCGCCGTTTCCGTCCGCCTGCGCAAAGCCGCCGCTCTGCGCGGCCTGATCGGGCGCCGCCGAAGCGCCGTCGTGGTAGATGATGTCGATCACTGCCATTCCCTCCTGTCTGCGTTACTCCCCAGTGACGGCAGGAACGCCCGGATCGTTTCGATGAATTTTTCTGCCTGCAGGACCGTGGTCAGATGGCCGCCGGAGACATAGGCGATGCGCGGCTCGTGCATCAGGCGGATGAGGTCCCGCTGCATTTTTTCGGAAAAGTAGTCGTCCTTCTCCTGCCTGTAGTCCCGGAAGATCGTCTCGAACATATCCTGCGCATAGGCGGCCTCGTCGGGACCTTCGCCGCGAAGATGGCTCATCGCCGGTGGAGATCAGCACGAGTCCCCCGGTCTCACCGGGATATTTCTGCACATAGACCTGCGCCACCATGCCGCCGTCGGACGTGCCGGTGTAGGCAGAGAGCATCCGCGGAATTCCCGTCAGCGATTCCTGCTCCGTGCCTCAGCCAAGGATCAGATCCCCCGCAAGATGCAGCAGGGACGCAAGCAGCCCGATCGTCAGCAGCTTCCGGATCCGCGGCACATCGAGCTTTTCCAATATTCCGATCGAATGAAAATGACTCATCTGGTTTTCCTCCTGTAGCCGCAGTCGCAGTACGGCCCGCCGGAGGCGAGCGTATACTCTCGCACGAAATCCGCCGTTTCACCCGCCTCGGCCATGGTGTAGTCCAGGTGGCAGAGGGCCGGCGTCAGGTCATAAAGCCCCAGCTCCTTCATCAGCGTGCAGATGCCGCACTGCGTAAAGCGCGCCTCATAGCCGCTGCCGTCGGGGTAGGCATAGTATTCCATGTTCCAAGAATACGGGTTGCGGTCCGCCGCCTTCAGCGCGGCTGTGGCCTGCATCCCCGCGATGTCCTTTTCCGTGAATTTCTTTTTTCCGCTCTTGCGGCAAAACCACTTCATCGGCTTTGTCGTCATCGCGTCGGCATAATAGACCGTCAGGCGCTCCACATCCGGACGCTCCGGCATGGAGCAGATGAACGCGCCGAGCATGGCGCAGTTGACGATGTTCATCTGAAACCGGTCGGCCTTTTCAAACGCGGGCAGCTTCGCAATGAGCTTCCGGTACTGCGGCTTCGCCCTTTTCATGATCTCCTTTGCCGCCGCGGCGTCATAGCCGAACACGACCGTCAGCTGTCTGCGGAACGACCCTGCAAACAGCGCCCACATTCCCAGGGGCATCCCGATGTATTTCATATTTCGCCTCCAAAGCCGATCCTGACGATCTGCATGTTCATGCTGCGGTCGCCGACCCGCGCAAGGAAGCGGAAAAAGCCGCTGACGGACGGGTCCTTCAGATCGTGGTAGCCCAGCATATAGCCCCGGCTGGAGATCTGCAGGCGGCTGTCCCACGGGCCAAGCTCGGCTTTGGCATCCGCAACGGCAAAATACGCGCCGACGTCCTTGATCTTCGCATCCCGGATCCATGTTTTCAGCATCAGCCGGACGGCCTTTTCATTGGCCGCGTCAAAAACCAGCACGCCGCCGGGGAAGGCCGCCGCCATGCGCTGCACGAGCGCCCGGACCTGCTCCCTCAGGAAATAATAGAACACGCCCGCTGCGAAGAACACGACCCCGCCGGAGGCATCGATGCGGTCGAACCACGCCGTGTCGTTCAGGTCGCACGGGATGTTCTCCTCCCGCGGCCCGGCGGGCAGCAGCTCATCGCGCACGCGGATGACATCCGGGAAATCCAGATTGTAAAGCTTACAGCTGCCGTTGCCGCAGCTGCGGCCGGTCGCATCCAGCCCGCAGCCGAGGTTCACAACGGCCGCATTCGGGTGCGCTCGCAGATAGTCCCGCACCTCAAAGGCCAGATCGTTCTGCCGCATGGCGACCTCCAGAAAACCGAAGCGCTGCATCAGGCTCCGGGACTTTTTCTCCAGCGCAGAAAAATCATAGTCGATCTCCCCGAACAGGCGGACGGCCGTCTCGTCCCGGTAGAGATTCGGGTACAGCTCCGTGCACATTTTCCGCGCATAGAGCGGGATGATCAGGGTCTCCTGTACGGTATTTTTCTCAATTTTGTAGTTCATAGATTGCCCTCACTTCATGATCCTCAGCGCTGCCGAACGCAAAATGCATCTACCGATTCCGGCGGTATCCGGCCTCGTCGCGGTATTCGGGATGGTCCTTCAGATATGGGTCCCGGCTGCCGCAGATGGTATAGTCGCATTTACAGCCGTTTGCGCAGGTCGTCGTCCGCACCAGCTTCGCGCCGATCAGCTCCATGGCCGCATAATCCACGTTGCACAGGGCGGGCATGATATCCGTCAGCCCGTTGCGGATGGCAAATTCCGCCGCAGGGCAGGCCGTAAATTCATAATAGATCGGTTTGTCCTTCTCGTAGGGCGCGACCGTCATTTCGTAATCGTGCCATTTGTCGCAGCGCCCCTTTGCCGTTAAGAAGGCGCGATGCATCAGTCTTTTGAAAAACGGCTTGTTGCAGTCCACGAATTTCAGCTTGCGGAAAGCAGGCAGGACCAGAGCCTCCTCCATCTCCTCGATCTCGCGAAAGGACGTGACATCCCTGCACGCGACATAATAGCTCAGGATGGCGATGCAGTCATAGGTGCCGCCGCTGCCGTTGTGGAAGTTCTTCTTCCCGCCGAGGTCGGTGCGCCAGTTGGAGAGAAAATCAACATATTGCCGCTGGACCCGCTCCCAGACCGCCTCGCGCTCCGCCTCCGGATAGTGCTGCGCGATCCGTGCGCGAATTTCTTTTTTGCAGGGACCGGAGTACAGCACATGGCAGCTCCGCTCAAATTGCAGCTCGTTGTCCTTCATCGCCCGACCCCCTTCAGATAGCCGCTCTTTGACCGCTCCTCCGTGTCGTCCGACTCATCGTAGGCATCATAGGGCGCGGAAGGGTCGTGCACTCTCTTTTTGAACGGTGAGCAGAGCTTGTCCTTATGCGCAAAGGCAAAGGTGAAGTTGTCCGTCCAGCCGGTGTGGCCGGTGAGGAACATCGGGTGCAGCTTCCGCGCTTCGAGCTTTGCCTCCAGCTCTGCCAGCGAACGCACCGCCAGCCGGTTATCCTCCGCCAGCGCGGAGATGAAGCTGTAGCCGCCGTCCGCTCCGAGCCAGATCGTATCGCCCGTAAACAGATACTTCCCGTCGATGAGATAGACCATGTGGCCCCAGGTGTGGCCGGGAACGAGGAAGCACTCGATGCGGAGGCCGTCGATCTCAAAGGCCTCGCCGTCGTGCAGCAGGACCTTCTCATTGCGGATGGTGACCTGCGGCAGCTTGTAGAGATGATAGATCACCTTGCGGCGCACCTCGCCCGTCAGATAGCGGTTCTCGGTCTCGCCGACATACAGCTTCGCCTTCCGGAACAGGCCGGGGCTGTCCGCTTCGACCGCGCCGACGTGATCCGTGTCCTGATGCGTGATGAGGATATGCCGGATAGAACTCGGGTCTATGCCGAGCCAGCCCATCTTTTCCTCGAGCCGGCCGTAGTTATACCCGGCGTCGATCATGATGGTCGTGTCGCCCTTGCGGTAGAAGAAGATATTTGCCACCCACTCGCGCACACAGGCGACGTGCTCGTCGACCCAGCCGGTGTTCAGCGGCTTGAAGATCTCCTTGCCGCGGTACATTTTGCTCATTTCTTTTTTCTGGAATTCCGTTGCCTTTTTGGACATATCCGTCCCTCCCTCAGTCTGGTTTCTCGTCCGTGAAAAACGCCTCGCCGGTATAATTCCGGCATCACAGGCTCCGCATGCTCCATTTGGGGGACGGCGCACAGCTATTTCCGGGCCAGCATGCACAGCCAGTCCTTTTCGTTCTTATGGATCTCAATGTCATGGAAGCCCGCCTGCTCCAGCGCAGCCTGCAGCTGCACATCGCGGTAGATCGTCATGCCCGCGATCCGCTCGGTCCATTTCTCGTCCTTGTCCGTGTCGCCGCTGGATTCGTTGCAGAGGAAAAATACCCCGCCCGGCTTCAGCACACGGAAGACCTCGCGGAAGCACTGCGGCAGATCAGGCCAGAAATAAACGGTCTCAAACGCCGTGACAGCGTCGAACCACGAGGCCGCAAAGATCATCTCAGCCACACTGCCCTGCCAGACCACGCAGCGTCCCTCACGGATGGCGGCCTCGTTGAGCTTCCGAGCCTTTTCCACGCTGACTTCAGAATAGTCGATGCCCTTGACGACACCCTGCGGGCACCGCTTCAGGAGCTTTTTCAGATTCGCTCCGCCGCCGCAGCCGCAGTCCAGCACACGGGCATCCGGCGAAAGCGGCAGGAACTGCATGCCCCAGTGCGCCAGCGAGCGATGGCCGACATTCATCATGGAAACCATGAGCTTACCGCCAAGTCCTTCCGGCCTGCGGGTATTATCAAAGAAAGACATGCTACCTCACTTCCTCTCCAGAACGATGATCTTGTTAGAAATATTGCGGATGGCCGGTATTTTGCCCAGCAGCTTATAAACGGGCACAAACTCCGCCATGCCCTCCGTCAGGCTGTGCTCCTCCCGCAGGCGGAACTCCGGCAGCAGCGCGGCCAACGCCGCGCCGTTCTTCACGCCCCAGGTGAATTTTGCATGGCTGCCCTCGATCGACTTTTCCCGGAAGCGCTTGACGACCATGGGATTCATCGTCTCGGCCAGTACGGTCGCGCTTTGGAAGCGCCCGGCGATCACGGAAAATATGCGCTGCACGTCTGTCTCCGTCAGATACATCGTCAGGCCCTCGATGATGACCAGTGCCGGGGTATCCTGCTCAGCGATGCACCCGCCCCAGTCGTCCATGGCGGACATGGCGATCTGCGAGATCGCACCATTTTCCGGCAAAAGCCTCTGCCGGACGGCAATGGTCTCCGGCAGGTCAAGGTTATACCAGCGGCCATAGCCCTCCATCCGGTAGCACCGCGTGTCCAGCCCGCAGGCGACGTTGACGACCGTACCGCCCGGATGCTCCTGCAGCCACGCGCCGGTCAGCCGGTCCAGCACGATGGTGCGGGCAATAACGCCGCTGTGCATGGCTTTGTCCCGGTCCGCCAGGGAGAAATCATATTGCAGGCCGCCGATGGTCTCCTCGGCCTTGCGGTCGCGGATCGCACCGCGCCCGCTGCTCTCCTTGGCGCGGGCATAGACCGTCTGCAACATCGTCTCCGGCACGCCGGAGAGCGTGATCGTTTCCTTTGTTTGCATGGGCATTCCCCTTTCTATGCTGTGGGAGCAAGTTAGTATTGCCTAACCTCCCCTGCTTCAAAAAGCCGCCTCATAGCAGCCTCTTTTTCTTATTGTACCACCGGGAACCGGACTTTTCAACCACAGAATACGGGTTTTCTTCCCGAAAATGCAGCAAAACCCGCCGTGCGCATGCACGGCGGGCCCGGGAAAAGGCTTTGTTCTCTAGTTTGCCCGCTCGTTCAGATACTGCAGGAGCTGCTCGTCCGTCATGCCCGGCAGAACGGTCATGCGGCCGAGATCGATCAGCGTCTGCGGCAGACCGACCACAACGGTGTTCACGCGGCTTTCGTCCGTCGTCAGAGTGACCTTGTAGCCGCATTCGCGCAGCACAACATCGGTCAGCGTGGTATGCGCACCCTCGGGGAAAGCAAGCACATCGGGCGCGGGGATGCCGAACGCCGCAAACGTCTCCGCCTCACGCGCTGCGTCGGTCTGCACGGCGTCGATATACTCCGTCTCGGATTCGCCGGGCAGCGGCAGCATATTCTCCCGCGCGGGCTTGACGGTCTCATAGGGCGGCCACTGGTGCATGTCGTAGGTATGAGAGCCGATGGAAATAAGGCCGGAGCGCAGCATTTCTGTGATCTCGTCCTGCCCGAAGTGGGGCGTCAGGCTGTACTGCGTATCCTTGTAATAGCGGTCATGCCCGATCGAGCAGCCAATGGCAAAGATCGACGCATGGAAGCCAAGCTCCCGCAGAACGGGATAGGCATAGACTGCGTTGCTGGTATAGCCGTCGTCAAACGTGATCATGACCGGCTTTTCCGGAAGCGGCGTTCCCTGCTCCACAAACGCGATCAGCTCATCAAATGAGATCGGCGTATAGCCCTGCTCCTTCAGCAGGCGCATCTGCCGCTCAAACGTCTCGGGGTGCAAGGTGGTCTCGCTTTCCGGCTGATCCGGGTCGAGATGGTGATACAGCAGGATCGGGACGGTCGCGCTGCCGTTTTGAAGATAAGCGCTTTCCCCGGCGGCTTTCTTCAGCTGCGCTGCATCCGTTGACTCTCCCTGCCGGCAATAGGCCCCGAAGGCATCGGGCAGACCGACGCTCTCATCCCCGGCGATCCGCGCCAGTACGAGGTTGGCAGCAGCATTTCGCGTATGTGTTACGTCATAGAAGAACCGTTCGTCATAGGTCAGCGGTGTGATCGAGAAATTCCAATAGTCCGTCACGTCCGAGAGCGCCTGATAGAATGCATTCAGGGCGTCATTGTCGTACTGCTCGATCTGCTCCCGGCAGAACGGAGTAAGGATGACGGTCAGCTCCGTCCCCGCTTCGCCGCACATTTCGCGGATCGCGGCGACATTCCCGGCACAGCGCTCGATGTCAGGGAGCGTTGTATCGGCCGTCTCTGAAAGGTAGTCCTCACCGTGGAGCGTAAGATAGTCCTGCAGGCTGCCGATGGATTCCACGTCGCGCAGCCGCTTGTCATAGGTCCCGCTTTCCGGCAGAAAGACGTCAAAGGTCTGCGGCATTTCCGTGTCCTTCCGGAGGGAAGACAGCTTTTCCATCGCAAAGGAAGGGCTTGCAAACAGGAAGCGGAGCTTGTAGGCCGCTTCGTTTTCCCCGCTCACCCGGTAATCGGGCACGGCGGTCAGGCCCTCCGTTTTACTGTGCAGAGCATAGGCATCGCTCAGCCCGAGCACAAGGACGATCCGCTTGACCTCGCCCTGCTCCAGCAGATAGCGGACCAGCTCGCGGTCATAGTCAGTGTCCGCTCCGTAGTGGAACATGTTATAGAAGCTGCCGCCGTAATGCCGCTCCAACGTTTCCGGCAGATAGGATGCGGCAGAGGACGATCCGACTACAAACGAATCGTATTCGCCGGGCCGCTCGGAAATATAGCGCACCTTGCTGCCGCGCGGATTGAGCGTCTGCGCATAGGAATCCCACTGCAGCGGAGAGGCCTCAAAAACGCCGAAGGGATCGATGAGCCAATTGCTCAGGACACAGACGACGCCGACCAGCAGCAGCGCGCAGACGACAGTCAGAAGCCATTTTTTACCACGCAAGCAGGATCACCTCAGACATTTTCATAGACATAGGCAATGGGCGTATAGCCGGCGTTTCCATAGACAAACAGCACGACCGTCAACAGCGCCGCAAACAGGATCAGGAACTGCACGAGCCACTTTCGCTCGCAGAGCCAGCGGGCAACGTCGGTCCCCCGCTCGGCGGTGAAACTGACGGCAAAGACCACGCCGAGCATGGGGACGACCTTCCAGAGCACGGACAGCGAGAAGCCCAGCTCCGTAAACAGGGCAGCATGGACGCGGGTCACACCGAAGTGCAGCACCGTCTGCTTCAGCATCCCGAGCGCAGAACGCAGCGAAGACGCGTTTGAGAAGTACCTGCCGATGATGACCAGCAGATTCGTGCGGACAACGCCCCAGACCAGCGCTCCTTTTTTCGGGTCCTCCGGAGAAAGCCGGAGATGCTTCCGGATCGGCGCACGGAACATGGCGAGGGACATCCAGAAACCGTTCCACAGGCCATAGGCAATGTTGGCCATGCCGGGCCCCTGCCAGACGCCGACTGCGAGAAACACGAGGAACGTGCACAGACTCGGCGCGATACACTTTGCGGCATCCAGCGGCATATGGCGGCGGCAGAACTGCGCGAGCCTGCCGAACGGCTTGGAAAGTGCCAGCGGATAGAACAGGTAGTCCTTCATCCACTCGCCCAGTGAGATATGCCAGCGCCGCCAGAAATCGGACAGGCTGACAGAAAAATAGGGGCGGCAGAAATTCTCCTGCATGGAGATGCCAAACAGGCGGGAGATGCCCATCATCAGGTCGATGCCGCCGGAAAAGTCGCAGTAAAGCTGGATGCAGTAGAGTGCTGCACCCAGAAAGCAGATGATGCCGGGGTAGGCCGCGTAACCGCCGTAGATCTTCGCCACGATCGGTGCAAGCGTATCTGCGATCATCGCCTTTTTCAGCACGCCATAGAGCATGCGCAGAAACCCGTGCTGGATATTATCCCAGGAAAAATCGTTTCCCTCCGTGAGCTGCGGCTGCAGATCGGCAAAGCGGTTGATCGGGCCCTGCACCAGCTGCGGAAAATAGCAGACAAACAGCGCATAGCGCAGGAAGCTCCGCTCTGCCCGATGTTTGCCGCGGCTGATATCGATCAGATAAGCGGACGTCTGAAAAATATAGAAGGAAATGCCGAGCGGCAGGAGAAAATGCGGCAGTGTCAGCTCCGTACCAAGCACTGCATTGACGGAGGAAGCCAGAAAACCGCCGTACTTCAAAAGCGCCAGCGACGCAAAGTTCAGCACGAGCGACAGCGCCAGAACGCGGCGCTTTTTCCGGTCATTTGCGCGCTTCTGGCGCTTGCGCTCCTCCTTGGTCTCGGCAGCGGGCCGAAACGCTGCAAGCCGGTCCAGCCACAGGCCGAAAAGATAGGTAAGCAGGATCGTCGCGGCAAGATAGCCCGCCATCCGAACACCGTAGGTCAGATAAAACAGGATGCTCGCCGCCAGAAGGACATATTGCCGCAGCCGCTTCGGGAACAGATAGTACAGCACGACCGCCGCGAGCGCAAAGAGCAAAAAGCTCAGACCCGTGATCGGCATGGCTTACTCCTCGTCCTTCAGCCTCTGCACCAGAGCATAGATCGCCTCGGCGGAGTTGAAATTCTCGGGGATCAGATCCTCCACGGAGATCTCAATATCATAATGACACATCAGCTCATCGACCAGCATCACGATATCCAACGACTCCAGAAGCCCGTCGTCGATGAGCCGCTTTTCGTTGTGAAAATCAACATTCAGATGGAGTCCGTCCAGCACTTGATAAAGCTCGTTCATGGTATCAATCCTCTTTCGACAAAATCAGCAGCGCCCGCCGGTCGATCTTTCCCGTGCGATTCTGGGGAAAGTGCTCCAGTCGGCGGCAAGCGCTCGGAAGCATATATTTGGGGAGCCTGTCACGCAGTCTGGCAAGCAGGGCCTTTTCCTCTGCCTCGCCCGTATAAAACAGCGTCAGGCGCTCGTCGCTGAAAACGCAGGCGGATGCCTCCACGCCCTCAGCAGCGTTGGCGCACAGCTCGATCTCGGACATCTCGATACGATGTCCCATGAATTTGATCTGCGTGTCCTTCCTTCCCGCAAAGAGCAGGGACCCGTTTTTCCACACGCCGAGGTCGCCCGTGCGGTACATCGGTTCACGGAACCGGGAATTCAGCGGATTCTGCACAAAGACTTGGGCAGAGAGCTGCGGACGATTGTAGTAGCCCAGCGACAGGCAGCTTCCCGTCACGCAGATCTCGCCGGTCCGCCCTTCCTCCCGGACAGGCTCGCCGCCGTCGAGCAGGAATACATCGCAGTTGGCAAACGGCCTGCCGATCGGGACCTCCTGCAGCACCTCGTCCGCGCTCTGCACAATATGGTAAGTACAGTTGCAGGTGATCTCCGTTGGACCATAGAGGTTCACGAACCGCGCCTGCGGGACGGCCTGCATCCAGTATTGCAGCGTCTTCGGCGGCATGACCTCGCCCGAGAGCATAATATTTTTCAGATACTGCGGGCGCAGCGTCTTGAAGGCATGAAGGCGGGCAAGGATCTTCAGGGCGGGCACCGCCCAGATGATCGTGTCCACACTGCGTCCATTGAGACGCTCGAGAAGCAGCTTTGGGAAGGAAAACAGCTTCTTCTCCAGAATCTCAAGCCGCCCGCCGACACGAAGCGAGAGGAAGATATCCTTGACAGAGACATCAAAGTCAAACGGTGCCTGATTGCCCCAGACAGCGCCGTCGGCAAAGTCGAAGGCACGCATGAACTGCTCCACCATGTCGATCACCGAACGGTGGCAAATGGAAACGCCCTTCGGCTCACCGGTGGAGCCGGAGGTGAAAATAACGTATAAAAGATCGGTATCCTTACGCTGCTTCCACGGCGGAGCAGCGGAGCCGGCGCAGGATTCCGTACGCAGCTCCTGCTGAGAAATGACCGGGATATCCTGCGTCAGCCCCGCATCAATATCGTTCCCGGCGGTCAGAATGGCCGCAGGGCACAGCGTCTCCAGCATGCTCCGGAGCCTGACGGCCGGGAGCGCCGGATCGATGGGAACATAGAAATTCCCGCTGTATACAACGGAGAAAAATGCCAGAAGGTCCGTCACGTCATGGCGAAGCAGCACACAGACGGGCGCATTGACAGCTGAAAGCCGCTCAGAGAGAGCCGCTCCCATATTGCATACTGCCGTCCACGCCTCGCGGTAGGTCAAGGCAGACGCGGCATCTGCCCAGCAGACCCGGTCGGGGACACGCGCTGCGGAAGCCTCCAGATAGGAAAGGACATTGATCTTCAAAAAAGTCACCCTGCTTTTGGACAAAGATAAAAAGAGTATAGCATAGTTCGACCGTTTTTTCAACCGGCGCGCCAATTTGGTCCGTGCATTTCCGGTCCGGAGCGCCTGAAGACGGGGAAACGCGGTCAGAGATACCGCCCCGTGATGCTGGCCTGATTTTCCCGGATCTCCTGCGGTGTGCCGCTGGCGACGATCCGGCCGCCCGCGTCTCCGCCGCCGGGGCCCATATCGATGACATAGTCGGCGTTTCGGATCACGTCAAGGTCATGCTCGATGACGATGACGGTCGCGCCGTTGTCCAGCAGCGCCTGAAAAACACCGAGCAGCACGCGAACATCCAGCGGATGCAGGCCGATGGAGGGTTC
>ERZ773235.2325-NODE-2325-length-16328-cov-3.685491_pt1 | contig 16328 bp, 12 predicted proteins | sample MGYA00580522_ERZ773235 | MGnify/ENA primary metagenome ERZ773235 (study PRJEB29015, sample SAMEA2737797) | human gut metagenome | biome: human gut; feature: human-associated habitat; material: faeces | place: China | collected 2012 ...
CCAGCATGATAATAATTTCCATAAAATAAGACCGGCTGCGGCAGGACCAATAAACGTCCTCCTGATGAACCAGATTCAGTTCCATTTCACGGAAAGTATACAGGGCTTTCGCAATATAATCATCTGATGCAGGGTAAACACAAGTTTCCGAAAGAAAAGGACGCATTAAAAACATATCATGATTTCCGGCAATGTCTGCATATTTTTTGGAACGGATATTGTCAAATGTCATGTTTACATTTAAAAATTGGGGATGAAAATATACAGACAGAGCTTTTGCATGCATTTTTTTGACAAGAGCAATATTTTCCGTTTCATCAAAACATAAAAACGCGGGAGCAGTTGCCGAGATGATTTGCTCCTTTACACGAAATGTGATTTCTCCGTTATAAAGAATAATCAGGAGAAAGCTTTGTCCTTTTATATTGATATTGCGACGGGTTAATGCTGATTCACAATGAATATGTGCAATTTTTCCGCTTAAATACTTTTTGCCGATGGTGTAATATTGCATATGTGAACGGATATGATCGAAATCAATCCTTCTCTCGCTCCTTTGCTCGCAAAATATGGCAGAAACGATATGAAAATCTGATTTGTCAACCGGATTTATGAAAGCGACATTCAGATGAAACCATTATTCTAAAGAATCGATGTATTCTTCCAGACATATGCCTTGATTATATATTTTTGTCGCGTGCTCCACGCCGACATAACGGAAATGCCAAGGTTCATACTTAATCTTGGTAATACTCTCTTTTTCTTTCGGATAGCGCAGAATAAAGCCATATTTGTGTGCATTTGCTTTCAACCACTTGCAAGCATCGGTATTTTCAAAGAAAATAGATAGTCCTTTTCCGGCGCTTTCCCATTCATCAGTCGTTATATCAATGGCAAGTCCGGTGTGATGCTCGCTTGTTTTGGGACGGGCTGTATATTCTTCTGTTTTCTTTTCTGCTTCGGCGCGCGTCATTCCTTGTTTCATGTATTTATTGACGTGAGCATCATAATAGGTTTGCTGCAACCCAAAAGTGCGATAGGTGGAGCGGGAATAAAGGTTATGACCTGCTGCTTTTGCCGCATCGAACATATCATATAAATCTTGTGCGGCACGTTTATCAAATTTTTTGCCCTTGGCGACCTTTGCAACTTTCAGATCAATCAAATTATCATCCTGTTCTTCGGTCAGCGGATGGTCAAGGTTGACAAGAATCAAATTCCAATCATCGGTCAAACTTCCTGAGGCCGGCTTTGCAGAGGAATCAGACGAGCTGTTCCCGGAAGAAACATTTTTAGATGAAACCGCTGTATCAGAGGAAGTAGCATCTGAAACGGATAAATCGGAAGAATCGCTCTGATTGGTTGCTGATTTGGAGACGGTACTGCCGCTTTGGTCTGAAACAGGAGAACAGGAGGATAAGGCTGTGATCAGCGCTGTCAGAACAAGAACAGCGGAAATTTTTTTACTTGGTGAACGGAACATAAAAAACTTCCTTTCCATAAACGGGAATTTTATGATATTACAAATTAAAATATACATTGACGTTATTCTTTTGCCTCGGTGTACCAGTCCTTGAGTACATTTTTAGCAAGCGACTTTAAAGCGCTGACCGAGAAAGGACTATCATAATGCTTGATTCCGTGATGAGAGGCGAGCGATTCAGTGTATTCGGACAATTTATAAATTTTAAAGTCTTTTTTCTGATAATTTTCTTTTTGGGAGCCGTCATATTCAAAGTGGGTAACGACCGGGGTGATTTTTGCTTGTGTAATGGAAGTCGTTCCGCTTTTTTTGACAAATCGCACATTGGCGACGGCGCCGAGCATACGTGGTACTTTTTCCTGCGAAGAGAGAAAATTTCCCAGAGAGTAATAGACAAGCGTTTTATTTCCGCCGCTTCCGGTTACCCAGTTGACTCTTTGTATCACATGGGGGTGATGTCCGATTACCAGGTCTACACCCAGGTCTGCCAGATATTGCGCCAGACTGGTTTGAGTGGAGGAAGTGGTAGTAGAATACTCTACGCCCCAGTGCATGGAAACCACGACGGCATCCGCTTCTCCTTTGGCACGTTCCACATCTTTTTTGATTGCGGCGCGGTCAATTAAATTAATGAGATAATCCTGACCGGACGGTACTTTATAGCCGTTAGTGCCATAGGTATAAGCTAAAAATGCAATTTTTACACCATTGCGTTCTATTGTTCTGGTGCGGTTCCGGTCGCTTTGACTTTCATTGATTCCGATTAAAGCAACCTGAGAGTATTTTTTCCAGAACCGAATCGTCCCGGTAATTCCTTTGGCACCCTTGTCCAACATATGATTGTTTGCTTGAGAGATTACGTCGAATCCCAGTGAAACAAGATTATCTCCCAACTCCTGCGGAGAATTAAAGTTCGGGTATCCGCCGACGCCCAGCGAATCTCCGCCGAGCGGAGATTCCTGATTCACTAAGGCGATGTCCGCGTTTTTGATATCATTTGCCAGATACTCGTAGTATTGGGTGAAATCAAAGCCGTTTGCGGTTCTGCCGGAATTGATGACCGAATCATGATAAATGTTATCTCCTGCGGCAAATAAGTCTACTGTTCCGTCACTGCCTCCGCTGTACGGCTGTGTTTTAGAGGACGCCGAAGCTTTTGAGGATGAGGAAGAATGGAAGGGCAGGGAAGAAGTTTTGCTTGCGGCTTCTGCCGAGCTGTTGGCTGCGGTATCCGATTGGTCTAAATTGCCGGAATTGTTTGAGGACGGCGCTGAGGAAGAAGTGTCCGCAATCGGATTACATCCCGAAAGTACTGTCAGGAGCAGTGCCGACGCAATCAAGAAAGCGGGAAGATTGTATCGAAAATGACGAATCAACATAATGTGTTTTCCTTTCAAATTTTTGCTTTTTTCAGTATACCACACTTTCTTTGTTTTGCAAAGATAAAGCGGCAATGTTGTTAAATTGTAAGATTTTGTTACGATTGTGACATCATTTAAAGTATGCCGCTTTTTTGCCAGCCTACGCGTCTGTTTGGATGCTGATTCGCATTCAAGCAGGATGAAAATGTTTCCGTTTTTTCATTGACTTCATTTTACCAAAACGATATAATGAAAATGATCAATAGTTAACACAGATGTTTGCATATTTTATATCCCCTTTCAATTTCGTCTTAGGAGTTGAGCTAATGAAGAAATTTCGCTTTATTTGTTGGATTGTAGCTATTTTATATTTGCTTCCATCAGTTGTGCTTTTTTTAGTTTCGGGTAAATTAATGCATCGTACTCTTTTTGTTTTTTTATCCTCCATATGGTTTCTCATTGCTATAGTGCTGATTAAATTAACTAACAAAAAAATTTGGTTAACTGTTTTGCCGCTTGAACAAGAGCATGCCACATTACTTTTTAAAAGCACCCTAAAAGAGTCCTTATATGATGGCTCTGGCGGCAGTTCTGATTTTCATCACAACTATCTGATTTTTGAATTATCAAATGGCATTCGAAAGGTTTTTAATCTTACAAACAGTGATTTCTTTTTTACATTAATTCCCGGAGATACTGGAATTGTCAGGTTTAAAGAATATAAAAATAAGCTCTTTTTCATTGACTTTAAACAGGAAAAACATTATGAATTGTCGGAACTAAAAATCATAGATAGTACAACAAAAGAAAAATATTCTAACTGGCGCGGATGGATATTATGTTGTCTATATTTTTTTGTATTTGTTTTTTTAGTATTTCTTTCAGTTTTAGCTTGTATATCAAATGACAAGTCCATAAAAATTAAAGTAATTCTCTCCATCATTTGTTTAATAGCCTGTTTGTATTTGATGCCACTAACGTTAAATCGAACATGGTACAAGGTGCTTCCTTTAAAAAAATGTCATGCAAAGTTGATTTTTTTAAGTACTAACGAAAAAATGTACTTAAATCAAGGCTTTGCTCCTTCTCCGTATAAATATATTGTTTTTGAGTTGCCGAGCGGCGAAAGAAAACATTTTAATATTGGAGATATCGTCTTTTCAAATGAACTTCTTAATTGTCAAGGAACTTTGACATATAAAGAATATAAAAGAAGATCTTATTTCATCGATTTTAAAAAGCAATCACTGTCTTGATAAGTCTCTAACTTTTTCATATAACCGAAACGGCAACAGCTTGATCGAAAACAGCTATATCTTTTAGCATTGTATTGATATCAAAAGCTGATGTTTGCATATTTTATATCCCCTTTCAATTTCGTCTTAGGAGTTGTATTTATGAAAAAAAGTAACATATTGATTATACTGGGTATAACTTATGCTGTAGGAATACTATTTTTTATAGCTGTTGGAATTATGCTAAATACTTATGGATATTTAAAATTCAGAAATATATGCTATGGCATTACAGCTACTTGGTTAATTGTTTTTCCAGTGATTGTTGCAATCATGACTTTCGACAGGCAATATAATCTTCTTCCTATTGAAATGCAGTCCGCAGAAATAATTTCTAAAGGTTGGCTTGATTATACTGAAGCAGTAGGAGAAGATGTATATATAAAAAAATCGCCAGCACTAACATTCAAACTGGCTAGTGGTCAATTGCTAACTTTTCCTGTTCCTTGGGAGCTATATAATGCTGTATTAGTCAACGATAGAGGAATTTTAGCATTTAAAAGAAAAAACGCCCTTTTTTATTTTGTTAGTTTCCAGAGGCAACAATAATCCTTATCCATGAAAAACCCAAAATCCGTCTTTTTATGCAAACAATTTGTCCTTGCAAAAAAGACGGATTTTTTATATAATAAAATACGTATCAAGAAATCGATCTTTGTGATACAGAAAAGCGAAAGGGCTTCCGCTTGTTTATGTGACGGAGGCTGCGGTTATAGAATATGATACTGAATGAAAATATTAAGGATAGGGTTTATGCGATTCTGGCGGAACGCAGGCAGAAGGCGAGGGTGGCTGCACAGCATCGCTGGGAAGAAATTGCTCTTGATATCCCCGAAATCGCTTCGTTGAAAGCGGAATTGAATCAGACCAGTGTCCGGCTGTCCAAAATCATTTTAAGCCGCTCGGCAAATGTTGCACAGGCACTGGAACAGCTTCGGGACAGCAATCTTGCCGCGCAGGCACAGATTCGCGAGCTGCTGACGGCACATGGATATCCGCGGGATTATCTGGAAGTGAAGTATACTTGTCCGATTTGCGGAGATACCGGCTATGTGGATCATCAGAAATGCAGTTGTCTGATTCAGCTCACCAAAATGCTGGGTGCCGAACAACTCAATGCGATTTCGCCGCTTAACCTGTCTACCTTTGAGAGCTTTCGGCTGGATTATTACCCCGATACCCCGGATGAGAACGGCATCGTACCTCGCCGGCAGATGGAGCGGGTGCTGCAGTTTTGCTCGAAATATGCCGCCGGATTCCATCCGAAATCCCAGAGCTTGTTTATGATCGGCAACACCGGACTCGGAAAAACACATTTGTCTTTGGCAATTGCCCGCGGCGTGTTGGAAAAAGGATACAGCGTTATTTACGGGTCGGCGCAGGATTTATTCCGCAATATCGAAAAAGAGCATTTCGGCAGGGAAAATGAAAGCAAAGACAGCCTGGAAACCATTCTTTCCTGTGATTTATTGATTTTAGACGATTTGGGAGCTGAGTTTGACTCTAATTATTACACCTCATGTTTGTATAACATTGTCAATTCCCGTATCGGCGCCGAAAAGCCGACGATTATTACCACTAATTTAAGCGCCGCCCAACTTCAGAATAAATATTCCGATCGCATTGTTTCCCGTTTGTTTACAATGTACCAGCTGCTGCGTTTTGCCGGTAAGGATATCCGTCAGCTCAAAATATCAGAAAGCCGATAAACAGTGAATGACTGATTTTTGCTGTGTTGCCGATGGATGTGTTTGTCCTTTCCGAAAAGGAATATTTATACGATTTGGCTTGATATACACCGGCAAATATGGTAAAATAATAGGCAATGTTTGTCTGTTGAATGTTTGAAATAGATGTTTGAAAGGAATGTAACCGATTCATGAAAGATTCGTATGAAAGCCCGTTTTGTACCCGATATGCCAGCAAGGAAATGCAGTATATATTTTCCGCTGATAAAAAGTTTCAGACTTGGAGAAGGTTATGGGTGGCATTGGCACGCGCCGAAATGAAACTCGGATTGCCTGTGACCAAGGAACAGGTGGAAGAACTGGAACAGCATATCACTGATATTAATTATGATGTGGCTGAAAAAAGAGAAAAAGAAGTGCGGCATGACGTTATGTCACACGTGTATGCTTACGGTGTTCAATGTCCGCAGGCAAAGGGCATTATTCATCTGGGCGCAACTTCTTGTTATGTCGGCGATAACACCGATGTGATTATTATGAAAGACGCGCTTCAAATCGTAAAGAGAAAGCTGATTAATGTATTGGCTTTATTGGCGGATTTTGCGGATCAGTACAAGGACATGCCTGCACTGGCATACACTCATTTACAGCCGGCTCAGTTAACAACAGTTGGAAAACGAGCTACCCTCTGGATGAACGAATTTTTGATGGATTTAGAGGAAATTGAGTACCGAATTGACCATTTAAAACTATTGGGATCCAAGGGGACAACCGGCACCCAGGCAAGCTTTGTTGAACTTTTTGACGGAGATGCTTCCAAAATCAAAAAACTGGAGAAGATGATTGCCGAAGAAATGGGATTTGAAGAAGTGGTTCCTGTTTCGGGACAGACTTATTCCAGAAAGGTAGATGCGCAGGTAGTCGCAGCTTTAGGCGGCTTGGCACAGAGCGCCAGCAAATTTTCTACCGATATGCGTATTCTGCAAAATTTCAAAGAGATGGAGGAGCCTTTTGAGGCGCATCAAATCGGTTCTTCGGCAATGCCGTACAAACGCAATCCGATGCGTTCGGAGCGAATCACTTCTTTGGCAAGATACGTCATTATTGATACACTCAATCCGGCTTTTACTTCGGCGACCCAATGGTTTGAAAGAACGCTGGATGACAGCGCTAACAAAAGAATATCGGTGGCGGAAGCATTTCTCGCCACGGACAGTATCCTCAATATTCTAATGAATGTATGCAACGGATTGGTGGTTTATCCCAAGGTCGTGGAACAGCGGGTATTAAAGGAATTGCCGTTTATGGCTACCGAGAATATTATGATGGAGGCTGTAAAAAAAGGCGGCGACCGTCAGGAACTTCATGAGAAGTTGCGGACTCATTCTATTGCTGCCGCAAAGGTGGTGAAAGAAGAGGGACTTGAAAATGATCTGATTGATCGTATATGCGCAGATGAAAGTTTCCATTTAACCCGTGCGGAAATTGATGGGATTTTGGAACCGAAAAACTTTACCGGCAGGGCATCAGAGCAGGTGGATGAATTTTTAAAGGAATGTATTTATCCTGTGCTTAAGAAAAACAAGGATATTTTAGGTGAAAGTGCCGAATTATCCGTTTGATTTTTTAGTTGACTTTTGATTCTGCATATTATATAATATTTTTTATGAATATGAGCTAGGTTATAGCATATCTGCTTTGCAAATATTCGTTGCGTTATACAGTAAACATTGGAGGAGCGGCTCATGAAACGAGTAGGAAAACCGGTATTCTTTATTGTAGCACTTCTTATTGTTGCCTTTACTGCGTTGACTTTTTTTGGTATTCAAACGCAATACGGTGACAATAAAACAGTATACATAAAGGGACTGGATAACATTCGCTGGGGAATTGACATTAAAGGTGGCGTAGATGTTACTTTTACACCGCCGTCTACCCAGAAAAATGTAACCAAAGAACAGATGTCGGCAGCAGAAGAAACCATTAAACAGAGAATGGCAACGCTGAATATTACCGACGGTGAGGTGTATACCGATTATTCAAAGCACCGTATTATTGTTCGTTTTCCGTGGAAAGAGGACGAGGAGGATTTCGACCCTGAAGCAGCGGTGAAGGAATTAGGTGAAACCGCAAAATTGACATTCCGGGAAGGGTATGAAACCGACGAAGAAGGTTTACCGTCCGGAACCACGAAAGAAAATGTTATTTTAACCGGCGATATGGTTACTTCGGCTACTGTCGGTTATGACAGTGAAAAGAATCAGTACGTTGTGCAACTGAAATTAGACAGCGAAGGAACAAAAAAATTCAGTGATGCAACGACAAGATTAGCACCCTCCAATGGCGTTATTTCCATTTGGATGGATGATACTATGATTTCTTACCCAACGGTACAAAGTGCAATTACTGATGGAAATGCAGTGATTTCGGGCGGTACGAATAGCTCGACCGGCACATCTGGGTTTACGGCAGATGAAGCAACTTCGCTTGCGAATAAGATTACTGCCGGTTCCTTGCCGTTTAAATTGGAGACGGAAAATTACAGCACGATTTCGCCGACCTTGGGCGAAGGTGCGCGTGATGCTATGTTGCTGGCAATGGCAATTGCCTTTGTTGCGGTTTGTATTTTTATTATTGCAATCTATCGGCTGCCGGGTGTGGTAGCAGCTATCGGACTGCTTGGACAGGTGGCAGGCTCATTTGCGGCGGTTTCCGGATTCTTTTCGGTATTTCCGAGCTTTACATTGACGCTGCCCGGTCTTGCCGGTATTATCCTTGCAGTCGGTATGGGTGTTGATGCGAACGTTATTACGACCGAACGTATCAAAGAAGAATTGTATCGGGGCAAATCTTTGGACGGTTCCATTAATACCGGATTTAAATCGGCTTTCACTGCGATTTTTGACGGAAATGTTACCATGATTATTATCGCTATGATATTGATGGGGGCATTCGGTCCGCCGTCCAGCATTTTCTCAAAAATATTGACACCATTGTTTTTCATGTTTGGTCCTTCTACCGCAGGAACAATCTATTCTTTCGGTTACACCTTGATGGTAGGTGTTATTCTGAACTTTGTAATGGGAGTTACCTGCTCCAGATTGATGCTGAAATCCCTGTCGCGGTTTAAGGCATTCAGAAATCCAGCACTGTATGGAGGTCCAAAAAATGAAGAGAGAGTTTAATTTAGACATTGTCGGGAAAAAGAAAATTTTCTTTATTATTTCCAGTGCCCTTATTCTAATAGCAATTCTTGTATCTATTATTTTCGGTGTTAAGGTGGACATCAAATTTCAGGGTGGTTCCATGATTACTTATTCCTATACCGGAGATATCAATCTGGAAGATACCGAATCATTTATCAAATCTGCTATGGACAAGGAAAACTCCATTCAGGGCTCCACAGATATTGCTACCGGCAGACAAAGCATGATTATTTCGCTGACGGAAAAAGACGGGCTGACTGTTGAAGAACAGCAAAAGCTTACCGAAGAATTGACAAATAAATATAAAGATAATAATCTTGAAATGATTTCTACTACAAACGTGGGCGCCAGTATCGGTCAGGAGTTTTTTAAGAAATGTTGGGTTGCTGTTATCTTTTCAGCGCTGCTGATGATTATCTATATCGGTTTCCGTTTTAAGAAAATCAGCGGTTGGTCTGCGGGTGTTATGGCAGTAGTCGCGTTGCTCCATGATGTGGCAATGGTTTATGCTACTTTTGTTATTTTCCGTATACCGCTTAATGATAATTTTATGGCGGTTGTGTTGACCATTCTCGGTTATTCTGTTAATGATACCATTGTTATTTATGACCGGATTCGTGAAAACAAAAAAATCTACGGAAAAACGCTTAGTGTTGCTGAATTGCTTAACAAGAGCACAAACGAATGTATGGGGCGTACGCTGAATACTTCTGCTACAACAATTATGGCTATGATTATTGTACTGATTGTTGCATTGCTCTTCGGAATCAATTCGATTGTAACTTTTGCATTCCCGATGATTATCGGTATGATTTCCGGTGTTTATTCGACGATATGCATTGCCGGACCGTTGTGGGTAGTGTGGCAAGAACATAAGGAGAAAAAAGCCAAAAATAAAAAACTTGCCAAAGCAAAAGCATAAAAAATATTTATTCAGTAGACTTAAATGATTAAAAACGCCTCCTGTTAAAAGGAATATTCCTTTTAACAGGAGGCGTTAAATTATCTTTATAACATCAAGTTATGATTTAATTTTGTGTCCAGCTCGCTCCACATCAATAAACATGATGAAAAATGCAGTGAACAAGAGAAGCGAACAGATCAAAATGGCTTTTTCCTGCATGACTTTGATAAAGAAATGTCCCAGAATAGCTCCGAAAACAAAACAACAATTGATACCAAAATAAAGGGCAGATTTGCGCAAGAATGAAATATCTTTATATTGTAAAAAACGACATATACTCTCAGTACCGCTTCTTAAATTCCCGATACACATTGTTGTTGCAATAGTGTGCCCGTGAATTGTTCTGAAACTTTGCACCTGCATGCCGCAAGCCATTGATGTGATACTGTTTGCCAGCAGATTAAGCGATTGCGGAATAAAACATACCGCAATCAGACTTAAAATCTCCAACAAAAGGGTAATTTGTTTCCAATGAAACAAAACATTTTTTTGAGATGTTTTTTTCTCTGATAAGTATTGAACTGCTTCAGTGATAACAATTCCCATGGAAAATGCCACTACGGGAACGCAATAACTAAGAGCAAGCCCCCATTTTCTTTCAAAAAGATTGATTCCCAATAACAACAGGTTGCCGGTCTGAGCATTTGCAAACACTTTCCCGCGGCATATATAAGAATAGGCATCCATAAATCCACCTGCTAGGGTGATTACAATTCCCAATTTCATGGTTTCGGATGTTTGCATTTCCTTCATAGGAACAAGGACCCCTTCCAAAAGTATTAATATTTATTCAAAAGTTTTAATGTTTTAATATTACTTGATTTTTATAAATATTGTGATTACAATAGTGTTAACCAATTTTTCTTTTTATTCTTTAGGCAACAGGATACATGACGTTTTGTCGATACGAAAGGTGATAATGATGCAACAGCGCCCTGGTGTTTATATTGAACAAGGACCGCAAAATTTTGAAATTATTCAACGCAACAGTAAAGATTGCGCAGACATCTCTTTATCAGGATACTGGGTTGGTGTAGAACATGCAGATTTGCAGGAAGTGTACGTTCGTATTTTACGAGAAAATTCTAATATGGAAATTGTTACGTTTACTAAATGCGACATGAAAGACTTTGAATGGTCTGTTGTATTACATAATATTCCAAGTGGCGGACCATATAAAATTGAAACCGGATTACGAATTGATAATAATTTGCGCATGGATTGGAATATTGCGGGTGAAATGAGGCATTTTATCGGTGTAGGAGACGTTTATGTTATCGCGGGTCAATCTAACAGTGCAGGATATGGAAAAGGCATTGTAGAGGACATACCGGTCATTGGAGTTCATGCTTTGCAGTATAACGGATGCTGGAGCATAGCTACACATCCATTGAGTGATTGTACAAATGCAGTATATCAAACCAGCCTTGAACAAACAAATCACGGTAATTCCCCATATCTCAGCTTTGCTAAAATTTTAAATAAAGAACTTTCCATTCCGATCGGGCTTGTGCCAACTGCATTGGGAGGCTCTCCGATTAGTAGTTGGAATCCTGGGCAAAATGGTATTTTATATCGTAATATGCAAAAAATAACCTCTCAGCTGTCAAATGGATACTGCGGTGTTTTATGGTATCAGGGATGTGCAGAAACAGATTGTCCGGATGAGGCAGAATCATATGAAGAACATTTTAAGCAGATGGTTTCTGCATGGCGGAAAGAGAGCAATTGCTCGGAATTGTTATTTTTAACGTTTCAGCTTAATCGATGCCGCGTCCACACAGATTATGAAAACGACAGAAGATGGGGAATGATAAGAGAAGCTCAACGACAGTCTGCCAGGCATATAAAAAATTGTTATGTTGTTCCTACAATTGATATACCGATGTCTGATGCGATACACAACAGTGCAGCGGGAAACTTATTACTGGGAGAACGTATGGCGAGATTTGCACTTTCTGAAGTGTATCATATAGGTACTACATTTACCTCAGCTTCGTTGAAAAGAGCTTTTGTAAAAGGCAGTACAACCATAGGTCTGGAATTTACCGGATTAGTCGGCATTTTGGAAGGCTTTACTGATGATATGAAAAAATTAGATATCACGATAGAAGATGAAAATGGAAAAAATGATATAAAAAGCTGTTATTTTGGGGCAGATGAAATATTTATTGTCTTGGGCAGAAATATTAAAGGTCATTGTACGATCAGCTGCGGTGACAAAAAAGATGTTGAAAAGATTGTTCCGGTAGATACAGGAACTTTTATGCCAATTCTGTGTTTTGCGGAAGTTAAAGTGGATGAATAATATTATGTGGTTTTCAAAAAGATACGTTTATAACAATACGATGCTATGTTTATTAGCATCGTATTGTTTTTCCTATTTAATTCCAAACAAGCGACAGGTATTTTCTCTGGCGATGTCTACCATCTGCTGCGGCGAGATCTCCTTGATTTCAGCTATTTTTGCGGCGGTATGTGCAATCATATCTGATGTGCAACGTTTTCCTCGGAAGGGTACCGGCGCCATATAGGGGCAGTCGGTTTCCAGTAAGATTCGATTCAAGGGAATTGTTCTTGCAGCTTCAACGGCTTTTTTGGCATTGGAAAAAGTGACAACACCGGTGAATCCAATATAATATCCCATTTTTAAATAAATCTGGGCAGTGTCTGCTGATCCGGAAAAGCAATGCAGAACTCCACAGTGATTCCGGCGACTTTTTAATACATTTATAGTATCCTGAGTGGCATCGCGGGAATGGATAATAACCGGCAAGTCCAGTTGATCCGCCAAATCCAATTGTTGACGAAAGATTTCATGCTGCACAGCGGTGTTTGCATTTTCGTAATGATAATCCAACCCGATTTCACCGATCGCTACCACTTTTGGGTGTTTGGCAAGCTGGGCCAGCGTATCTAAATAGTTCTCCGGAATATGATCTGCTTCTTCCGGATGAATTCCCACACTGGTATAGACATACGGGTATTGTTCTGCCAGCCGGATTCCCTCCATAGAGGAGGGAATGTCGCATCCGGCATTTAGAATATGGGATACTCCGTTAGAATGAATTTGCGGAAGAAGAGTGTCTCTGTCTTCCGCAAAACGTTCATCATTATAATGTGCATGTGAATCGAAAATTCCTTGCATAATAAGTGAGCTCCTGATTGTGGTTATCTTATTTTGCTTCCCTGCGGGATGCTATCGTCCACAAAAATGACTTTGACATCATCATTTGGACAATCCGCTGCTAAAATCATGCCGTTACTTTCTACACCGCGCAATTTTACCGGTTTTAGGTTTGACACGATAATTACTTTTTTGCCAACTAAATCTGTCGGCTGATACCATTTGGCAATGCCGGAAACAACCTGCCGACCGCCTTGACCGTCATCCAGCTGCAACTTCAGTAATTTATCGGATTTTTCCACTTTTTCGCAATCTTTTATCAATGCGACCTGAAGACTTACTTTTGCAAAATCCTCAATACCGATTACAACGCCTTCGGGTGTTTCCTTTTCGGCTGCTTTTGCTTTCAGTGCCTCTGCTTCTTTTTGTAGCTCTGCCAGCATTTTTTTCTCATCAATGCGGGCAAACAGGGGAGTTGCTTTTCCGACCATGCCTTCCTGCAATCCGCCGAAATCGGCAAGAGAATCATAGGATTTGATGTCGCAGTTTAGCTGTGCAAAAATTTTCTCGGAGGTTTCCGGCATCAGCGGAGAAATCAAAACAGCAATGTAGCGGATGGATTCCAACAAGTTATAAAGAACATCATTTAATCTGGATTTTGTCGATTCCTCTTTTGCTAATACCCATGGGGTAGTGTCGTCGATATATTTGTTGCTGGTGCGTGCCAGAGCCATAATTGCATCAGCCGCATCGGCAAGGTGGAAATTATCCATGCTCTTGGAATATTGTTTGACGGTATCTAAACAAGCGTTCATTAAACTTTGATCAATGTCAAGGGTTTCAGAAGGCTTCTGAATGTTGCCTCCAAAATATTGATTGGTCATTGCAATCGTTCTGTTTACCAAATTTCCGAGTGTGTTGGCAAGGTCGGAGTTGTAGCGTGAAATCAGTGTTTCATAGGTGATGCTGCCATCTTGTGCATAGGGCATTTCACTTAACACATAATACCGCAATCCGTCCACGCCGAACAACTTGGCAAGATCGGAAGAATACATCACATTTCCTTTGGATTTGCTCATTTTATCGTTGCCAAACAGCAACCACGGATGTCCGAACACCTTTTTCGGCAATTCTATGTCTAGAGCCATCAACATAATGGGCCAATAAATAGTATGGAAGCGCAGAATATCCTTGCCAATCACATGAACATCGCAAGGCCAATATTTTTTGAAAGTGTCACTGCTGCCGTCCGGATCATATCCAATCGCAGTGATGTAGTTTAGCAATGCATCAATCCAAACGTAAATAACGTGTTTGGGATCAAATTCAACCGGTACGCCCCAGGTGAAAGTGGTTCTGGACACACAAAGATCCTGCAAACCGGGTTTTAGAAAGTTATTGATCATCTCTTTTTTGCGGGATTCCGGCTGAATAAAATCAGGATGATCCTCAATATATTGCATCAATCGACCCTGATACTTGCTCATTTTAAAGAAGTAAGCTTCTTCTTTGGTTTTTTTGACCGGTCTTCCGCAGTCCGGACAGCATCCGTTTTCAACCTGTGTTTCGGTCCAGAAAGATTCGCAGGGGGTACAATACCAGCCTTCATATTCGCTTTTATAGATATCGCCCTGATCGTAAAGCTTTTTAAATACCTTTTTAACAACCGCTTCATGATAGTCATCAGTAGTACGGATAAATTTATCATTGCTGATATTCAGTTTTAGATAATTCTCTTTAATGCTGTTTGTGATTTGATCGGCGTATTCCTGCGGTTTAATATGATTCTGTTCTGCCAGTTCCTGTATTTTTTGACCGTGCTCGTCGGTGCCGGTCAGCATAAATACATCATTCCCGATCAGTCTATGATATCGCGCAATTGCATCGGTGAAAATAATTTCATAATCATTTCCGGCATGCGGTTTTCTGGAAGCATAGGCGATTGCAGTGGTGATATAAAATTTTTGTGCCATTTTAAGCATCCTTTCTCTGTTGAGTAACATTTATCAAGGTTATCATCTTAATGAATTATTATATCAAATCTAAATGGCAAAGTCAAACTTTTTGCCTCAAATTACTTGACAAACAATTGTATTTCTATTATACTATATAGGACAAAAAGAGTCGTTTCATTCATTCCATGACATATTTAATCATTTCGGATTTTCTTTTGAAATGATTATCCAAAATAATATATACCTTATCAAGAGCGGTGGAGGAATCAGGTCCTGTGAAGCCCGGCAACCTGCGCAAGCAAGGTGCCAAATCCTGCGGTATTCCGGAAGATGAGGAAATGCTTTGGCGGCACTCGTTTTTCGAGCGCTTATTTTTTTGTCGAAATTCAGAAAGAAGGAAGGATATCAAATGTCGAACTATTTATTTACTTCTGAGTCGGTTACAGAAGGACATCCCGATAAAATCTGCGATCAGATTTCGGATGCGGTGCTGGATGCAATCATCAGTCAGGATCCTATGGCGCGTGTCGCTTGTGAAACTACGGTTACTACCGGCATGATTATGCTGATGGGGGAGATTACCACAAACTGCTATGTCGATATTCCGAAAATAGCCAGACAGGTTGTTTTGGATATCGGTTACGATCGTGCAAAATACGGATTCGACGGCAACACCTGTTCGGTCATTACCTCTATTGACGAGCAATCTTCCGATATTGCACTGGGTGTTAACAATGCGATGGAAAACAAATCAGGATCAGGCGAGGATGCGGATTTGACCGGTGCGGGCGATCAGGGCATGATGTTTGGTTATGCATGTGATGAAACCAAAGAGTTAATGCCATTGCCGATTCATTTGGCACATAAGCTGGCACTGAAATTGACCGAGGTTCGTAAAAACGGCAGCTTGCCTTATTTGCGTCCGGACGGAAAAACGCAGGTGACCGTAGAATACCAAAATGATGTTCCGGTGCGGGTGGATGCGGTTGTCGTTTCCTCTCAGCACAGCGATGAGGTTTCTTTGGAGCAAATTCGAAGCGATTTGATCGAGATGGTTATCAAGGCGGTTGTTCCGGAGAATTTGCTGGATGAGAATACGAAATACTATATCAATCCGACCGGCAGATTTGTAGTCGGTGGTCCGCAGGGAGACAGCGGCTTGACCGGAAGAAAAATTATTGTGGATACTTATGGCGGATATGCCCGTCACGGCGGCGGCGCTTTCAGCGGGAAAGATCCGACGAAAGTA
>ERZ773235.2338-NODE-2338-length-16186-cov-50.429856_pt1 | contig 16186 bp, 22 predicted proteins | sample MGYA00580522_ERZ773235 | MGnify/ENA primary metagenome ERZ773235 (study PRJEB29015, sample SAMEA2737797) | human gut metagenome | biome: human gut; feature: human-associated habitat; material: faeces | place: China | collected 2012 ...
AGGATGCATCAAGCCGTTCAATAATTTCTTGTGTGGTTTGCGAATGAAGTAAATTTCTCTTGATTCGTTTAGAGAAATGTGACTTCATTTTACCAACAGAAATATATTTTCCAAACAGTTTGTAATACCTACGTTGTAAAGCAAGGGCGTGATTCCATACAAAACAACATTCGCGAAGCATCTTGTCGAGATACTTCGTTTTATTTGAATGGTATATGTTATATTTATATGAAATCATTTTGTTATTTTTGTTTCACAAATATAACAATACATTACTGTATTTGAGATAAAGATAATGGTTAAAAAGATATATTAGTGACAAAAAAGAATTTTATCCCATGTTTAAAAGCATGGGCTTTAGAAATTAATCGTAAGGTATAGATTGTTTAGGCGTTTATGGGGTAAAGTGTATAATGGCTTTGCCCCATTTTTATTATATACAGATTTTCTGATTTTTATTCCTAAAAACAGTATATTTGTGAAAAATATACGACAAATGAATTACATAGACGTTTTGCCTCAAATTAGACATCAAATGTTTTTGGCTCGTATTGTTATGACAGACTACAATGTGGAGGACCAAATGGTTATTCGTATTGTTGCTAGGCGCAATGATGGAACCTACATGACTAAAGTCATAAAATATCCAGAGCCAGAAGTTGAATACAATGGAGAAATATTAGTTTATTTCTTTGGCATGTCTAAATCTCTTATAGCTCAAATAGTAGATGTAAGGATAAATGGTGTTGATGTTCATGTACATAGTACAGAAATAGATGGTAATATAACTGCAAGATATGATGATAGTATAACTAGAATACCTTGGGCAGAAGATATGAATAACATCAAACTAGAATTTGAAGTTATAAATACTAATAATCCCAAGAATCTAAGAATAGACGATCAATCGGAATGGGGAATATTAGCAGATAGACCAGCTATTATCAACATAAAGGCTCCAGGAAGAGATGAGCCAGTTACGCATTATCTTGGCAAGAATCAAATAAATATGTTTAATAGTATGACATTAGGTATAAATTGTGATGATCCAGATCATAAGTTTATAAATGTACCTGATGGAATATACGACATACAGATAGTAGGTAGTCCATCTACTTATCATTTTGAACGCAAATATTTGAAAACAGATATTATGCGCTTGAACTTAGATAAGGTATGGGCTAGGGCTGGCATTCTGTGCGACCATGAGGACGATGACCTTATGGAAAAGATAAAAGAGGTGGAGTTCGTTTTGGCCGCCGCAGAATCAAATACAAGACTTGGTAATATACAGGAAGCGGAAGAGTTGTTTAAGAAAGCCGAGAAGCTGATGTATATTATCAATAACTGTGAAGATTGTGGGTGCAAAGTATAACAATTAAAATATATTAGAATATGAGTGCATGTGGATGCGGTGGAGGAGCAATATCCTCAACTCCAAAAAGTAGAGCAGTAGCTGTTAATTTGACTACTCCTAAAGCACAAAGTAGTGCTGTATGTATTAAGAAATATGATGAGTTAGCTACTTTGGATAGAAAAGTAATAGCTCTTCATAGTAAATTTAAGTTCTCTCAAATAGGATATCGTTATGCTGAGACTCAAAAAATAATTCGCGGTTGGATTAGAGATCTTAATAACAAGTGTCCTGATCCTGATGAATTAAAGGAGTATTCTGAATATATTAACGGAGAGTACGCCAAATATTTTAATGCTGTTAAGTGATGTCTGGAATAGGAAGTACACAACAGATTTTATTTCCAGATGATTATCTGTGTGAATGTGCTGACAATTTCATATCTTGTAAAGCGAAACAGTATATTCAATACGATAGATACAAAATAGGAAAAACTCCTGATATAGATTTTGTATTGAAAGTAGACCGGATAAGGAGAATAGTCTGTGAAGAAGAGTGTGGCTTATGTCCTGAAGAAGTGGTTAAGTTAAAAGAACGTTTGAATAAGATGTTGTCATGAAGGAAATGTACTATAATGTCACCTATCAAAAGGCATTCAAGAAATCTGATTGTAAAGAGGATCTTGGTACAACTGAATTATTCATTGTGCCAGAAGCTCAATTCTGTTCTACTATTAGCCAGCAAGACGCGGACAATAAAGCTAGAGAATATGCAGAAGTAGAGGGTCCTATTTTTGCTAATAGAGTAGGTGGGTGCTGTAATGTTTTTTACTCTAAAAAACAGGAAGGTGATTTTTATAGTAAGAAATGTCCAGAAGGTCAGGCTCAGGAGACACCCACTCACTTCGTTGTTGAAGCCGGGGCTTTCTGGTCCACGGAGAGCGTAGAGGATGCCAACCGTGAGGCTAGAAGATACCTTGATTGCAAGGGGCAGGCTGCGGCGGATTCTTCTGGAATGTGTATGACAATATACTACAACGAGGAACAACATGGATGGTTTTCCAAACGTTGTAAGCCAGGATGGAAGGGTCCAGAGAAATATAGAAGGATATTGGCTGGTACTGTATCTTCTTTTATTAGCGTAGAAGATGCTAATAATAAGGCTAAAGAGCAATTACAGATAGAAGGTCAAGAATGGGTTAATTTAAATACTAAATGCGAACCCGAATCAGAATCAGATTTGTGTTCAGAATATGAATTTTAAAGTATGGATATAGTTTTTGATCCCAGTTCGGGAAACGGTAATAAAGCAGTTAGTGTTTCATCTTCTTTAAATGAAGGTATAGATACTTCTGCTACATATAAAGTTGCAACAAATAATGGAGCGGTATCTAGGAATGTTGTTGTAAACCAATTGGGTAAAAGAGAGGTGTTTTCTGTTAAGAACGGAGATGATTATGAATCTTTTCTTTTATCAGATGGCGGTACGTTTAATGTATTAAAAGCGCAGTATGCAAATGGGTAACTGTAATACTTGTAAAGATGATCGTCCGGATATATTGAGAAGTAATATCAGTATATGCGGAGATGATTGTAATGATTGCACCGATCAGTGCGATATATCTCCAAAACAGTGTGATTGTCCTGTGGGGCACATAGGGGGCGGTTGTGTTCATTACAATGGGTGCAAGACATTCATCAGCCAGATATCTCCTGGGATGACTTTCGATCAAGTTGTTTGTAACATTGAAAGAGTGTTTGACCTTATTGATAGAAAGTTTGAAGAATACTGTAACAGAATAAATGAATTGGAAGCAAAAGTTGAAGAATTAGAAAATAAAGATAGACATGGCGAAGGATGTGATGAATGGGAAGGGTCTCAGCAAGTGTGATATATTTAAGCCCAAAGTAGACGAAACCCCAGTTCCTTGCCCTGGGGGATATCATAGCACTGATTGTGTCTATGTTTCAGATAAGGTGGAATATGACAAGCTAGGGCTAGACCCTATGAGTCCTCTCTCTGAGCTATTGAATAAATTAATATGTAGGTCGGAAGAACAAGAGAAGATTATTGGTAAGTTAAATAGAAAGGTAAAAAGATTAGAAGATGGCTATTAGAAATAACAGAAACTGTTATGGCGAGCATGATTCGTGTTGTAGAGTACCTCAGTGTGACATCCCTTCATCTAATATTTATTATGATGGGGTGGATATGCCAGAGGCCGGATTGCAACATGGAGCGCCACTTAATACAGTGTTAGAGAATTTGGCTAAGTATGTGCAAAGAAGCATTAATATTAGTGGTTCTATTACGGTAGAGCATTTCGAGGGGATATCCAGTGTTCGGTTACAGGATACGCCCGCGGAGGTGCTTCAGGTATCTCATTGTGGAGGTGTTCTTCCCCCAGATGCTTATAAGGTAAATGGCAGGAATATCTTATTCTGTAAAGACTATTGCCTTAACGCCAACGAGTTTGCATCTGTGCAGGTTATTTATAGAGTTAAATCAGATTCTAGTTACGGATTTAGATGCTAAGGAGGATAGAATATGGCGATAGATAAGCAATGTAAAGGTTTTATTTGTGGTAGTAATCTTGTTAATGGTTCTGTCACAATAGACAAAATAGATAAAGAATCTTTCACTGAGTTTGTTAAAGAAATTATAGAAAGTTCAGTAACGGAAAATTGGTTTCAACAGGCTATTTGTGATGCTCTAAATAATTCAGTGGATTCAGACTGTATAGAAAGCTTCTTCAAGAAGTTATTTAAATTATTTACTAAAGAAGAATGGTTTAAAGATTTAATTTGTAGTTTAGGTTGTACAGCACCAGTAGAAATATTTGATGTTATACCTACAGATATAACATTCACGAAAGAAGGTGGTGAGTCAGAAGTTCAAATTATAGTAGCTGACGGATCTGAGTGGGAATTAACGCTTTAAAAATAAGGAGGATCTATGAGTAAGAAAATGTATAAAATGGATTCTGGCGATTGGTTGAGTTCCGATATCACCGAGGGCGAAGGAAGAGGCGTTGTGAAGTTTTCTACAAAATCATGGACTGGGCGCGAAGATCGAATGACCATTCGCGTTGTTCGTTCTGATAAGAAAATGAAGGCTGTCACTATCAGACAATTGGGTGAACCTGTTCTTGAAATATCTGAGAGCAGGTTAGATTTTCCTATAGGTGGTGGTGATAAGCAGATTATGATTACAACTAACGCTGCTTCTTTAAATGCTTTAATAACTAGCGATTACAAAGTAAAATCTGTTATTAAAGCATTTACTACAGCCAGTGGATTAAATATCCAGGTTAATGATATTAAATTAGATTATGGTTTCCCTGGAGATCCTGGTCTTGAAGGTGTATTCCAAGTATCTTTGATTGTTTCTTTGCCTAGTAATGAAGGGGGAGATGAGATTAATGAGAATATTACTATTAATGGTAAACTCATATCTATTACCCAGCCAGGTAAGGTTGTTCCTTATATCAAGTTAGATAAAGAATTTGAAGAAATATCTGGTGATGATACTTTGAGTACCTTAAAGATATCAAGTAACTTGGATAAATACGATATAGAGATAATTGAATGTAATGAAGAGAAAACTGTAGATATTATATTGGATAAATATGATGTTAATCTCAGCAACACTGGTACTCCTCAGACATTCAATATTACTACTAAACCTGAAAATTTAGCATGGAGGATTCAAGAATGATAAATGATTGTTGGGCTAAATTAAGTAAAACACAGGGTGAACGTAATACCACTTTGAATATATTTTTTGACAGAAACGAAACTGGATATAACAGATCTGTAAAGATTAGAGTTAAAGATCCTAATGGTGATGTAGTTGAAGAATATGTTTTGGTTCAGAAGAAAAGAGAAGTCTTGGTTTATAAAAACGAAAGACAATCTAAAGAGTTCACCAAGGAGGGTTGTAAGTCTCCTACAGAAAGAGGAGAAACCTTGGAATATGTAGTTCCAGCAGGTAGATATACCTCCACTATAAGCCAGGAAGATGCTAACAACAAAGCCCTGGAAGATATAGAAAAATATGGTCAGACATGGGTTAATGACAATGCTGTTTGTAAAACTGTTTTGTGGTATAACACAAGACAGGAAAAGACGTTTACTAGAAACGATTGTGATCCAGACACCCAGGTAGGAAGTCAAGAAACGATGGTTATAGAAGCTGGCACTTTCTCATCTACCATTTCTCAAATGGATGCTGACAATAAGGCAGCTAATGAACTTAATACCAAAGGCCAAGCATATGCCAATTCACATGGTACTTGTACTACAGTAAAATGGTATAATACTGAAAAGAAAAAGTTGTTCCCAAAAACAGATTGTTTGGTAACAGAAGTAGGTTCTAATGTAGAATATGTTGTTCCAGCAAAAACATATTCTTCAGCTATATCTCAACAAGATGCTGATAACAAGGCGTTGGAAGATCTAGAAACAAATGGACCACTTTACGCTAATGAACATGGTTTCTGTGCAACAACATTATGGTATAGCGCAAGACAATCTAAGGTATTTACAAAGAATGATTGTGAATTAGGTTATATAGGAACCGATTACGAATATGTTGTAGAAGCTGGTAAGTATAGTTCTGAAATATCACAGGAAGATGCAGACCAACAAGCTTTGGATGATATAGAAAAGAATGGACAAGCACAGGCTAACTTAAATGCTACCTGTATTGAAGATCCTAATTTCTATACAGGTCGGGCAAGCAAAGAGTTTACTAAAAATGATTGCGAAGAAGGTTATTACGGTTCTACTGTAGTAGTTACCCAAAACGATGTAACAGGTGGTCCGTTTACTTCAACCGAATCTCAGGCTGATGCGGATGCAAAAGCTATGGCTGCGGTAGAAGCCCAAGGGCAGGATGTAGCTAACGCCAAGGGAACATGTACAGCTAAGCCAGTTTATACCGGTGTAGCAAGTAAATCGTTTACTAAAAACAATTGCGCGGAAGGTGCTGTTGGTAGCAGTGTCACAGTTACTCAGGATGATGTAACAGGTGGTCCGTTCACTTCTTATGATTCACAAGAAGAAGCAAATGCATTGGCATTAGCAGCAGTAGAAGCTCAGGGACAGGAAGTAGCCAACAACAAAGGCGTTTGTACTTGGACTGGTGTAGCAAGTCAAGAATTTAGAAAAAATGATTGCGAAGAAGGACAGACAGGAAGTGCTATAACTGTAGATCAGGATGATGTAACAGGAGGTCCGTTTACTTCAACAGTATCACAAGCTGATGCAAATGCTAAGGCTTTGGCTGCTGTTCAAGCACAAGGACAAGCTATAGCTAATGCAGCGGGCAGTTGTGATGATATTATAGTTTATACTGGTAAATACAGCGCGCAGTTTACTCCTCAATGTGAATCTTGTCATACAGGTGTGCCGATGACAGTAACACAGAACGAGGTGGGCGGTCCATTCACTTCAACGATATCACAGACTGACGCGGACGCTAAGGCACAAGCTGCCGTGGAAGCAGGAGGTCAATCATATGCTAATAAAAATGGTGTATGTAATCCTGACAGTAAAGATCCTGTATGGACTGATGCTACCCCTGAAGAATTGAGATGTTCTGAAGGTAAATCTCAGAAGAAGCAGATAAATACAAATGAATGCTCTGATACATATAATTCTGAACGTTGGGTAGATGGAGGTAATAAGACTTGTCAATGGCAAGGAACTTATTCAGAGGTATTCCAGCGTAATGATTGTGCTATAGCTGATTCAGGATCAGAAGTAGAAGTAAATGAAACAATGGTGGAAGGACATCCGTTTATTTCATTTATCTCTCAGGAAGATGCTAATAACTTAGCTAAAGCCGCTGTTAAAGCGCAAGGTCAGGCTGTTGCTAATGCACAGGGTGTTTGTAAGTTTGTTGGTACATATAGTAAACAATTCGCTAAAGACAATTGTGGTACTTGTCAACATGGTGTTCCTATGACAGTAACGCAAGACAATGTAGGTGGTCCATTCTATTCTATGATATCCCAGGCTGACGCTGATAGACAAGCAAGAGAAGCTGTAGAAGCTAATGGTCAGGCTTACGCTAACAAGAACGGAAGTTGTGAAGCCGACAGCACCGATCCAGTTTGGGTTGATTCTGATCCTCTGGAAACTCGCTGTCAAAACGGTGTTTCTCAAAAGAAACAGATTAACACCAATTCTTGTTACGGTGGCGAAGGCACAAGATGGATAGAAGGAGGCGGTTTGACTTGTACATGGACAGGTGAATACCATAAACAATTTACTAAAGTCTGTGATGGAACAGGTGTTGGTAGCACAATAACTGTAGATGAAACTATGGTTACAGGCGGTCCGTTTATTTCAACAATCTCTCAGGAAGATGCTAATAATAAGGCTAAAGCTGCTGTAGAAGCACAAGGTCAAAGTATTGCAAATTCCCAGGGAACTTGTACATGGACTGGTAAGGCAAGCAAATCTTTCCAACGCAATAACTGTTCTACATGTTATACTGGTAGTACTGTATTAGTAAATCAAGATCTGGTAGGAGGTCCGTTCACTTCAACTGTATCACAGGCCGATGCAGATGCTAAGGCTTTGGCGGCTGTGAATGCACAAGGACAGGCGGTTGCTAATAAGAACGGGGATTGTGTTGAGGACGACAGAACTGCAACGTGGACCGATACAGGTTCTACTCAATGTAATGGATGTTCTTCTGAAAAACAACAGAGGGATACAAACTCTTGTTCTTCTTCTTATAATACTACTAAATGGGTATCTGGAGGCGGAAGAGACTGTTCTACTAATGGATCTTGGGGGTCATGGTCTTATAGCTGTGATGGATGTACTTATGTTAGAACAAGATCTAACTCATGTGGTGGATCAGAAACTAATAGGACTTCAAATTCTTCGGATTGCGGCTCTTGGTCAGAACAGCCTTGGGGAGGCGATTGCTCAGGAACTTATTCTATCTATTACGAAAGAAATAGTTGTAGTGGTTCTACAAGAGAATCTAGAAGAGTTCAGGTAGATGGACAATGCGGATATTCTTCCTGTACAACTTCTTGGATTGATACTGGAAATACTCGCTGTCAAAATGGTACTTCACAAAAAGAACAATACGATTCTTGTAATAGCAGCAATAAGCGTTGGGTAAGTGGAGGTACCGCTTGTACAGCCACCAATACTGAGCGTAAATGTAAATCAGATTGTTTATGCGACACCTGCGTAGAAGCTGGTACTGTTAGCGGAAGTGGATCAACAACAGCTAATGCACAAACTGATGCTAATAACAAAGCTCAAACTCAGGCTAATAACATGAGCTGTGATATGAGTTGCTATACGTTTGTAATGAGACAAGGTACAGATAGTCAAAGTGTATCTTGTAATGCTACTTCAGGGTTAGCTTATTTGGATTCTAATGCAAATGGTGAAGCTGTTGGTGCAACAGGCACTTCCAATGTTAGCTGGATTACCAATATCTCTGTTATAAGAAATCAATTAACATCAGAGATAACACATGGTATTACTTGGAGTATGCAATCCAACCTCACTTCTTCATCTCGTAGTGGAATAATAACATTAACTCAAGAAGGTTCGGGTAAGACAATTAGTATTAGTGTAGAACAAGAAGCGTGTGAGGAAAAAGAAGGGACCGTAAGTGCTATATTGCGACTAACTCCTGAAAAATCATGGTATTCTGGCACAGTGTCTTTTTACAATACAGAAACCTCAAATACTTATAGGGTATTATTTAAGGATGGTGAAAATGGAAAATTAAACAGAGTATCTGCTCCAGCCGGAGAATACACAGTGTCTGTTAGTACAACATGCGTGAGATGCACATCATCACTTCCGGGAGGCGTGGGTGACTGTATGTCGGTTTTGTCTGTTATGTTAAGCTCAAAGAAAGTTACAGTAACAGGAGGTAAGGATACCAATGTGGCTGTAAACGTTGTCGCTGATTGTACTAGTTAAACTTAAAATTTTATGATAAATTTCATATAGTATTTATAAACAAAAAAAAGAGTAGGAAATTAATCCTACTCTTTTTATTTAATAAACCTATTAATTATGCTTTGGTAACCCCACTTACATCCCAACAAACCTCAGTTTGATCGTATCCGCAATCTCCGTCTTTTGGTACTTCTGTAGAAGTATAGAAAAACATTCTACCAAACTCCATGTTTGCTTCTCTCCATCCTGTTATAGTTCCATTTATAGATGTTTCACCATAAGGTAATTTGACATAAGCAGATACCTGACAATACCCGCCACTTATATATGAAATACCAAAATATATATCACGATTCATTGCTACTGGTGTATATAAATCATAAAGATATACAAAATGATTTACATCGGGCTGACTTAAAACTTTGACAGTACCTGTGATTCTTATACCTGGATTTTGACCTACTGCATAAGTGATTGTCTTGCCTGATACACCTTGTGTTATAGTCACACTAGCATCTCTATGAGATCCACTTCCGTTGTCTGTAACAGTAGCTGTAGCTAAGTGTGTAGAACCTTCATAACCTCCAGGCAAAACGATGCCACTACCAACAGAAACTATAGTAAATCTAAGCCATTCAGGATCACCTGATTTAGATATATCAACAGTATTTCCCTGGCTATCCAGACTTTTTATACCTAAAATATCAGATTTATTTGTGTAACATGCAAATGTTCCAACAGCTTGATTAGATCCGTTAATAAACTCTAATGTGTAGCAATCCGTCTTGCAAGTCATGTTATTAGCCTGAGTTTGAGCTTTGTTATTAGCATCAGTTTGTGCATTAGCTGTTGTTGATCCACTTCCGCTAACAGTACCAGCTTCTACGCAGGTGTCGCATAAACAATCTGATTTGTGTTTTAATATAAATTAAATCCATTCAATAGTTGGTATCTCAATAAAAATTACTAATATTGCAAGTGCAATATTGTTTATTTAATTTAAAAATACACAGATCATGGCTTGTAGCAAAAAAGAAACCCGACAGGGTGGTGGTATTGGTAAAAAGATACGCAAAGCAGAAGAAAAACGTCAGGGAGGCGGAATAGGTATGAAAGTTCGTAAAAGTGCTGAAAAGCGTCAAGGCGGAGGAGTTGGTTTTAAAGTGCGTAAAAAGAAGACCAGTTCAAAAAAGTGATTTTAAATCAAGTGGGGATGGCGTTAGTTGTCCCCACAATGTATAACTTAATTTTATAATAAATCCTATGAAAAAGAGTATTAGCAGTAGAGAGTACAAATTCTGTTTTTATTTTGTTGAGTATATGCCTGTAGCTATGCAGGTAATAATACTTTTGAACATTTTTGATTATTATTATCCCGTTAGTTTAACTAATTGGTTATATCCTTTCTTAGGTCATTCAGTAGCGTTTGACTTATTGCTTCTTTCATTTTCAAGAATGTTTAAGTTTCGTATATGGCATAGGCTACTTATTTACAGTATGCTATTCAATATAATACTTGAATGGGTGATCGTGAATTTTAGTATACCTATGGAATATGATTTGGTTATTGGAATCATCTTAGCAATAAGTTTGATTTTCATAATTTCTTCAGTTATATTAAGATTTAAATTAGGTTGCATTAGAGATGAGCGAAAAGATTCTGACGGAGGGGCTTCGTGAAGGGGCGGCTGTCGTATGCGATAAAATTAAAGAAATGTTTTTAAATGGAGAATGTGATCATTTGACCGCTGATGACTTAGAAACATGGATGAAATTATCTTCACCTGCTAAGTTCTTTACTGGTGAAGAAGCTATTAAATATACTGGATTAGGGAACAGTAAGTTTTATGATTATAGAAAAGCTGGACTTATTGCCCCTCCTGAAAAAATAAGAGGATATCCTAAACCATTATATAGTAGAAGCGCTTTAGATAATGATTTAGAACATATATCTAAATTGAGTGATAAAGAGATTCGCCGTAGGGTGTTATCTGCGAAAGGAGGCTGGGCATGATAACTAATGGTGAATTTGTATCAAGGGTTGTAAATGATCTTAATTCTCTTAATAAAGATTCTCATATAAGTAGAAGATGGATTCTTAATATAGGTAGGACGAAAGCTGAATCTTATGTAGCTCAAAAATGGGATGATGGTCATTTATTAGAAGATGCTAATCTTGTCACTTACGTATCTTGCGTTAAGATGATAGAAGTAAATAAAATTGATTGCTGTGATGCTGAATTTGAGCTATGTGGTGTTTTAATGAGATCAGAAGAAAGATTGCCAGGTATAATATATTCAACATTTGGTCCTCTTGTTGTTTCTGTGTCAAATGTAGATAATACTAGGTTTTATCGTTATTCTAATATAAGAGCTTATAGAACTCAACAAAAAAGAAAATACGCGAATAAAGCAAGAAAGTTTTATTATGTTCATGATGGATATTTATATATACCAGATGAGCGAATAGAAATAGTAAACGTAGCTTTCTTTACAATGAAGAGGCGAGAGGCTTTGAAAATTTCTATGTGTAAGCCTACTGATGATTGTAAATCAGAATGGGAATATGATTTTATATATCCTGTTAAATTAATAGAGAATATAGTGTCAGAAACCATTAGAGAAGCTAGTATGAAAATACAGATTCCAACAGATGAGAATCCTAATATGGATAAAAATACTTAATTTACATAGTAAAATATTTGCAATATATAGAAAACTTGCTATGTTGTCATTATAAAGTAAAAGAAGCACAGAAAAAACTTATCAAAAAGTTAGATAATGATGCATAAAGCTTTCAAATACAGAATATATCCAAACAAGTCTCAGGAAGAGTTGCTTTCTAAGACATTTGGGTGTATTCGTGTTGTTTGGAATGCTAACGTGGAATCATTTAACTCTTATGATAAAGACAGTAATCCTAATCCTAAAATCATTACTAAATCTGATTTGGTAATTGATAAGCCTTGGTTGAATGAGGTATCAGCTGCTGCTATACAACAGAAGATAAGGGATTTTGAGGAGACTACTAGGCAGTTCTTTTCTAAAACAAGGAAAAGGAAAACAAATAGACCAGTTTTTAAAAAGAAATCAGGAAACCAGTCTTATAGATTACCTAATCAGAAATTCTCATTAGTAAATGATAAAATAAGATTAGAAAAGATAGGTTGGATAAAGATATCTATAGATAGGTCTATTCCTAGTGATTCCAAAATGTTGTCATGTACAATATCTAGGAATTGTTGTGGTAAGTACTTCGTTTCTATACTTGTAGATACGGTTATACATCACAAGGGAAAAACTGGCAAAACAGTCGGAATAGATTTAGGTTTAAAACATTTTGCCACCCTGTCTGATGGGATTGTGATTGACAATATCAAGTTTTTCAGAGAGAAACAATCTGAAGTATCTAAAATCCAGAAACATTTAAGCCGTAAAAGCAAAGGAAGTAATAGATATAGGAAGAATAAACTAAGAATAGCTAGATTACACAACGAAATAGCTAATAAGAGAAATAACTTTCTGCATTGTGTTACTACATCCTTGGTGAATAACTATGATGTTATTTGCATAGAGGATTTGAATGTTTCCGGGATGTTGTCAAATCACAAATTAGCTAAAGCGATATCCGATACAAGTTTTCATCAATTTCGATCCATATTAGAATATAAATGCAAGTGGTATGGAAAAGAGTTTGTTGTAATAGACAGGTTTTATCCATCATCAAAGACATGTTCTAAATGTGGATGGAAGAAAGATGATTTAACTTTATCGGATAGGGTTTTCAAGTGTGAAAATTGCGGTGTTGAAATCGACAGGGATTTGAATGCCTCAATAAACATAGAGAGGATAGGAGTTGATATCCTCTATAATCGGATGCAGAGCACCGAGGTTACGAGGTGTGATGAAGCGTTTAGAATGAAGTAGTAAATTATGAATTTTCTATGATTTACTATGAAATTTGCAACTATGGATTCAAATCAGAAAAGTCAAACAGTACAATAGCGTTTCAAAAAAAAGAGTAGGAAATTAATCCTACTCTTTTTTTATTAATCGCAAGGACTTTCTACGATAACTCTATATTCCCTCGTTTCCCCTTCAGGTATTTCAACCGACATGGTTGTTTGTCCTATGCTTTCTATATAATTCTCTATAGCAGCTATATATGGATCTGTAGAAGAACATTTAGTGTATAAAGTTCCATTAAATTCTAGCCTATACGTTCCACCTTTTTCCAGCAATTGTGTAACGGTGTGATCATGGGCCATATTTTCAAAGTCTATTTTATACACCTTGCCCGTGCTTATATGTGTAGCACTAATAGAGCCTTTAATCATTGTGTTGTTTCTACCAGAACCTACTGGATACACTTCGAACCTGAAAGATAAATATGTGCTTTTGCTTGCGCACGCTTCTTGTTCTACACTAATACTAATTGTCTTACCCGTACTAGATTGAGTTAACACTATTGTTCCACTACGAGATGAAGAAGTGAGGTTGTATATTTTTTTCGTATATTTGAAAAAAAATATATATATATGAGGAGAAGATATATGTCACAATATGGATTGACAAATGATTGTATTCTTAAATCATTTATGTTGCGTTTGGATACAGCAACCAATGGGGATATATTTATGTTGGTGTCTAAACCTGATGGTACAGGAGGAGCTACTATTCTAGCTGACGATCCAGTTACAGTGGATAATTTTGAATTGATATATTCAAGTAGAGATGTTGATTTCAATTTGGTTCCAACTGTTGCTGGGCAATCTGTTGTTTTAGCTACGGATGTAAAACCTTCAGCTAATGGTTTCTATATTTATAAATTTAGCTATAAAAACGTTAGTTTTATTATCAATATAGTTATAATGACATCATATAATCCTCGGTTTGATGTATTATACAGAGAGTTTGGATTACAGGTTACAGAACAATTAAGAACATCTAGCTCTTGTACTGGTAATAATTATATAAGGTTAGTATTTGACGAATAGATATGAAAAGAACTAGTATATGCAATAATTATTTTGTATCATTCTACAAAAGAATGATGAAAAGGAAACAGGTCGGTAAGAAGCGTATAATATCTGATAGGGATAAAGTAAAGAAGCTACAGAATATTATATGGGAGACTGTGTTAGAACATTATATACAAAACGAAGGAGGGGTATATATTGATAACTTTGGTTATCTTTGTCATATCATAAATCCTAAAAGGAATTTTGGTATCAATCATTTGATTGGAGAGGTTATGAATATTCATACAAATGGTTACAGATATAGACATGTTGTTTTAGATTTTTCTCCTAAGAGCCAGTATTATCATATTGATTTAAGTACTTTAACCAAGAGAAAAAGCAGAAACAAGAAATATAAATTCCTTTATAGGGAGGTATGTGCTAAAAGGCATTTAGGGAAAGTGCCTAGGATTCCAAAAGTGTTTAAAGAGGAGGAATTAAAGTGCAGGTAGAAGAATTTTTAATAGAATTGAAAGCGTCTCTTAGAACTTATGATAAAAGAGATATAATAGATGATGCATCTATATATAGATGGATAGAGATAGCTTTAAAAAAGTTTGGGGGCGACATAACTGTCCCCAAGGATGTGGTGCTTGATGTGAAGCGTAAACAGGCGGTCATACCAGGGGACTACTACGATCTCATTCTGGCCTACCGGTGCGACTTTGCTGGCTACGAGATACCAGACGGGAAAGAAGTCATTCCAGAATTACAGAACACTTTTGCTTGGAAGGAGCGCACAGAAAGAAGTTACAGATGGTGTTCTTGCGAAGAATGTTGTAAAGACGAATGCGAGAAGACGATCATAGAAAAATTCTATATCAATACACCAAAGAATGTTCATGAAGTAAGATGCCATTATAGGAAGCCAGTTCCTTTGAAATTAGCTAAACCTATGATGAAAGACATGTGTCTTACCAAACAAAGAAATATGTTTAGTAAAGACAGTCCGTTTGAAATAAATATAGTAAACGGTAGTTTATTTGCTAATTTCGATGGACCTGTGTATATGAAATATAAAGCTCTTCCTTTTGACGGCAAAGGGGAGATATTTATTCCAGATACACCGCAGGGATTGTTGGCAGATTATGTGGAGAATTATGTAAAAATGAGACTATTTGAGGAATGGATGTACAATGGTGAAGTTGCTGGAGCGGCTGATATATTTAAACTGTATTTCCAACAAGATCTTGTTAAACTAAAGAATGCAAAGGCAGAGGTTAAGATGATGAATTGGACTTTAGCTGATTTTTATAAACCTCTTGAAAGAGCCAAGAAAAGATATAGTGTGTATGAGAGAATGACGCCCATGATTGATAATGTGATAAAGATTGTATGAGAAGAAGATATATGAGTTACAACATTAATAAAGGATCAGTACCGCTGTATTGCTATACACTTAGTACTTCAACACAAACTCTTTTAAGATTGTCTTCAAGTGTATACATATCAACAAGTACACAAATAGGGAATTTAAGTGACTATGTAACATTGAGTAATTTCGAACTTTTATATACGCGACTTGGAGAAACACCTACTTTGAATTTAAATTATAGAACGGATGGTTTGATAGAATATTCACTTGGTGATTATAGTTCAGGAAGTACATATTTGTATAAATTTACTCTAAATGATATTGAAGTGTATATGCTGTTTGGAAACACCTTGTATATACAAGACGTAGCCAAAGATTATGGAATAAAAATATCGAACGGGTCACGTAATATTCCTATATTTTTGACATACTCCCACAGCTAAAGCGAACGGGATTCTTGGATACAAACGTATGACACCCTGATGTTGCCATCGTTGGAATTACTCATACTCTCCAATTCGGAAATGCCCTTCCGAAGTATATTTTTAGA
>ERZ773235.2345-NODE-2345-length-16139-cov-5.076971_pt1 | contig 16139 bp, 22 predicted proteins | sample MGYA00580522_ERZ773235 | MGnify/ENA primary metagenome ERZ773235 (study PRJEB29015, sample SAMEA2737797) | human gut metagenome | biome: human gut; feature: human-associated habitat; material: faeces | place: China | collected 2012 ...
CTATAATTGATATGTATTTTGCTAATTATTTTAATATAGAATACATAGGTAAACCATTGTTTTAGGAGGTAAATAATGAAATATATAGTAGGAATAATGTGTATTATAGTTAGTATATTAATGTATTTGCATTTAGACATATTTAAAGATACACAAACGATACTTGGAACAGTATTTTTTATATTAGGCACCATATATTTAGGATTTAAAAAAGAAGATTAGGAGGTTAAGTGATATTAGAGAAAAAATTAACTATTAAAGAATTATTTGATGAAATGAAAGTATTAAAATGCAGATTAATTAAGATAGCAGAAAAAGAACATAGATTAATGAGTTTAGTTACAGCTATTACTTGGAAAGATATTGTTGTAGGGGGTGGTAAAAAGGGAGATATAATGTTAAATAAATTTGTTAAGAAAGAAGAATTAGAAAGTGAGTTTGACATCGTAAAAGCATCTTATGACTCATATAAAGAGCAAGCAATTAATGAAATCAGAGAAATGATAAGATCCAAACCTATAGAAGAATGTATAGTATATTTTAGAGATTCATTAAAATGGAAATGGAATGACATTTGTAAAATCTTCAATTATTCATTAAGACAGTGTCATAATTTGTATAATAAAGGTAAAAATAAGTGAATTGCATATTATTGCACACTATTGCACATTGATTTGGTATACAATGTTATTGTGGAAGATTACACAAAGAGTGTCTTTCATACCTTTACTGGTCCAAAAACCCCAGTCGGCTTAATAGCCGATGTGGAAGATAATACGCAAGTTACTATTCTTGGGGGATTTAATATTATATTATGTTCTATGTCATCTTATATAGTATTAAATTCAGAAAAATAGAAGCCGATAACAGCTAACAGGTTTAAAAAATGTTCTTTTTTATACCTCCTTTCAAATCGTATTATCTTGCACATTGTCTATAAAGGACAATAAAATCACCGTGCTACTATTATTAGCAGCATAGAGTAGATATATGAACGGATTTTATATCTTAAAGTATTCCAAAGATAAAATCTATTGCAATAGTTATATCTATTCTATGGTACTAATAATGTACTAACATTGACCCTTTGCGGTCCAAACAACCATTTAGGTTGTTTTTTTATAAGTACTGTACTGATGATATTGACGATAGTATAAGATAAATGCACTAGAGTTACTTTAAGTAGGCTCTGGAAATTTTGGTGAAAATCCAAATATATATCATTAGTACAGTATTTATTAAAAAGAAGGGAAAATTATATGATCATAATTGGTTTAGCATTATTAATAACAATAGCAAGTATAGCAATTATACTTAATATACTAAATGATTATAAATAAGCGGGATAGTGTAACGGCAACATATTAGTTTCAGAGGCTAAAGAATAATGGTTCAATTCCATTACCCGCAACCAGTTTATGAAAGGAGGATAATATGGTAGAAGTAGAAGTTATAATACATAATTTTAAAGATTTAGAAAATAAAGATTTAGGTTTATTACAACCAGGTTATAAATATAAAGTATCAGAAAAAAGAGCAAAATATTTGTCTGATAAAAAAATAGTTAAAATAATCAGTAAAGAAAATAAAAAAAACAAAGAGGGTGAGTAAATATGAACTTGGATAAGTATATAAGAATGGCATTAACAAATTTATCCAAAAAATATAAAATCACTATAATAGAAATAACATTTGCAAAGGAAGAAAAAATTAGTAAAAATTATACTGTATCATATGAAGAACTAAATTCAGAAAAAATCAATCCGCAAAAAATAGTATTTAAAAATAAAAAATCTTTAGTAAGTTGGTTATTATGTCTAAAGTAAGAACTAAATTAACTGATAAAAAGAAAAAATTAATAATAGCGGATTATATTGAATGTGGTAATTACTCAGAAGTTGCAAGAAAACACAAAGTTTCTGATACAACGGTTAGAAAACTTGTTAAGTCTGATAAAAACAGTTTGGAAAAAATCGAACAAAAAAAAGAAGAGAATACACAAGATGTCTTAGAATACATGGATACATTAAAAGACAGAAAAAAGAAAATTGTTGAAAAACTATTAAAAGCAATTGAAGATAAAGCAGATAATTTAGATAATTTTACAAATATAAAAGATGTTGCAAGTGCTTATGGGATAATAATTGATAAGGAACTCAAACTAAAAGAAATTAAAAATCAGACATCAAATACTGAAAGTGGAGTTGTGATTGTTGATGACTTGCCAAAATAAAACAGTAATAAAAATGAGTGATTTACTTATTCCTAAATACCATAATAGTTTTAATGATATTAAACATACTCATCAAATATATACAAGTGGGCGTGCTGGTACAAAGTCAAGCCGCGGTGCATTAAGAGCAGTTCGAAGAATTATCAACACAAGACCTGGTTCAGTAGTAATATTAAGAAAATTTCATAACAAGTTGAAGAAAACAGTATTTAATGAATGTAAAAGAGCTATTACAAGATTGAAAATTCCAAAAAATAACTTCAAAATAACAGTTAGCCCTATGCAAATAAAATATTTACCTACAGGTAATACAATTTATTTTACTGGTAATGATTCTATTGATGATACAAAGGGCATGATAGATGAAGATAGACCAATAGTATTAGTTGAATTAGATGAATTAACAGAATTTTTTGATAAAGGTGATGGAGAAGATGAAATTCAAAACATTGAAGCAACATTTATTAGAGGTAATGAAGAAGAATTTGTAATGGAATATTATTTTAATCCACCGAAAAATCCAAAAGCACCAATAATGGATTGGCTTAATAAAATGATTTTAAGAGAGGATTGTATTCATATTCATACTGATTATAGGGATGTTCCAGAGAGCTGGCTTGGAAAGAAATTAATTCAAACTGCTGAAATATTAAAAAAACTAGATGAAAAGATGTATAACTGGTTATGGTTAGGATTATGTACTGGTATTGATGAACTGATTTACTACATGTTCAATGAAGAAATACATGTCAAAGAATGTAGTGAAGAAAATTATAAAAATATGAAAGCTATAGATATTGGAATAGACTATGGGCAAATGAATGCAACAACATATGAAGCCTTTGGTATAGACTATGTTGGTAAATGTGTAAGAGGTATTGATGAATATTATTATAGTGGCCGTGATACTGGCAAGCAAAAAAGTCCAAGTGATTATGCATTAGATTTTAAAAAATTCAAAGATAGTTTAGAAAATGAAACTCAGTTGAAAGTTCGATTTGTATTTATAGATCCATCGGCCAAAGGTTTGGCGGAAGAAATTAAAAAAATATGTACTGATATTATAGTAAAAGATGCAAATAATGATGTAGCACTAGGAATATCAAGAGTACAAAAAATGTATTCATATCAAAGATTGTTTATATCTCCTAAGCAAAAACATTTAATAGAAGAAGAATATAAATATGAATATGATAAAGATTTATTAGATAAAGGTAAAGAAGTACCTATAAAGCAAAATGACCATTGTGAAGATGCAAAAAGATATTTAATAATGGGAATTTGGAAATTTATAAAAGTAATGTTACCAACAGTTGGAGGTGATGAAAAGGATGATAAGTAATTTATTAAGTAAAATAAGAGGATGGTGGAATAAGATGTTTGATTATAACAAAATAATAAAAGAATTTAATTTAGATATGCAAACTTCAAAAGATATGTTGGATGCATTTCAACAGTGGGCTGACATATTTAATTGTCATGAACCCTGGGTTGATGATAATACTATGTCATTGCATGTGGCTAAAACGATAAGTGAAAAAGTGGCTAAAGCAGTTACAATTGAATATAAAAGTGTTTGCAGTGAACCATACATAGATAAAATTTATCAAAAATTCTTAAATAGAAAAAGGGTTAATACAGAATATATGATTGGAAAATCCAGTATCTTCTTTAAACCATATTATTCGGATAATACAATTAAAATAAGTGTAATTCAAGCAGATAAGTTTATTCCGGTTAAATTCGATGATGATGGTAATTTGTTAGGTGCAATAGTATTAGATCAAATTACTGATGGTAGTGATGTTTATACTAGAATTGAATACCAAGAAATAAAGAATAATGTTGTTACAATTAGAAATATTGCTTATAAAGGCAGAAAAGATGGTGTAATATTAGAAAGAAAAATAAATTTAACTGATGTTGATAAATGGAAAGAAATTGAACCTGTAACTTCAATAGAAGGTGTTGATAGATTAATAGGTGGATTTGCCTCTATGAAAAATGCAAATACAATTGATAATTCATATCCTGGTGGTGTTCCTATTTGGTATCCAGCAATTGATACAATAAAGCAAATAGATAAACAATTTTCAAGAACACTTTGGGAATTTGAAGGAACAGAACTTGCTATTGATGCTGATGTCGGTATATTAGCAGGAGTTGAAACTGGAAAATATAAACTTCCTGAAAGAAAAAAAAGATTATTTAGAAAGTTAAATTTAGATGATACAAAGGATAAAACATATAATATTTTCAGTCCTGAAATTAGAGATACATCATTATTTAATGGTTTAAATGAATACTTAAGACAAGCAGAAAGTGAATGTGGTCTTGCTTTTGGTGTTTTATCAAAGATGGATGATATTGCTAAAACTGCTACTGAAATTAAGTCTGCAAAACAAGATTATTATGTTACGGTTGGAGATATTCAAGATTCTTTACAACACGCCTTTGATGATTTAATATATGGAATTTATATTTTATGTAAGCTATATGGTATTCCTGTTAAGAATGATTATGTTGTCGAACATGACTGGGATGACAGCATTTTAGTTGATAAAGATAGCACTCGTAATCAAGCCTTAATTGAAAGAAATAATGATATTACTAGTGATGTTCAATATATAATTGATACTAAAGGCTTAAAAGAAAAAGAGGCCATTGAGTATGTTAAGAAGCAAAAAGAATATCGTAAATTAACTGAAAAAGAAGAGAAAAAGGATCCTGAAGAAGAATAATGAAAAAATATGAATTTGATAATTTACTTAAACCTTTAATAGATATTTATGATGAAATAGAAATGGAAATTATTAAAGATATTTTAGATAGATTATTAACATATGATAAAAATCAAGGTTCTTTAAAATGGTATTTAGAAAAATCGAAAGAATTAAAAGTTCTTCAGCAAAAAGATTTAAAAATTATTAATAAAAATAAAAAGCAAATAGAAAAAATATTAAAAGATATTTTACATAGTGCTGGAACAAAAATTGATAATTTAGATAATTTAAAAAAATATTATGAGCAAGGATTAATTGATAAAAATCCTTTAGAACTTTTTGAAAGCCCATCCGCAAATAAATTAATTAATGAGGCATTAAAAGACACTTATACTATTATGGATTTGATAAATACAAAAGCAATAGAAGGTGCAAATTGGGCATATAAAAACATTATTAATAAAGCCTATATTGAAACTTCTAGTGGAATTTATACTTATACCGAAAGTATTAGAAATGCACTTGATAGTTTTGCCAAAGAAGGCATTAAAACTGTAAATTATGAAAGTGGATTAAGCTTATCAATTGAATCAGCAATTAGGAGAGATGTAGTTACTAGAGTAAATAAACTAGTTGGAGATTGTGAAATAGAGAATGCTAAATTATTGGGAACAAATTTGATGTATGTAGATCAACATTTAGGTGCTAGAGTTAGAACTAAATATACAAAAGAAGATTATGAAGTTCATGCAGAGTGGCAAGGTAAGAAATATATGATTGAGGGTTCTAATAATAAATATGATAATTTATATGAAAAAACTGGTTATGGAAAAATGTTGGGTTTAAAAGGCATAAATTGCTATCATCATATGCATCCAACATGGGAATGGGAAAAAATACCAGATAGAATAGATGAAGTAGAAAATAAAGAAAGATATGAACTTCTTCAAAGACAAAGAGCATACGAAAGAAATATTCGAAGTTTGAAAAGACAAAAATTAGTCGCAAAAGAAATGTCAAACAAAGAAGATATATCTGCAATCAATAAGAAAATAAAATCAACAAATTTAAAATTTGACAATTGGTTAGAAAAACATAGTTTAACAAGAGATTATAATAGAGAATATGTGTCAGATAGGAAGTGATTTAAATGAGCGAAATTGGTGGTATATGGCGAACAATAGGTGGCCGTAGGGTGTTCATAAAAGATGGTCAAGGATTAAAAGAAGCCATGATAGAGAGTAGAAAGTTCAAAAAAAATAATTTTTTTAGTGACAATAGAACAAATACAATAATAAACCAAAAGGACCTTGAAGTAGATAAAATCGTTTCTACTATAAAGCTTTCAAAGGAGGAGCATAGCGCTTGTAACGAGATTTTTGAAGAATTTAAAAAAAATAATAATGAAAATCTTATATTAATTGATAAAAATTCATTTGTTAAAAAAGGAAATATTACAACTTCTAATGACCATTCAACAGTTGGTTTCTCTAGTGAACAAGTAGAAATAATGAATGCTTCTGATGATAGAAGTTTAGTTGCAATTCATAATCATCCTGGAAACGGAACTTTTTCAATAAAAGACATTTATACTTGCTATGAATATGATAAAATAGGTGGTATAATGGTAGTTACAGAAGAATATGTGTATTCTTTGAAACCTGACTTTAATAAGTTTACTTTAAATATGAATAAAGGTTATGATATAGAATTTGAAACAAAATTAGGTGATATTAATGATGAATTATTAGGCAAGTATCCGATGTTTTCAAATAATCAATTATATCACATGGCATATAAAAAAATATTTGATGAAATGGGATGGGAATATGGAAGAGAAAAAAGAAATAAAAATTGATGGATTTGATGATAGAAATATCGAAAATCAAATTGAGAGAGTCTTGAAAAAAAGCAGAGAAAAAAGAGAATTAAATATTGATTTTTTAAATTTACTTGTTAATAGAATTAATAATGGTTTAAGCACTTTTGAAAAAGAGTTGAATTCTATTCCAGAAAAATATAAAAAACAATTTACAGAATTGTATAAAAATAGTAAAAAAGATTTATAATTACTACCATAGGGGACTGGAAACAGTTCCTTTTATAGTGCTTATAAATGCACTAAGTCGATATAAATATCGGCTTTTTTCGTGTGACATAGCAACGATAGGACTAGTAATATTTTAATTCACACGTGGACGTGACCACGAAAAAAATACGAAGGAGGAGAAATATATGAAACGTGAATTTTTAGAGGGCTTAGAACTCGATAAGGAAACCATTGATACAATAATGGCTGAGTATGGTAAAGTTACTCAAGGACTTAGAGAGGAAAAAGATACCTTAAAAACTCAACTTGATAGTGCTAACGATGAAATTAAATCTTACAAAGATATGGATATCGATAGCATTAAAAAATCAGCATCTGATTGGGAAACTAAATATAATGATTTAGTAAAAGAACAAAACGATGCAAAAGAAAAGAGTATTAGAGAAGAAAGAACTAATGCTTTTTTTAATGACATTAAATTTGCAAGTGAAAGTGCAAAAGCAGGAGTAATAGCACAATTTAATGCAAAAGACTTTAAGTATGATGAAGAGTCAAAAAAGTTTTTAGGAGCTTCTGAATGGCTTAAAGACTTACAAGAAAAGGACAGTGGAGCATTCCTTAGCAATGTTGCAAATCCTAAATTTACAACTAGCCCAAATGTTCCAAATAATTCAAGTTCAATGGATGAGGTCTTAAAAGTAATGGGCCTATCCGCAGAGAAAGAAAAATAAGGAGGAAAGATTAAATGAACAATATTGAATTAAGTACAGTTTATTTACCTTTACTAGATAAGGTTTATAAACAAGCTTCAAAAACTGCTATTCTAGAAGGAGATGAAGCAGTTATTAAACGTGGTGACAACGGTGAAATAAAAGTCGCAAAATTAGATATGGATGCTTTAGGAGATTTTGATAGAAAATCAGGATATACTAAAGGTTCAACTACATTTAGATGGGAAACTATCAAATATGATAAAGAACGTTCACAAGATTTACGTATTGATAGACTTGATAATGTTGAGGCATTAAGATTACCATTTGCAAAATTATCAAGTGAATTCGTAAGAACAAAAGTGGTTCCTGAAACAGATGCTGCTCGTATTGCAAAAATTGCTGGTACAGATGGTATTAGTTTAAAAGAAGAAACTTTATCAGATGGAGCAAGTGTTATTGCAGCACTACGTGTTTGTAGTAATAAGATGGATGAGGATGAAGTAGATCCAGAAAATAGAATTTTATTTATTACTCCAACACTTAGAGGAACTATTTCTGACTTAGATACTACTAAATCTAAAGAAGTATTAAGTAAATTCTCTACTATTATTGAAGTTCCACAATCAAGAATGTATACAAAAATTGAACTAAAAAATGGTAAAACAGAATTTGGTTATTCAAAAGCAAAAGAAGTATATGAGGCTACAAAAGATACTACTAAACAAGCTGGAAAGACTTACTATACAAAATCTGGAGAAACTTATACAAAATTTACTGGAGATGCATTTGCAAGTGGCACAACTTATTACGAGTTAGTAAGTGAAGCAGGTAAAGATATTAACTTCTTATGTGTTGAAAGAAGTGCAGCAGTAGTTCATATGGAACAATTTATTAAATACTTTACACCAGATCAAGATCAAGATGGTGATGATAATGTATTTAAATATAGAAATAATAACCTTTATGGACACGTATATGAAAATAAGTTAGCAGGAGTATACTGCTCTTATAAAGCCTAGAGGTATTTAATGAGTACATTCATAGGCATGGGTGCAAATAAGATGGTAGATGAAACTGCCATCTTATTAAGCTCTTTAAAGTGTGATAAAGAAATTCTAGAAAATCAAGTTAAAGAATTAACTGAAAAATTAATTACTTTAACTGATGAAAAAACTGAACTAGAAAATCAAGTTAAAGAATTAACTGAAAAATCAAATAAAAAAAATCAAAAAAATTCTGATAATTCAGAAGAATAGGAGGTTGAGGGTATGCTAACTAAAATAGTTGATTATAATTATTATTCTAATTTTTATGGAGGTTCTAGCATACCAGAATCTTCGTTTAATAAATATTCAATAAAAGCAAGTTTTAGAGTAAATAATTATACTTCAAATAAAATAGATAGTTCTAATTTATCAGAAAATATAAAAAACACTGTATGTGAAATTGCGGAAGTTTTATATAGTCGAGATTTATTGATTTTAGAATTGGAAAGTGTTGAAAAAAAAGAGGTTGCAAGTGAAACAGTTGGTCCACATTCAATTTCTTATGTTTCAAAAACTAATATTTTTAATCAAAGAGTTTTAAATGACAGTGAATTAGATCAAAAATGTTATGAAATCTGTTATAACAATTTAGCTTGCACTGGGTTACTATATCGAGGCAACTAATGTTTCCAGATACCATAACAATTTATAATATTGAAGATAATATTTACTATAGAAAAGAAGTTAAAAATGTTTTTGCACACACTTCAAAAATAATTTCGAAAGATGGAACTGGGGAAAAATATACTTCGGTCCATAATGTGATTTTTTCAAGTATATCACTTAACGACTTTGTTTCAAATATCGACTATAAAAAATTAAGTGATAAATCAAAAAAATTTACATTAAAACCAAATGATATTATCGTTTTTGGAATATTTGGTGATGTAAATAGTTTATCAGATATTCAAAAAAGTAATATTGAATATTTTCTGATAAAATCAATTTCAACTAATCAATATGGAAATTCTATGCTTCAAAATATTGAGGTAACAGATTGAAAATTAAAGCTAAACTTGTTTTGCCAAATGATTTAACAAAATCAGTAGGGTTAAACGAAAGTGGAAAAGTTCAAAAGTTTATTGATAGTTTTGTATTAAATCATTCTAAACCTTATATACCAGGTAAACATATTTACGATTCTGGTGTAATTGCTACTAGAATAGGAAGCGGTAAAGTAATTTGGGATAGTCCTGATGCTAATTACCTATATGAAGGTAAATTAATGGTTGATCCTATTACTTTAAAAGGCGCTTTCTTTGCTCCTGATTATGGTTTTTGGAGTAGACCAAATACCCCTAAAATTATAGATCCAAAAGCGAGAAATTTAAATTTTCACGGTGGGGGAGTAAAAGGCTCAAAATGGTTTGACAGAATGATTGAAAATGAAATGGATGATTTATTAGATGGAATAGTAAAAATCATAGGAGAGAGTAATGAGTAAGAACAAAGCAGTTATTGAATGTATAAAAGAATATTTTAAAGGGTGTCCTTCATTAAATAAGCTTTCAAAAATAAATGTAGATTATTTAAATACAAGTTCTAACGATGGTGAGTATTGGTCGATAGAACCTATTGAAGCACCTGTAATTTTGGGTAAAAATATACTTGGAACAAAAATTCATAAACAATGTCAATTTATTGTTGCAAGCAGAATGTTTTTTGACCCAATTAATGATACTCAAAATATAAAAAACTTACAAGTATTTGATGAAATAAGTGATTGGATTTATTCTAATAATAAAAAACATATTTTTCCTCAATTAAGTAATGATGAAACACCTACTGGTATTGAAGTCATATTGGGAGGAAATTTATATGGAGTAGATAAAACAAATACAATTGCTAGATATCAAATGACCTGTAAATTGCTATATGATAAGGAGGAAAAAAGTATATGGCATTAACATTATTAGATGGAAATAATAAATTTAATCGTGAAGACCACGTTACTATGTTCAATTCAAATATTACTTCTTGTGATGAAAATGGAATCGTTTATGGTGAAACGCCTTCATGGGTCCCATTTGGGGAAGACAACGATGAAATTACAAGAGAAATAAATAATGAAACTGAATCAAAGAAAAATGTTTTGGGCAAAACAAGTGTAGATCACAAAAAAGGTGCTCAAACTACTGAAATTGATCCAATTGCTATTAGAGGTAATGATGTTTTATCAAAGATATTATATTTAATGTATAAATATGATTTAGTTGGTGATAAAGCGAAATTACAATGCATGGAAGTAACATTAGCAGACAAACAAACTGATGGCGCATATGGAGCATTTACAGAAGATGCAATTGTTGATTTAAAATCTTGGGGTGGAGATACTGCACAAATTAATAGCCCAATTACATTAAATTGGCTAGGAAATAAAAAACACGGTACATTTAATGCTTCAACAAAAACATTTACAGAAACTACTGCAGCATAGAAGGGGGCTAAAAGCCCTCTTTATTTTTAAATTTAATGAAAGGATAATATATGAAAATAATTGTAAAAAATAAATTAATAAAAGAAGGTATATTTGATGAAGATGGTAACAAAATTGGTGAATTAGTTTTTAATCCGAATGACAATAGAATTATGAATAAATTATATAAAATTGTTCAAGATGCTCAATTAGCTTTAAAAAGACTTGATAAATTAGGAAAAATGCCTGATGTAGAAAAATTAAAAAATTCTACATTAACAAGTATAGAAGACTTTGAAAAAGTATCTGATGACATTGATTTGCTATGTAAGGGTGGTCAAATTGAAACGGACACTATTGAAGGTATATTTCAAGATTTGTATGAGATATTTGGCAAAGACACAATAAACGCTGTAACACAAGGAACGCAAGATTTAGAAATGATTGAACCAATAATGGAATTTGTTAAACCATATATAGAACAATCAAGAAAAGAAAAAATGCAAAAATATCTAAAAAAATCAAATACAGAAATAGATGTGTTAGAGTAATGAATGTTTTAACTGATAAGTTACCAACCAAAATTAAAATAAATGGTAAGAACTATGATATAAATTATGATTATAGAACAATAATTAATATTTTAATTGCTTTTGAAGATGATGAATTAAGTAATTATGAAAAGTGCTATATTATGTTAAATAATCTATATAAGGATGAAATACCTAATGAAGACCTAGAAGAAGCGGTTACAAAAGCAATAAGATTTATTGATTGTGATCAAGAATATAAAACAAATACATCAGATCAAAGAATTTTTTCTTTTAAAAAAGATGCAATGTATATATTTAGTGGTATAAATGCTACTCATCATATAGATATTGAAGAAAATAATATACATTGGTGGAAGTTTATGTCTTTATTTATGGATATGAAACCAGATTGTATGTTTGGTGAATTAACTTATTATAGAAAAAGGAAAAACGATGGTAAACTCACTAAAGAAGAAAAAGAACAATATAAAAAGATAAAAGATTTAGTTGATTTGGAAGATAAAGTGGTCACAAAACAATCGGAAGCAAGAAAAGAATTTTTTAAAGAATTTCATAAAAGTTAAAAATAAGGAGGTGTTATATGTCTGACAGTTAAAAAAAGTACAGTGGTTATAGATACAAAATTAAATAATGAAAAAATAACAAAAGATTTTAATAATTTAAAACAAGAAACCGAAAAATTAATAGATAAATATAATAAAAGTGTTGATAGTATAAAAAAACAGGAATTAGCAATAAATAAAATCAATGAAGAAATAAAAAAAACAATGGAATTTGATAAAGTTCCACCAGCTTTTGAGTCAATTGAAAAAGAAAGTATATCTTTGCAAAAAGAACTAAATACAATTGAAAGCCAAATGAAGGATTTATCTACAATTAAATTTAATAATGAGAAAGAAATAAATGCATATGAAAAATGGGAGGCTTCAGGAAATTTATGGGGTCAAAACTGGTTTGATTATGCTGATAAATGGAAAGAAGTTAAGCAAATAAAAGAAAATAATGAGCAGATAAACAATGATTTGGCGAATATCACTGAAAGATATAATTCGTTGATAGTAAAAAAAACTGAATATGATGATAAATTAAACCAGGCTAAAAAAGAATACAAGGAAATGACTTTATCAAATTTAAATTCAGAACTTGAAATTGCTAATAGTAAGCTTAAAGAAACAAAGGATAATGCCAGCATATTAAAAAATAAGATATTTGACTCATTAAATGAGTCACCTACTTTGAAATTTGGTACTGGGATTGATAAACTTGGCAAAAAAATTGATAAATTCAAAAATAAAATATCAAGATTAATTGGCACGGCAATGATATTTAGTTTAATGAGAAATCAGCTTACTGGTCTTAGAAATGGATTTATATCGTTACTAAAACAAAATGATGATTTTAATAATGGGCTAGGGCAAATAAAAGCAAATTTAATGACTGCGTTTGCTCCAATTTATAATGCCTGCTTACCAGCTATTAACTCGTTAATGAGTTCATTGTCAAAATTAGCAGGAACAATAGCAATGTTTACAGCTGGATTATTTGGGACAAGTATAGATGATGCAAGAAAGTCAGCTAAAGGCTTATCAAAAGATTTAAATAAAGTTGGCTCCAGTGCTAAAAATGCTTCTGGAAATTTGGCAAGTTTTGACAATTTAGAAGTAATTGGAAGTTCAAATTCTTCTGGAGGAGTAGATAATAGTGGTGTAAATTATGATACTGAAATTAGTTACAATCAAAAACTTTTAGATATTTTAAATGCAGTAAAAGACTTTATAGTAGAAAATAAAGAATTAATTCTTGGATTTTTATCAGGAATAGCATTTGGTATTCTTGCAATTAAACTTGGAGTAGAGGGAATTGAAGGCTTAGCATTTGGTACAATTTTAGCAGGAATAGTCATTTTGATACAAAGTATTGTTGAATTTATAAAAGATCCATCCTGGGATAATTTTGCAAAAATATTGCAAGGGTTGGCAATTTTATTAACCGGAGTTGCAATAGCAATGCTTGCAGTAAATGCAGCAAATCCCGTTGCCTGGATTATTTTAGCAATAGCAATGATTGTGGCGCTTGTAGCAGTAATTATTAAAAATTGGGATACTGTAAAAAATGTATTAGGTTCTGTAGGTGATTGGATATATAATCACATAATAAAACCAGTTGCTGATTTTTTCAGTGGTTTATGGCAAGGTATTAAAAATGGGGTTAATAGTTCAGTTCAATGGGTAAAAGATAAGTTTTGGTCTATAATAGATTTTTTTAATAATTTAATTTCGAAAATAGTTGGATTCTTCAAGTCATTGGGTACTAAAGTTGGAAATGCTATAGGAAGTGCATTTATTACAGTTATAAATGGTGTTTTAGGTGCTGTTGAAAATATTTTAAATTTCCCACTTAAATCAATTAATAAATTAATTAAAACTATAAATAAAGTTCCAGGCATTAATTTAGGCACATTGCCAACATTTAAATTACCAAGACTTGCAAGTGGTATGGTAATCCCACCAAGACACGAATTTGCAGCTATTTTAGGAGACCAAAAACACGGAACTAATATTGAAGCACCATTAGAAACAATTAAACAAGCAAATAGAGAAGTAATGCAAGAATTTTTAGGTACATTATCAAATTTAAATGACCAAGAAAGAGAAATCGTTCTTAAAAATATGACTTTTGTTCTTCAATTTGGAAGTAGTAATTTTCAAAAAATAGTAATTGATAGTATCAGATTGTCAGAAAAAGAACTTGGAAAGCAATTATTGCTAGCATAGGAGGAAGTAATGAATAAGATTAAAATTATTAATCCAAATGATACAACAGAATATTTTGAAATACCTTGGGAATGGTTGCCTCAAGGTACTCAAGGCCCAATGTTAAATGATTTGGAATCATCTGCTGAAAGGGGAAAATTAAATGGTTATTTAAGCCGTGTTAGATGTGCAGAAATACCGGCTGCAACATTAGACATTGATAAAAGACTTGCCCAAAAAGATTTGTATCCTCTTTTTAAATTGTTAAAATTAGTAAAAATAAAAATATATTATTTTGAAAAATACTTAAATAAATTTGTTACAAGAGATTTTTATGCAAAAAAACCTAATCCTAAAATGTGGAAAGTACCAGAGACTAATGAAACTGATGATATTGTTTATGATAAGTTTACTATTGAATTTAGTGGCTATGGAGATGTTAATTAATGGAATATGCTACTATTGACAATAAAAAAATTCAATCATTTGAATATGAAACTACAATAAATAGTGATGGCAAAATTAGTGGAATATGTGAATTAGGTACAGCTATAATTCAATTGATAAATGATAGTAATGAGTATAGCAACTATAAAAACAATTGGATTTATACACCGCATGGCCCCTTTTATATTTATGAAGTTGAACCTGTACAAGAAAAAGTAAATATTAAATTAAAGTGCTATGACATTAAATACAAATTAGATACGCTTTATGATAGTTCAAAACATACATTCCCTTGCACCTTGAAGGAATGGAGAAACTCAATTTTTGATGTGTGCAATGTTCAATATGACAATTCAGATTTTCCGAATTGTAATCAAATTATTGTGAAAGACCCGTTTGAAAAAGAAAAAATACTTAATCGTAATGTTATTGCAAAAATAGCCCAAGCGGGTTTAAGCAATATTATCACTGACAATTTGGGCAAATTTTATTTTAGTTGGTTTAATGATACCTTGCATATAGCAAGTGATTGGCTTGAATTAACTACAGAAAAAACATCATGCAAGGCATTTAACTATGTAGTATTAGGGCGCGGTGATAGTGGAGATGATTATGGCTATCCATTAAAACCACCGGAAGAACCTATTACTTTTAGAATTGATAATAATTATATATTAGATCCTCAGGATACAACCTCTTCAGCTGATCAACGTGCTTCAAGCATTATTCCATTATACAATCGTATAAGCGGATTTCAATTTACAAAATTTAAAATTAGAACTAGTTTTATAGAAAATAAATTAAATATTAAACTTGGAGATAAAATTAAATACACTGATATATGGGGTAATATTATCACGTCTTATATAATGACTAAAAAAATTAAATGGTTGGGTGGAGATTTAGCAGACTCAGATAGCTATGAAATTACATTATCAGCAGATGAAATTAAAGAAAATTCAACTGAAAAAATTTATACGCAAGATAAGAATGAGGAAATTAAAGAGATTTCTAGAAAAACTGATAAAAATGCTGGTAAAATTGAAGATTTAATTTCATACGTTGGTGATAGATCTACTAAAAAAACTTCAATAACACAAGATATTGATAAAATAATGTCAAGAGTAGAAAATGTAGCAGATTTAACTAGAGAAGTTACTTCTACATCATATATTGAAATCACAAATGCATTTAAGGACAATGC